>Ga0209223_10000367_pt1 | contig 51892 bp, 55 predicted proteins | sample COG_06_FD_184750 | JGI IMG/M metagenome (GOLD analysis project Ga0209223, IMG submission 184750) | Pelagic Microbial community sample from North Sea - COGITO 998_met_06 (SPAdes) (version 2) | ecosystem: Environmental > Aquatic > Marine > Neritic zone/Coastal water | place: Helgoland, sampling... | reverse complement strand
AACTATATTAGCTATTATAATAATGATAGAATATCTGGGAGACTAAAAGGAATGAGCCCGATAAAATATCGAGCTCATTATTCTAATTAGTATAATATTAATCGTCCAACTTTTGGGGTGCTGTCCAAGTTCTTAAGGCTTTTGCTTTGGTTACTCCAATAAATATTGGAGTAGTAAAAAATATAATTTTTAGTTCTTGTGAACATGCACATCCATTTGTGGATATGGAATATTCAGTCCTTCTTTGTTGAATGTGTTGTATACATTTTCATTCATATCAAAGAATACTCCCCAATAATCTTCCGCTTTTACCCATACACGAACCACAAAATCAACAGAACTATCTCCTAATCCAGAAACAGCTACAAAAGAGTCATGGTCTCCTCCTGATAAAATTCTTTTATCTGCAGAGATCAAAGCATTCAATACTTCTTTTGTTTTTTCTGTACTATCTCCATAGCCTACACCAAAAGTAAAATCTACTCTTCTAAAAGGTTCAACAGAAAAATTGGTCATTGATGAAGTAGACAAACCACCATTTGGAATGATAATTGTTTTGTTATCTAAAGTTTTCATAATCGTGTTGAAAATTTGAATTTCAGAAACAACACCTGTATACCCTTGGGCATCAATAAAATCACCAATTTTAAAAGGTTTGAAAATTAAAATCATTACTCCTCCTGCAAAATTCTGTAGCGTACCAGAAAGCGCCATACCAACGGCCAAACCAGCTGCACCTAAAATAGCAACAAAAGATGTCATTTCAATTCCAAGCATTGTCAATACAGTAATAACAAGCAATGCCTTTAATAATACCCCTACGATACTCTTTAAGAAAGGTTTTAAAGATGGATCTGTTTTTGATTTGTCTAAGACTTTATCAAAAGCATTTACCATAGATTTTACAATCATTGATCCAATGATCCATACTGCTATAGCACCTACCAGTTTTAGTCCGTATTCACTTACAATTTCAATTGTTTGAGTTTTGATGCTCTCAAACGTAGTGTTCATTTCTTCGATATCCATAATTAATTTTTAAGTTAAATTACAAATATAAATCAAATATGGAAATAAACTATATTATCAAATCCTAACATATGTTCATAAATTTACAAGTTGAGTTTCTTATATTTACGTAATGATGAATCGAGTTTTAATTACGGGAGGAACTGGTTTTGTTGGACAATACTTAACGAAGTGTTTAATTTCAAATGGTTATCGAGTTTCTATTCTTTCTAGAGGAATAAGAGAAAACACAAAAGATGTTTCTTATTTCCTATGGGATGTAGAAAATAAATTGATTGACAAAACTTGTTTGCAAAAGGTGCAAACCATAATACATCTTTCTGGTGAAAATGTTGCTGAGTCTAAGTGGACTAAAGATAGAAAGGATAAAATTTTGCAGAGTAGAGTGCAGTCCACAGAGTTGTTATATGATTTATTGAGTAAAGAGAGTCATAATGTGAAAAGCTTTATTTCAGCCTCTGCAACTGGAATTTATGGAAGCCAGACTACAAGAAATATTTACCAAGAAAAAGATGCCTTAGGAACAGATTTTTTAGCGAAGGTTTGTACTGAATGGGAATCTGCAGTCTTTGAAATGAACTCTATAGGAATAAGAACCGTTGCCTTAAGGACGGGAATAGTTCTTGCCGAGAACCACGGAGTTTTGGCAAAAATGATGTTGCCATTTAAATTAGGTTTGGGATCCGGTATAGGTAGCGGTAAACAATATATGCCATGGATACATATTGAGGATCTTTGCAACATGTATTTATTTACCTTAGAAAATTGTGATATTTTTGGAGCCTACAATGCTGTGGTTGGTGATGATTTGAATAATGAAGAACTTTCAAAAGCATTGGCAAAAGTTCTAAAGAGACCCTTTTTTATGCCGAAAGTACCTCAATCTATTCTAAAATTGATCTTCGGAGAGATGGCGGTTATTTTGACAAAAGGCAGTCGTGTATCCTCGGAAAAAATCAAAAATGAAGGTTTTGAATTTTCTTTTCCTGAGGTAAACATGGCCTTACAAAACTTATTAATGCCAGGCGCCTAAGGTAACACATGGTTGTCGTAAGCAAAACTTATCAAGTGAGTTAAACTTTTAACGTTAAAGCGTTTGTACATTGGGATGATTCTTTTTTCGATAGCTGATTGAGAAACGCCTAATTTATTAGCAATTTCTTTAAAAGCATAGCCCTTGGACGCTAGTTGAAGCGCTTCTTTTTCCTTTCTAGAAATAGCAAAGTGATGAAAAAGTTCTTTATTCAAACTTTCTTCGAATTCTTCTTTTTCTGAACCATAAGTAGCAAATTGCATTACTTTTCCAAACTTTAAAGAAGGAACGTATTGCGTTATTCCAATGATTTGATCCACTTTTCCATTGATAGACTTATGTACTCCAACCGTTGAAAAAACGGGAATTTCGGAGCCGTCTTTGTGGTATCGTAGAATCTCATAGGTAAAGCTATATTCTTCAAGTTTCTCGGTTTTAGTACTTAAAAAATACCAAGCTTTGTTGTTCAGTTCATTTAAGGATTGTGAATATTGAGCCGCTGCCGAATTGACAATTAGCATCATGTTTATTTCACTATCCTCATAACCTAAAACATCTTTCCAGCCGGCTGCAAATACCATTCTCTGTTCAGAAAATGAATATATATACACCGCTTGTTTTGGGAAACGTTGAATTATTTTGTCGTAATGTTTGTACTCTTCACAATGCACATCTATGGGCAATTCTGTAACCACAGATTGTATTTTTGGTTGGGTTTCTTTTTTCATAAGCAAAAAACTTGCGTATTTACACAGTTGGCTGTATAAACCTAATTATATAATTTTACCATTGTTAACGAATGTTATTAAGCTTTTATACAAATATGGAAAAAATAATTCGTTTTAGGGTTAAAATTGGATGCTATTGACATTATTAAATTGAAGTTTTTTCAATTATTCGTTATCAAAATCGCTATGGACGAGAATTAAGCGACCTTTTATAGGTCGCTTTTTTTGTGGAATAAATTTAGGATTCTAACGGAGTTGTCAATTCAAAACAAGTAGAACCCAATACTATATGAACATTGAATTTAGACGACTAAAACTAAATTTAACTGCGATAAGTGATTAAATTTCGTTTGAAATAATTTCTTCTAAGGAAGGTGTTTGAGTATCGTTAAAGTAATTTGGAAATATCATAGGAGCCAAATTTTTAACTGGCTCAATGAAAATAGAAGCTTTTATTTGTTCTTTACTTACAAAAGGTATCGTATTGTTCATCTTCATAAAAAAAGATAGAATTACACTTAAAATAAAGGCGATTTTTAAAAATCCAAAAATCCCTCCTAAAATTCTGTTTAAAATACCCAACGCAGCAAAACTCGCAATTTTAGTCAATAACTTTCCAGCTAATGAAACTGCCACAACAATTCCGACAAAAGTAAGTGCAAAAGCAGCATAAGAAATATATTGCTCGTCCCAATCAAATTGTTTTTTTAGAAAATCTCCGACATAAAATGAAAAATGCATGGCGCCATATACACCACCAATCAATGCGACCAACGAAGCGATTTCTACAAACAAGCCTTTAAAAACTCCTCGGATGAATCCAAAAAGAAGTAGGGTAGCAATAATAATATCAAATGTATTCATCGAAATAAAAAGCGATTTAATTTTTTCAAAGATAAGTTAAAGTTTTCTAGTTTTAGTTCAAAGAATAGAGAGCTGAAATCATGCTCTTTTGATGTATCTTTGCTTTCAAAAAAAATAAGATGTCTAGAGATATAGAGTTGAAAGAGCAATGGGAATCGGTAGTGAAATTTCTTTCGGAAAAATTTGCTGATGGTGATACTATGGATTTAGATTCCATTGTATATTTGATAGGAGTTCAAGAGCTTGGAAAAGGGATACAATCTTTTAAAAAAGATGAAAAGGTGAATTTAATGCATATTGCCATTTGCCGTCTTTTGGAGCCCTATGGATATTATGAATTTGATTTTATTGACCCGGACGGATGGCCTCATTATAAAGTTTTGGAAGAATTACCTCCCTTAAAACCAGGAGAACAATCTATTTTAATGAAGGAAGCGATTGTGAAATACTTTTCTTCAGAAGAAGAGTAATTTTGGTTTGATATTTGAAATAACTGTGTTATGGTTAGAAAATATTTACGTTTTGTTTTTCTGCTGACATCACTGATGTCTTTTGGTCAATCTCAATTAAAAGGAACTTTTGAGCCTTTTACAAAAGATATAAAATGGGTTATGTTGTATCAGATCAAAGATGGGAGACAGCATTATATAAAAAACACCAAAATAGAGAACAAGTCTTTTTATTTTGAAATGCCAAAAGAATTATCCTCTGGCATGTATCGTATTGTTTACAGACTAAAGGGAGAAGGCTTTTTAGATTTTTTATATAATAAAGAAGATATTTCTTTTAAGTTCAACCCCGATTATCCTGAGGAGACAGTGATGTACTCTAAATCGAGAGAGAATAAAATGTACCAAGAGTATTTGGTTTCTATTTTAGGAGCACAACAATATTTGGATTCTCTTCAGATAGCCTATTTTAAAGACCCTAAGCCATCTACAGCTACCATATATCAAGAAACATATTTTGAACTTAAAGATATTCAAAAAGAATATCAAAATAAGTCTAAGAGCATGTTGGCATTTAATTTTATTCAAGCTACACAGCGATATAATGCAAAGACGGTTGTGGAAGCACCGCAAGAATATTTAGAAAATATTAAAATTAACTTTTTTGAACATATAGATTTTCAAGATCAAATTTTGGTCAATTCTTCTTTTTTGGTTGATAGAACGATAGATTATATTTTCAATTTAAACTATTCACAGGACAAAACGGTACAACAGAATCTGTATAAAGAATCTATAAAAAATGTACTAGAGATTCCTAAAAAAACGAGTCTTCAAAAAGATTTAATTCAAATAATAATTGAAGAGTTTGTAAAATCTGAAGATCCTGAAATGGTTAGATATATGCTTGATACCTACTATAAAAAATTACCAAAAGAACAGCAAAGTGAAGGATATATATCAGAAACATTAGCGAAAATTACTGTGGTTGTAGGGGCTATTGCACCGGATTTTAAATGGGGAGAAGACAAGCAATTATCTACTTTAAATACCCATAAAAATTATGTTGTTGTTTTCTGGAGTACGGGCTGTTCTCATTGTAAAAAGCAGTTGCCAGAAATGTATGCTTTTTTAAAGGACTATAAAGACATTCAGGTAGTGGCAGTGGCTTTGGAAAAAGAGGATACTGATTTTAAAAAGTTAATTCCAAATTTTCAGGGATGGGAGCATGTTTTAGGAAAAGGTAAATGGAAAAATGATATTGCGAGAGATTATAATGTGGAGTCTACACCAACTTTTATTTTATTAAATGCCAATAAAAGAATTATAGCATTACCAGACAATTATTCTGAATTGAAAGAGAATGTAAAAGCGTTGCAACCGTAGTTTATTCTAAATTTAGAAAAACGGTACATCTAAACATCAAATCATTGTTTGGGGTTGCTTGTCCTGCAACGGTATCGTAGGTGGTAAAAATAATATTTGGGTGAATCAGGAAATAGGAGGTGACTGGTATTTCTGTTCCAAGGATAAATAAAGTTGCTTTTGAACTTGGGTCAAAAGGAATGTAGGAGATGTTATTTCCATTTGGACTGGGTTCCATAATACTATCAATCCTACCAACAGCAGAGATATTCTTAAGAATTTTTTTACAACGAATCCTGATACCACTTCTAAAGCAGGGTCCAACTGTCTGAATTGATGAGAATACTGCACTCCCCATCTTAGATGCTCAGATTTGTAACCAGAGAAGACTTGATAGGTGCTTCTATCTTTTTCTCCTGGCAAACGTTCATAGTCTGCATATACATCAAAATAATAATTTTGTTTGGTGATAATCCTAAGATAATTTTATGTAGGCCATTGGTATATCCAACAAACAAATCTTTGACATCGGTTTCATAATTATAGACACCAAAATCACCATCTTGATTGGTTTCTGTTCTGACTCTGGCAAACCATTTGTCTTTAATTTTAGCATCAAATGTGATATAAGCTCTTCTTAAAACAGCTTCCGTTTTTCCTATGTCATCCTCTAAGTGGTGTTGAGAAATATGGTAAATATCTCCAAATAATAAAACGCCAAGATTAAAAGAATTTTCTTTTTTTTAAGAAAAACCAAGTGTAGTGGAAATCAAACAAATTATGAAAAATAATCTATGAGGAAAAGATTTGTTATGCTCAAATAAATCCATGGTTTCAATAATTATAACGTCAAGGTGTCAAATTTTTATGTACCGCTGAAACACGAAATGTTATCAGTAATTTATTTTTTTTGCGCTGCTAGGTAGTTTTCAAATTCCGTTTTCCCTGCCTCTAGTTCATTTACAATATTTTTTCTGGTCTCTTTTAAATCTTGAATTAATTGCTTTTTTCTGTTTTTAAGAAATAAAAATTTTAAAGATCCTCGAACTTGAAAATATTCTTTGATATAATTTATGGTAAACAATCCAACAGGATATAAGGTTAGTAAAAACAATATTGACCAACCAAAATTAGTGTAAACACCTAAGGTAATTGTCATTATTAAATAACAAATAAGAAAAATAAACATTCCCAAACCAAGTTTCATGGAGCCTACAAAATCAGCTCGTACGTGGATTTTTTTTGCCAATAATTCCGCACTTTTAAAAGGAATAAAATTGAAAATATATCCATGCAAGAAAAATGGGAATCCAAAAATAAAATAGAAGATAGTCTTCGGTTTTTTGAGGATTAAATTTTCATTTCTAATTTGTGTATCTCGTATGCCCAACCTTTTTAAGTTGGTCAGATAGGAAGTCATTTTTTCTTCCATTTTTTTTAATTCTTCAGGTTTGTTTTTTGAAAAATAGGAGACAGCGGTTACAATGTCCTGAGATAAATAAAAATCTATTGGAGCTTTATGATCTTCTGTTTTTGTTTCTCGATGTCTACTTCTGTATAGAATTTCTATTTGTTGAATGATTTTTTCTTGGTCTTTGTCTTCAATATTGACCATCACATTCTCTAGGCTAGATTTTATGTCTTCTGTTAATTCTAATACAGTTTGTTTTCAAAATATCGGTCTTTATAATCTTTGATGTCAATAGGATCTCCAAACTTTACAAAAACATCGCTTTTAAAATGATGAGGGTTAGAATAATTGATTCCAATAGGAATGACCACAACGCCTAGTTCAAAATTATTTCTTTCTTCAGCAACTAACGAGATTCTTGAAATTCCTGTTTTTATGGGTCTAAGTCTACGTACGGTTTCACTAATTCCTTCAGGAAAAATCATCACTGTTTTTTTGTTTTCTAAATGCTCAAAACACTTTTCAAATACTTGTTTGTTTTTATGGGTATCATTCGGAAAAAGATCTGGTCTGTAGACAGGAATCATATGTAGCTTTGGAAAAAGCCACTTAGAAAAACCACTTTTAAAGGCATCTCCTCTTGATAAAAAATAAAGTTGTCTTTTTATATGAGTAGCCAATAAAATGGGATCCATAAAAGCACTGGTATGATTTACTGCAAAAACAACAGGGCCTTTGGCTGGAACTACCTCTTTATTTTTAATATATAAGGATCTGAAATAAGCCCTGGTTGTAAAATAAAAAAGGAATTTAAATATTCTGTATAGCATTTTTTTGGTCTGTTAGAATTTTTGAGGTAAAAATACAAAACTGAATTTTATAAAATATCTGGATGAGTTTTGAAGCACTAAAAATGTAGAAATGCATTTTCAAAATGCTTTAGATGGATTTTTCCATTCTTTTGTAAAATAGAAATAATATCAAATCGCACCTCCACGTCCAAATCATTTTTTATGACGTAATGATTGGCAGCTTCTACTAACAATTCTATTTTTTTCTGATTGATAAAGTCCTGTGGGTTTCCATAATAATCATTGGACCTTGCTTTTACTTCAACAATGATAAGTTCATTATCTTTTTTAGCAATCAAGTCAATTTCTGCTTTTCTATACCTAAAATTTTTTTCTAGAAGGATGTAATTGTTTTTTATGAGATAGTCTGCCGCCATCTGCTCGCCTTTTTTTCCAAATTCATTATGATCCGCCATTTCTTATTTAAGATACGGAAATTCAATGAGATGTATAAAAAAAAACTCCCACAACTAAGTGGGAGTTTTTAATTTGTTAACCGAATCCAATGGGGGTTAATAGATTCTAAATTCAATTGATTTTTATTGAATCCGAAGGGGGTAATAGATTCTCAAAATCTGTTGGATTAATTGTATTTATTACAATTGTTCTGCTAATATAATAATATATTCTTAAAATAAAAGAAAAATTATATTTTTTTATTCCATTTAATGTTTCCTTGACATAAAGAGTCTCTACTTAACCTTTGTATTACCTTTCGTTAGTGTTTATAGGGCTTACGTCAAATTTATTGCTTTTTTACTAAAATTATTTAGGCAACCTAAAAAACAATTTAGAGATCGGAATAAACATGATACCACAAACAATAAAAATGATAAACGATTTACTTAAATCAAAGATATAGGCTACATATCCAATTAAAGGAGGGCCAATTAGCATTCCTAAAATACTGTAAGTGGAGACAATGGATATGATCATTCCTGGAGAATATTTTTTAGATTCACCAGACAATGAAAAAGTCATTGGAAATAAGGTGGATACTCCTAAGCCTGTAATACAGAAACCAACAAGTGCTGGCCAAAAGAAAGGAAATAAAATAGTGATTCCTATTCCAAAAACGATAAGCAACGAACTTAGAACAAAAGTTTTTTCTATGCCTATTTTATCAATCACAAGATCCGAAAAGAAACGAGACAAGGTCATACAAATCATAAAGGACAAATATCCTGCGGTAAACAATTCCACTTTTACAACTTCCTTAAAATAAACCCCGTTCCAGTCATAAATACCACCTTCACAAACAGCGGCAAAAAAGACAATCAATCCAAGATACATGACAAAAGGATCAGGCTTTCCAAAAATTAATTTATTTCCTGTTTTTGGTCTGTCGTTTTTAAGGAGATAAGGATAAGCTATTGAAATAGCGATGATGGTAAATAAAGCGATACAGGCTAAATGCAATTTTATGTCAACATTATATTTTATCATCAGTGTTGAAAATAATAGGCCAAAAATTCCACCCAAACTCCAAAATCCATGAAAGGCACCGTTTATTTTTTTTGTGAACTTTTTTTGTAAAGTCACTGCCTGTGTATTCATAGCAATATTGATCAACCGCAGGGAAAAAGAAAATCCTGTCAAAGAAAGTATCAATATCCAAAGTTCAGATGCCATTCCAATTCCCAAAAGCGAAAGGCTATAGATAAAAAAAGAAATAAATAAAGGACCCCTAGTATTGTATTTAGAAACCAGCCAACCAGAAAAGGGCAAACCAATTACGGCAGTTATAGGCATTACCATTAATAGGTTTCCCAATTGGGCTTCGTTGAATGCGAATAGGTCTTTGATGTTTGGAATTCTTGAGGCCCAGCTAGAAAAACAGACTCCGGTTAGAAAAAAACAGACTCCAATAGCAATACGTTGTTTGACCAATAATTTCATGTTGCAAATATCGAATAGATTTTTGAATTGAAGTTTAAAAAAAAGACTTTATAAATGGAGCTTTTTTTATGCAATTTTATCAACTTTAAATTTTTAACTATGAACACACAAGTACGTACATCAACAGTAAAAGGAATGCAAATGTCAAATGTCACAATTTTTAAAAAGAAGCATTTTGTATGCCAATCCATCAGCCTTTATAATACCAATTAGAAATACTATTAATTTTTTGTGAATTGTAGAGGCGCTTTTTAAGCGTCTTTTTTTATGAGAAAAAATAAATTAATTATGAAAACAATCAGAAAAATTGCTGCAGCAATTGATACTTATTTAGAGAAAAAGCTATTAAATTATATTGACAAAGTTACCAATACGTTATACCCAAAACCGCATTTAATGGATGATGATGTTGAAGACGATGATGATGAGCCTATTTTATTTATTTAAATTCTAATACGGCTATTTCTTAGAGATGGTCGTAATTTTAATCTTCAAAGGAAATACTTGCTTCTGTTTTTGTGACAGTAAGTTCAATGTTTCTACCTAAATAAAGAGCTTTATTTTCAGGATCATGTCCGGCCGGGAAATCAAAAACAACAGGGATGTTTTTATTTGGCAACACTTCTAAAATAATTTCTTCAATACTTTTACCGTAAGAGGGAGTGTTTTTTTTGATATGACTCATACCACCAACAATAATTCCCACACAGTCTTCAAAATATCCATTTCTTTTGAGCCCTTGCAATAACCGGTCAATATGGTATTTATATTCACCGATTTCTTCAATGAATAATATTTTTCCTTGGGTGTTGATACTTGATGCTGTTCCCAATAGGTTTTCTAGTAGGGTTAAGTTTCCTCCAACTAAAGATCCTTTTGCAGTACCTTCAACATTAAATTTTGAGGATGCGACGGCATAATTTTCTAATTCTCCAAATAATGCTTGTTTTAGAGTTTTTACACTTTCTATCGTTTTTTCTTTTGGAAACTCCACGTTCACGGGCATCATACCATGTAAGGTTTCAATCCCTAGGGTATGAATATGATTGTGAAAAACGGTGATGTCTGAGTATCCAATAACCCATTTAGGATTTTTTTTAAATTTTGTAAAATCCAAGTCGTCTATAATTCTAACGGCTCCATAACCACCTCTTGCGCACCAAATGGCTTTTATAGAGGGATTGTCTAAAGCTTCTTGAAAATCAGCGCATCTATTTTTATCTGTTGCAGCATAGTGATGGTGTTTATCAAAAACATGCGCTCCAATAACAACAGTCAAGCCCCATGATTTTGCCAAATCTGCTGCTTCATAAATACTTGCATCTTTTTTGATTATGCCGGAAGGAGCAACAATAGAAATGGTATCTCCAGGTTGTAGAAAGTCAGGTCTTATCATGTTGGTATTTTGTGCAAAAAGTAATTGAAAACTGCAAAGGATATAAAGGATGAATTTCAATGTTTCTGTGTTTGAATTGATACAATATTACAATTATTTTGAAGAAATTGATATAAGGAAATTGATGAAATTTCAAGTGATTTTTTATAATCTCTAATAAAACACGTAGTTTTGCCGCTCTTAGAAATTATCATATAAATCGAACTAAATTAAAAATCATGAAGAAAAAATTAATGATGTTAACCGTTTTGTTGCTAGGAGGTTCCACTCTTTCTGCATCGGCAGCAAATAACATTAACTCTGGGGATACTGCTTGGATGTTAATGTCTACTGCACTTGTAATGATGATGACGCCAGCAGGTTTGGCCTTGTTTTATTCTGGGTTAACTCAAAATAAATCTGTATTGAATACCATCGGAATGTCCTTTGTATCATTCTGTACGGGAATCATTGCCTGGGTAATCGTTGGGTATAGTTTTGCATTCTCTGAGGGAAATGCATTTATTGGTGGTTTTGACTACCTTTTATTACATGGAATCAAACCAACAGATGGTGATGGAATTCCATTACTATTAGACGTAATGTTCCAAGGAACTTTTGCAGCTATTGCTGTTGCCATCGTTTCAGGATCTATTATTGAAAGAGTAAAATTTTCTACTTGGACAATCTTTTCATTTGTTTGGGTAATTGTTGTTTACGCTCCAATTTGTCACTGGGTATGGGGATCTGATGGATTCTTACACGGAGATTTAGATTTTGCCGGAGGGACGGTTATTCACGTGAATGCGGGGGTTGCTGGTTTGGTATTATCGTTATTGTTAGGGAAAAGATTACACCTTGATGAAGAAAGAAAACCATCGTCAATTAAATTGATGATTTTAGGAGCTGCTTTGTTGTGGTTCGGATGGCATGGATTTAATGGAGGATCTGCTTATGCAGCGAACGGAATTGCTGCCAATGCAATTTTAACAACCAACGTAGCTGCCTGTTTTGGTGGTTTGGTATGGTTGATTATTGAATGGAAGATTGTGAAAAAGCCTACCTTAATTGGTATCGCTTCGGGTGCTGTTTCTGGTTTGGTTGCAATTACGCCAGCCGCAGGATTTGTTGATGTTACTGGTGCTTTGGTTATCGGTGGTATTGGTAGTATTGTAGGATATTGGGGAGTTGTAAAATTCAAATCATTTACAGGACATGATGATACCTTGGATGCTTTTGGTATGCACGGTTTGGTTGGAATTGTTGGTGCAATTTTAACGGGTGTTTTTGCTACCTCAGTGGTAAACCCTGATGGAGCTGGACTGATTGATGGGAATCCTTGGCAAGTACTTTTACAGTTGAAATCTGTAGGTGCAACGATTATTTATTCTGCAGGGGCAACCTATATTGTTTTTATTGTCGTTGCAAAAATTACAGGAGGTGCTCGTATTCATGAGAAACATGAATTAGAAGGAATGGATATCAGTTATCATGGAGAATCTCAAATCAATATTGACAAGCATGTAATTGACGATTTGGAGGACTAAAAAATATAGCTATTTTATAAATAAAAAGTACCCTGAACTTTGTGTTAGGGTACTTTTTTATTTATAATAGAAAACTTTTTTGTTACTCGGGAAGTTGGTTGGTTTTCTGAAAATATTTTTCTAAAACTTTTATGGAGATATAATCTTCTCTTTTTTTGTTTTGAAACTGCTTTATGTATTCGTTGGCATTTTTAATTATTTTTTCAGCCTCCTCAATATTCTCTGAATAATATTTGATTTTTTCATCAAGATCAGAAAAATCATCTTTTATTTCTACATAGTGAACACCACCAATTAATTTCCCTTCCATAAACCATGTTTCATATTTTGGTTTTGTGGTAACGGCAAGAGAGTTAGAGGACATCACATACTTTAAATTGGTGGCTACATCGTTACCTTCCCAGCACAATATAAATTTATATTGTAACTGTTTGTATATAGGAATAAAGTCTATTTTCCAGGTGTTATCTCTAAAATCATTAGTATGCCCAACATCACACAACGGGTTGTTAAAGTGTTTTTCAAGAAAATTAACACGAATTTTTTTTACGTCGTTTACCATTCCAATACCTACCATTTTGTTCTTTTTGTCAGAAAAATTTGTCCTATCATTTATAAAAAGAAAATGTCGGATTCTGTTAAGTTTTAAAACAATTGAGTTTTTATTCTCATTTGAAATAGGTCTGCTTTTTAAAATAGAAGGTACCTCAGGAACATGAATTATGTCGTGATATAAGGTGTTTATGTATAGATCTTGATCAAAAAACCTTAGATATTCTATGGAATCAAAATGGTAGACACTTGCACCGTCCTTTGTAGAAAGCGTTGAGATTTTTCTGGCATCACTATTTATGGGCGCATTATGGCTCAACTTGTTGTAGTAGTTTATTCTTTCTTCTAAATCGCCGATTTCATTTGAATTATCAAAATGTTTTATCAAATGATTTTTATACCATTTATTATAAAAAGATGGAAGTAATTGAATACATAGAGTTTTAATGTAATAAAATAGTTTAACTTTTTTATATCCTAATAAAAGGTCTTTAAGTTTATCCATTATAAAATTTTTGGATTGGATTTTTTTATGATATGACAAAAATACTTAGAAATTTGAAACTAAAAGTTGAATGATAGGATTTATATAATGAGGTAGGATTCTGCTTAGTAATAATCAACATTAATATGTAACTTTGCAGCCATTAAAATATTACGATGAACGATCCAAAGAGAATTACCATTACAGCAGCATTACCTTATACAAACGGACCTGTCCATATTGGACATTTGGCTGGAGTATATGTGCCTGCTGATATCTATGCGCGTTATTTAAGAGGAAAAGGAAAAGATGTTGCTTTTGTTTGTGGTTCTGATGAGCACGGTGTACCAATTACGATTACAGCAAAAAAAGAAGGAGTTTCTCCACAAGATGTTGTAGATAAATACAATGGAATTATTAAAAAATCGTTCCAAGATTTCGGAATTACCTTTGATAATTATTCACGTACTTCTGCGCCAATTCACCATGAAACGGCTTCTGATTTTTTTAAAGATTTAGATGCCAAAGGAGAGTTTGTAGAAAAAGTAGAAATGCAATTATACGATGCTGAAGCAAATCAGTTTTTAGCAGATCGTTTTGTAATTGGTACTTGCCCAAAATGTGGAAATGAGGAAAGTTATGGGGATCAATGTGAAAAATGTGGGACTTCTCATAACGCCACAGATCTAATCAATCCAAAATCTGCCATTACAGGAAATGTACCAACCTTAAAAGAAACAAAACACTGGTTTTTACCTTTAGACAAACATGAGGCATTTTTAAAAGAATGGATCTTAGAAGGTCATAAAAGCGATTGGAAGTCGAATGTATACGGACAAGTAAAATCTTGGATTGATGATGGGTTAAGACCAAGAGCTGTTACAAGAGATTTAGATTGGGGAATTCCTGTTCCAGCAGAAGGTGGAGAAGGAAAAGTATTGTACGTTTGGTTCGATGCTCCTATTGGGTATATTTCTTCTACCAAAGAATGGGCTGCCAGAGAAGGGAAAGATTGGGAACCATATTGGAAAGACAAGGATACTAAATTGGTGCATTTTATAGGAAAGGATAATATTGTATTTCACTGTATTATTTTCCCAGCAATGTTAAAAGCACAAGGAGATTATATTTTACCTGATAATGTGCCGGCCAATGAGTTTTTAAATTTGGAAGGAAATAAATTGTCAACGTCTAAAAACTGGGCGGTTTGGTTGCATGAATATTTAGAAGAGTTTCCAGACAAACAAGACGTGTTGCGTTATGCCTTAACAGCAAGTGCTCCAGAAACTAAAGACAATGACTTTACTTGGAAAGATTTTCAGGCGCGTAATAACAATGAATTGGTTGCGATTTTTGGAAACTTTATCAATAGAGTAGTTGTATTGACAAATAAATATTATGATGGAGTTGTTCCTACACCAAATGAATTTACGGAGGTAGATGAACAGACTTTGGAACAATTAAAGGCCTACCCACAAATTATTTCTAAGTCTATAGAACGTTACCGTTTTAGAGAAGCATTGAGTGAATTGATGAATTTTGCCCGATTAGGAAATAAATATTTGGCAGATGAAGAGCCTTGGAAACAAGTGAAAACGGATCCAGAAAGAGTACAAACGATTATGTATGTTGCTTTGCAGATTGCAGCGGGATTGTCTGTTTTGTCTGAACCTTTCTTGCCGTTTACTTCTAAAAAATTAAAAGGTATTCTTAATGTCAGTTTGAGTGATTCTACAAATGAGAATTGTATAGAGAACACTTGGAATGATGTTTCTAACAAACAAGTTTTACTTCCAGCAGGACATCAAATAAATAAGGCAGAGTTGTTATTTGCTAAAATAGAAGATGCTGAGGTTCAAAAACAATTGGATAAATTGGAAGCAACAAAATTGGCAAATGAAGCTGAAAGTAAAGTCGTAGAGCCGCAAAAGGAAACAGCTACTTTTGATGATTTTTCAAAAATGGATATCCGAGTAGGGACTATTGTTGAAGCTGAAAAAATGCCTAAGACTAAAAAGTTATTGGTTTTAAAAGTAGATACTGGAATTGATGTGAGAACTATTGTTTCTGGAATCGCAGAAAGTTTTAAGCCAGAAGAAATTATTGGTCAAAAAGTTTCTGTTTTGGTAAATTTAGCTCCGAGAAAATTAAGAGGTGTTGAAAGCCAAGGAATGATTTTAATGACAGATACTAAAGAAGGAAAATTGGCATTTGTTCAACCGTCTTCAGAGAATATTGCAAATGGAGCTCAAGTGAGCTAGACAGAAATATGAAAAGATTTGTAAACCTAACAGCTCTTAATGTGCTGTTAGGTTTTTTTGTTTTATAGCAGTTTTTTGTTTTTTGACGAAAAAACCGTAAGAAATAATACTTTTTAATTTTTATTTACGTTAATTTGCTTTAAATTTTAGTTTTTTAACGAAAAAATCACAGTTATGCTTATTCGTTTTGTTGTAAGTAATTTTATGTCTTTTAAAGAAGAGACAGAGTTTAATATGTTGCCTGGAAAGGGTAAAGGCTATAAGCAACATAAAAATCATATTAAAACGACAGAGTCGGGTGTAGATGTCTTAAAGACTGCTGTAGTATATGGAGCAAATGCATCAGGAAAAAGTAATTTTGTTTCTGCTATTGAATATGTGCGTAATATTATTACAGGATATGAGTCTGGTGAAGAATCACTTGTTCCGTTAAGTAAAAGATTCCGTTTAAATGATTCTTATAAGTCAAAACCTACAACTTTCAGGTTAGAATATGAGTTTGGAGGAGTGCATTTTGATTATGGAGTTGAAATAAAAAATGGAGAAATTAAAGAAGAATGGCTTTATAAAATAGAATCAATTAATAAACAGAAGGAAGTACTTCTTTTTTCTAGAAAAGAGAATGAAATTGTGTTTGGAGACTATTATAGCAAAATAGATGTCTCGTTTGTTGAGGTTTTTATCAAGAAGAAGCTTGAAGGTAATGTATCTGGAATTGAAATGGTTCATGGAAATATTGATGACGATGAGCTTATTGATTTGTTTTATGAAAGTATGAGGACATTAATTGTTTTAACTCCAACGATGTATAATTCTACATATACTTCTTCAGTTTTAAAAAGAGAAGAATCAAAAGATTATGTAGAGGAAATTCTTAGGAAGAGTAATACAGGTATCAGTGAGTTGGTTATAAAGGATATTCCTATTGATACATTTTTTAGCTATGAAGATGAAGATTATAAGTCGTATTTAGTAGGGGAGCTTGAAGATGAAATCAAAAATTCACAAGATTCTGATGACTTCTCACTAAGTTTTGCAGGTAATAAAGGATATAATGTCTTAAGAAAGTTAAATGGTGAATATTTTGTATCTGTTTTGAAGACGAAACATCAAAATTCAGATAATTTATTTGATTTTCATGAAGAGTCAGATGGAACTAATAGACTTTTTCAACTGCTTCCTGCTTTTCAGAGCTTAAATGGTTTTGAGAATATTGTTTATGTGATTGATGAATTGGAGAGAAGTATGCATCCAATTTTAGCAAAGGAATTATTGAGATTATATGTAAATAATTCCAATTCAAAAAGCCAATTGATTTTTACTACTCATGAGAGTCATTTGTTAGATTTTGACTTATTGAGACAAGATGAGATATGGTTTGCAGAAAAGAAAATAGATGGCAGTTCTATATTTTATCCTTTGAGTGATTACAAGCCTAGAGAGGATAAAAATATTAGATTAGGATATCTTGAAGGGAGGTATGGTGGAATTCCCTTTCTTGGTGATTTTTCAAAATTGAAATAATCGTTATGCGAAGAAAAAGATATGCTATTGAAAATTATAACAAAAATGAAGCTTTGAAAGATGCAACTAAATATTTTGTTATTTATGAGGGTAAAAAGGAACCAAGGTATTTTGAAGCATTTAATGTCTCTTTTTTAGATGAAAAGTCTGCTTATGTGCACCATATTCTTGAGGAGAGCAATGGTGTGGTTGGCAATACCCCTTTAAAGTTAAAAGAAAGAGCAAAGGCATTTATCGACAATCCACCAAAAAGTCTTAGAATAACACCTTCGGTTGACGATAGATTTAGGTTTGTTTTGGATGTAGATCGACACCCTAGAGATCATATTGAGGAGTTAAAGACTTATTGTGAAGCTTTAGTTGACGGAGATTTGTTCATAAGTAATTTTTGTTTTGAAGTTTGGTTGTGGTCACATATTAATGATTTAGTAGAGATTAGATCAACGAAATCTAAAGAAATGAAAACCGAATTAGGAGACGCTAAGCCGATGAATTTTCCTCAAGATTTTATGAAAAAAGATTTAATAATTTCTGCAATACAAAGATGTAAAGATGCGGATATTAATAAATCAAATTATTTTCCTGTTGAAAAAAGTAGTAAAGTTTATTTGTTGATAGAAGAATTAATGAAGCATTCTTTCTTAAACCTAGATGTGGAGGAGTAGTTGTTTTTTTTTTGTTAAAATATTGAACCTGCTATTTCTTTAAATTAACAGGTTTTTTTTGTTTTTAGATGTTTCATGAAAGATATATCTTAGTAAAAAAAAGAAATGAGTGAAAGAATATTAATCAGTTCGGGATCAAGTTTTGAAGAAGAAATTGGATATTCTCGTGTTGTTGTCCAAGACAATTGGGTCTTTGTATCGGGGACTACAGGTTATGATTATGCTACAATGACTATCGCTGAGGATATCGTAGATCAAACCCAACAGTGTTTCTTAAATATCATCAGTACTTTAGAAAAAGCCAATGCCTCTTTAATGGATGTTGTTCGTGTAAATTATATTGTTCCTGTAGCGGAAGATTTTGAAAAATGTTGGCCTGTGTTAAAAAGGCACTTTGGAGAAATCAAACCAGCAGCCACCATGATTTCTGCAGGTTTAGCAGATAAAAAAATGAAAATAGAAATTGAAGTAACAGCCTTGAAAAAATAAAATATGAAAATAAAGGATTTAAGTTTTATGCCAGAATTTTTTGATAGATATATCAACTAGGCCGATTCAGAAATGCCCTTGTTAGAGCAATTAGAAGCTACTAGAGATATTTTTGAAGTTATAAAATCCGAATTAATTATTCACCAGGACTATCAGTACGAAACTGGAAAATGGAGTCCGAAGGATTTTTTCAAAATTGTATAGATACCGAAAGGGTACAAGCTTATAGAGCCTTGGTCTTTGCACGTGGAGATCAAAATAAATTGTCCGGAATGGATGAAAATAAATATGCCGTAAATGCAGAAGCAACCAACAGAACCGTTGAAGATTTGTTACAAGAGTTTGCTGAGCTTAGAAAAGCCACCGTTTCTCTTTTTAAAAGTTTTTCAAACGAGATGCTTTTAAAAGAAGGTATGAGTTTTAGCAAGGTTTCTGTTTTAACATTGGGTTTTGTGATTGTTGGTCACCCAATACATCATATCCATATATTGAAAGAAAGATATTTTAAAACGACTTAATTCAAAGAAAAACCATATTCCATTCTTTTCATTATATTTACTTTCAAACGTTTTAAACAAAACAGATCTTTTAGCTCGTGAAGTTCATGATGCGTTAAGGTCAATGTAAAATTTTCATTTCCTGTAGGTATTGCTATTTCATGACAACCGCAGTCTTTATTTGATTTATGCTCGTCAACGATGTCTTTTAAATCAAGGATATAGTTGGTAAATGATTCGTAGCCCTTTAAGGAAAATGTGAAATTTAAGTTTTTATAAACAATGTGGTACTCATCAAAATATTGCTTTTTGGATACAATACCATTGGCAGTCATGTTTAAGATTGTAATGTCTGAAGTCATAGTGTAAAATTTTCTACAAACATAAACATTATTTTTATTAAGTCTAAATAAAAGAAATATTTTTTTATTATAATAGGTAAAGACTATTTCCTATCGTATTTTTGCAATTATAATTAGTAGTACTATGATTGATATTGAAAAAATTAGAGCAGATTTTCCCATTTTAAACGAAAAGGTAAATGGCAAATCTTTAGTGTATTTTGACAATGCAGCAACAAGTCAAAAGCCACAGGTTGTTATTGATTCTATCGTAGACTATTATACTAAAATCAATGCAAATATTCATCGTGGAGTACATACACTTAGCCAAGTAGCGACGGATGCATATGAACAGGCAAGGTCAACCGTTCAGAAACATTTCAATGCAAAAAAATCGTTTGAGGTTATTCTTACAGCTGGAACCACTCATAGTATCAATATAGTTGCAAGTGGGTTTACAGAGTTTTTAAATGCGGGAGATGAAATAATAGTCTCCGCCTTAGAGCATCATTCTAATATTGTGCCTTGGCAAATGTTATGTGAACGAACTGGAGCTATTTTAAAGGTAATTCCTTTCAATCAAGCAGGAGAATTGCAGATGGATTTTTACGATTCGTTGTTATCTGACAAAACAAAATTGGTATTTACCAATCATATTTCAAATGCTTTAGGAACTATCAATCCAGTACAAGAAATTATCGATAAAGCACATGCCGTTGGGGCTGCAGTTCTGATTGATGGAGCACAAGCCTGTCCACATATAAAACCTGATGTTCAAGCCATGGATGTAGATTTTTATGTAGCATCTGCTCATAAATTATGTGGTCCAACAGGAGTTGGTGTTTTGTATGGTAAAGAGGAATGGTTGAATAAATTACCACCCTATCAAGGAGGTGGTGAAATGATTGAAACGGTTACATTTGAAAAAACTACGTATGCTGGTTTGCCTCATAAATTTGAAGCAGGAACTCCCAATATCGCTGGAGGAATTGCTTTTGGTGTTGCATTGGATTATATGAATGGTGTAGGTTTTGACAATATTGCTGCTTACGAAGATGAATTATTGCAATATGGTACAGAAAAACTTCTTGAAATCGAAGGAATTAAAATATTCGGGACTTCAGAGAAAAAGGCTGCTGTAATTTCTTTTAATTTAGAAGGAGTACACCCTTTTGATGTAGGAAGTATTTTAGATAAATTGGGCGTAGCAGTGAGAACAGGACATCATTGTGCACAACCGATTATGAATTATTTTGAAATTCCAGGAACAGTGAGAGCTTCTTTTGCTTTTTACAATACCAAAGAAGAAATAGATGTATTTATTGAGGCTGTTAGAAAAGCCAAAATGATGTTGTCATAATTAAAAAAACTCTACAACTGAGTAAAATACTTAAAGACAACTGCGTTGTCATTTACGGCCGAAATCGGCAGGAATTTCACCCCATGCTTTGGTTTCCCATTTTAGAATAGGATTTTGGAAGGGATTATTTTTCAACCATGATTCGGCTCGTTTTATCAAATCAAATAAAATTTCAGTGTCTTTATTGATAGGTAATTTTGTGTTGCACTTGCGTTGCTTCACCCATGAAATAGCAATTCTAGAATCAGAATAGATCGGCATGGTTTGTTGTTTTTTTTGTTGCAACCAAGCGAGTCCATGGACAAGCGCAAGAAATTCCCCTACATTATTAGTTCCGGATTTATATGGGCCTTGAATAAAAAGTTGGGTAGAAGTACTGGTGGCAACGCCTCTGTATTCCATCAATCCAGGATTCCCACTACAAGCGGCATCTACAGCAATTGTGTTTAATTGAGGTTTCCCGAAAGCCTTTTTTTCTTCAGCAGTAAGTTCTTTTTTCTTGGAGCTAACACCTTTGTATTCTTCATAACTACCCTTAAAGGCCTTTTCAGCTAGGTCTTTGTCGGCAAAAGATTTGTATTTAGCTCCTGGGTATCCGTCAATATTTTTTTTACAGACATTCCAAGAAGTAAACACACCTCTTTTTTTACCTTCCCAAACTACGTAGTATTTTTTTGCCATAATTAGAAACCCTCACATCTTAAAGAGGCATTATAGATATAAATATATAAAAGTATTTGTATTCTTTACTTATAATAGAGCCTCTTCAATAACTTTTGGGAAATGAGCGTATTCTAATTGGTGTATGTTGTTGGCAATATCCTCTGGAGAATCAGAAGCAGAAACACCTGTTTTCGCTTGAAAGATAATCGCACCTTCGTCATAGTTTTCATTGACAAAATGAATTGTAATTCCTGTTTCCGTTTCTCCTTGTTCTTTTACAGCGGTATGCACATTCATTCCGTACATTCCCTTTCCTCCAAATTTAGGAAGCAAGGCAGGGTGAATATTTATAATTTTATCAGGATAAGCATCCACAATATTTTGTGGAATTTTTAATAAAAATCCTGCTAAAATGACGTAATCTGCGTTTTTAAGTAGATGATCAAGTACAATTTCTTCCTCTAAAAAGGCTTTTTTGGGGAAATATTCAGCTGGAACGTTTAATTTTTTTGCTCTCTCAAGAACCTTTGCTTCTTTTCTGTTGGTAACGATGGAAGTTACTTTAATAGACTCGTGGTTCTCAAAGTATCGAATTATGTTTTCTGCGTTGCTACCTGATCCGGAAGCTAATATTGCTAATCTTTTCATGATATATTATAAAGGAAATTCAACTGCAAAAGAAGCAATAAATATTAATATTAGACCAAGATAATCAAATTATTAAAGATAATTTTTTATTTTAGTGAGCACATTTTTCGGGTAAAATGCTTTTTTAATTGAAAGTTTATTATTTTTGCCCCGATTTAAAATTTAAAATAAAAAATTATGTCAGACATTGCATCAAGAGTAAAAGCGATCATCGTTGATAAATTAGGCGTTGACGAAAACGAAGTAACTAACGAAGCGAGCTTCACTAACGATTTAGGAGCTGATTCATTAGATACAGTAGAATTAATCATGGAATTTGAAAAAGAATTTTCAATTCAAATCCCAGATGATCAAGCAGAAAACATTGGAACTGTTGGACAAGCAGTAAGCTATATAGAAGAAGCAAAAAAGTAAGACTTTTATGGAATTAAAGCGAGTAGTAGTAACTGGACTTGGTGCATTAACGCCAATCGGAAATAATATTGAAGAATATTGGAATGGACTAGTAAATGGTGTTAGCGGAGCTGCGCCTATTACTAATTTTGATGCTGCCAAGTTCAAGACTCGTTTTGCTTGCGAATTAAAAGACTTCAATGTCAACGATTTTATTCACAGAAAAGAGGCTAGAAAAATGGATAAGTTTACGCAGTATGCAATGGTTGCATCTGACGAAGCTATCGCTGACGCTGGTTTGACATCTGAGAATATTGATGTTGATAGGGTAGGGGTTATTTGGGGTGCAGGAATTGGTGGTATTGATACATTTGAACAACAAGTGTTAGAATTTGCTGCTGGTGACGGAACACCTAAATTCAATCCTTTCTTCATTCCTAAAATGATTGCTGATATAGCACCAGGAATGATCTCAATTAAACACGGTTATAGAGGACCAAACTTTACAACTGTTTCTGCATGTGCCTCATCGGCAAATGCAATTATTGACGCATTAAATTATATTCGTTTAGGATATGCTGATGTGATCGTTTCAGGAGGTTCTGAAGCGGCAATTACGCAATCTGGAATGGGAGGCTTTAATGCTTTGCATGCATTATCTCAAAGAAATGACGACCCTAAGTCAGCTTCAAGACCTTTTGATAAAGACCGTGAAGGTTTTGTGATGGGTGAAGGTGCAGGGGCATTGATTCTAGAAGAATACGAACATGCAAAAGCACGTGGAGCAAAAATTTATGCTGAAATTGGTGGTGCAGGACTTTCTGCAGATGCACATCACTTAACGGCACCGCATCCGGAAGGATTAGGAGCTAAAAACGTAATGTTAAACTGTATCAAAGATGCTGGAGTTTCTTTAGATGATATTGATGCTATTAACGTACACGGAACATCTACTCCATTAGGAGATATTGCTGAAACAAAAGCGATCAAAGATGTGTTTGGTGAAAAAGCATACAACATCAATATCAATTCTACTAAATCTATGACAGGGCACTTGTTAGGTGCAGCTGGAGCAATTGAAGCAATTGCTACAATTTTGTCTATGAAACATGGAATTGTACCTCCAACAATCAATCACGTAACAAATGATGAGCGTATTGATGAAAAGTTAAATCTTACTTTGAACAAACCTCAAAAGAGAGATATCAAAGTAGCGATGAGTAACACTTTTGGATTTGGTGGGCACAATGCATGTGTATTGATAAAAAAAATAGACTAGATAGCCTTTGAAATTTATTCGAAACATAATCAAACCTCAAGATAAAGAAGACGAGGAGTTTTATGTTGCGCTTAAAAAATTATTAGGTTTTCGTCCTAAGAACATCAATTATTACAAAACAGCTTTTATACACAGATCTATAAAAGTATTGGATGAGAATGGGAATCCTATCAATTATGAAAGGATGGAATTTCTTGGCGATGCTATGTTAGGGTCTGTTATAGCAGCTTTTTTGTTTAAAACAGTTCCGGATGGGAATGAAGGGTATTTGACCCAAATGCGATCTAAGATTGTTAGTAGAAATCAATTGAACACCTTAGGAAAAGAGTTGGATTTAATCCGATTTGTGAAGAGTACCATTTCTAAAAATAGAATGGGTCAAAATATTAATGGAAATATTTTTGAAGCTCTAATAGGTGCAATTTATTTAGATAGAGGATATCGTTATTGTGAAAAATTTATCGACAAGCGAGTAATCAATGCTTTTGTGGATATTCCTTCTCTAGAAAATAAAATTACTAGTTATAAAGGGTTGATCATCGAATGGTGTCAAAAAACCAAAAAGAATCTTGAATTTCAAACCTATGAAGATTCTGGTAACGAAAATATTCGACACTACAGTGTCAAACTAGTAATTGATGGAAAGGTAATTTCTAAAGGAAGGTCAACTTCCAAAAAGAAAGCAGAGGAAATAGCATCAAAAAGAATATATTTTGTCTACCAAGATGAAATCAAGAATATGCTCTAAATCCCTACAACGTTTTCGTATCTTTTTTTTAGGTTGCTCTAAATTATAAGTAACTTAGGCGATGTTTTGTTCTGAAAAAACCTGTGTTTTTCGCATGTTTTTTAAAATTTGAAATCTAATAATAGAATTTGTTTTTATGCAAGTACATTCTTTGGAAATAGATGATTTTGAAGATTCAAATTTTACATTGATCGGTATTCATACAAGTTTACCGGACTATAAATTGGCATATCTTTTGAATAGGAATTTGAATACTTCCTTTCAAAAATCAAAGGATACGTTGGTTGTAGAAGAAGGTGTGCAGGATGCTTGTTTTTCTGTGTTCAACTATTTGGACGAGTCTATAGATGTAGATTGGTTTTTAATAGCAAATAAATTTCATGGTGTCTCACAGGTACCTATAGAAAATGGTTTGTTTGGAACGATTAATGAAACAGTAAACAGAACTAGCTATTTGATCCCGGAAAAAAAACAAACGGATTATTTAGTCAAAATTGAGGGTGATTTCGAGGAGTATCTAGTATACGAAACGATTCAAGAGATAAAGAAAATGGAGCAAGTTATGACCTCCTATATTATAGACATAGCAACACTTAAGTCGAAAGATTTTTTAATTATTTAGAATTATGTTAAAATCAAAAAGAACAAAAATTGTAGCAACCCTTGGACCTGCTGTCAATAACAGAGAAACTTTAAAAGAGTTAATGATCTCTGGTGTGAACGTTTTTAGAATTAACTTTTCTCATGCTGATTACGATGAGGTAACGAAAATTGTTAAGATTATTAGAGAGTTAAACGAGGAGATGGGATTCCATGTTGCTTGTTTAGCAGATTTACAAGGTCCAAAACTTCGTGTTGGAGTAATGGCTGAAGGTATTGAATTGGCAAAAGGAGATGTGTTTACATTTACTACAGCTGATTTGGCTGAAGGAACACAAGAGAAAGCTTTTATGACTTACAAAAACTTCCCAGTGGATGTAAAAGTTGGAGAGCAAATCTTAGTGGATGATGGTAAATTACTTTTTGAGGTAACTGCTACAGATGGGAAAGAAAATGTAACTACGAAAGTATTACGTGGAGGGCCATTAAAGTCTAAAAAAGGTGTAAACTTGCCTAATACGGCTATTTCTTTACCTGCATTGACAGAGAAAGATGTTAAAGATGCAATTTTTGCCTTGTCGTTAGAGGTAGATTGGATGGCTTTATCTTTTGTACGTAACCCTGCCGATTTAGATGATATTCATAAATTGATTGAAGAAAACTCTGATACTTCTGTGTATAGAACAAGAGTAATTTCTAAAATTGAAAAGCCAGAAGCTTTAGAAAATATTGATGCAATTATCGCTAATACAGATGCCTTGATGGTAGCTCGTGGTGATTTGGGTGTTGAGATCCCTATGGCTGAGGTTCCTTTGGTACAGAAAATGTTGGTAAGAAAAGCAAAAGAGGCTAAGATACCAGTTATTATTGCGACGCAAATGATGGAAACGATGATTGAGAATCAAGTTCCAACAAGAGCAGAGGTAAATGATGTTGCCAATTCTATTATGGACGGTGCAGATGCAGTAATGTTATCAGGAGAAACTTCAGTAGGAGCTTTCCCAATTGAGGTGATTAGAAAAATGCGTGATATTATCACAAGCTCTGAGCATTCTCCATTAATTGAGGTGCCTAGAGTTGTACCTGTATTGAAAGATCCAAAACGTTTTATTTCTAACGGAATTTGTTACCAGGCAGCTTTGTTGGCAGATAATATTGATGCTAAGGCAATTTCTACAGTAACGTATTCTGGTTATACAGCGGTTCAAATTTCTGCATTGAGACCAAATTCTCATATTTTGGCTTATTCTCCAAATAAAAGAGTATTGGCAATGTTGAACTTATATTATGGCGTAAAAGCGAAGTATTACAGTAGTGATGCTTCTACTTTAGAAACTATTAAAGATGTAAACGCAATTGCAATTAAGTACGGATTCCTAGAGAAAGGAGATCACGTAATTAATTTAAATGCATCTCCTGTTGAAGAACAAGGAATGACAAATAATATTAGAGTGAGTCAAGTGAAATAGACTATCTCTAAGAAGATAATTTCAAAAGCGTTTTCAAATATAATTTGAAGACGCTTTTTTTTGTGAATAAATTTATATATTAGGGAAGCTAACAAAAAGCAAAAGAAATTGTTAACTACTAAAAATTAACCACATGGCTATAAAAAATTTTAAAGCACCGACTACAAAGGAAGAAAAAGATTACACGGATAAAATTTTTGTGTCTAAATACATGACAACTAAATTGATCACGTTTAAAGCAGATCAATCTGTATTAGAAGTGATGGAGTTGTTGATAAAGAATAAAATTTCGGGTGGACCGGTAGTAAATGATAACAATCAACTATTAGGGATTATCTCTGAGGGTGACTGTATGAAACAAATTGCTGAGAGTGGTTATTACAACGTTCCAATAAATGATGTAAAAGTAGAAGATCATATGGTAAAAGATGTGGAAACAATTACTTCTGGGATGTCAATATTTGATGTAGCTAGCTTGTTCTATAAGTCAAAGAGAAAACGTTTTCCAGTAGTTGATAATGGTGAACTGGTTGGGCAAATTAGCCGTAGAGATGTCTTAAAAGCTGCTTTGGCCTTAAAAGATATTTAAGATTCTTTTCTTACCAATAGATAAAAGTCATTTTCTAGAGCTAAGTAGCCTTCATCATAAACATAATAATACGTATTTCCAGTTTTGGTAGTGTAAATACTTGTAAAATATTGAAAATAAAATCCCTCGTCTATCAATTTAGATTTAGGGATTTTTGTTTTTCCAGAAGGATTTAATTTATGGAGTACTTTGTAGTTTTTTTTAAGTCGGTTGTTGATGTTGCGAATTAAATTTTTTGCCTCAGAATCTACTTTGTTGTTATATGCATTTCTGCAATAATCAGAACAGAACTTTTTATCCGATCTTCCGATAAACTCATCTCCGCATTCAAGGCATTGTTTTTTCATAGTACGTTATTATTTTCCTAAGTTACAAAAATCCTTATGAGTAAGTTGTTCTGGTTTATTTAAGTTTTTTATAGCCTTTTAATTTTTTTGTTGGCTCAATGATATCATATCCTTTCCATAAATTTTCATCAAATTGATCAATATGGATGACATTAAAAGTTTTCTTTTCTGCAAATCCATCAAATTTTTCTTCGTCAATTGTTTCAGTCTTAATAGCAAAGTATTCAATAGCCTCTTGAACTTGTAAATTTAAATTCAATCCGATTTTTAATTCTTTTAATGTTTTATCAAACAGGAATCTGTTTTTCTTTTTCTGTAATGCAATTTTTCTGTCTACTCTGATGTTGTAATTTTTGTTGAAAGAAAAATATTTCAATTGATACGTGTCGTTTTCTTTTTCGAAATAAATTGAACCTTTAAACTTATTTTCTGTATAGCCAACACCTAAGAAATTAAAGTTTTTTCCACGTTTTCCGTCAGCGTACTCATAACTAGCTTTTAGAAGGGCAAAGGTCTCTGTGCTGATAAAGACTTTACCAGTATATTTTCCTTTCTTTTTTGGGGTAAAGCTAATGATGTAAACCGATTCGTTGTTAACACTTGTGCTACCTTCTAATTCAAAATTATAACGACCTGTTTTGTGTAAAAACTCCCATAGATTTTTATCCTCTAGCGTCACGTAGTTCGATTTTTCTTTTAATTGTGCCTTAAAATAGGAGAGCGGTCTGCTATCTGCGTTTTCAGGAACATCAGTAGTATCTTGTTCATAGTCTATTTTTGATCCAAAGATTCCGCTTTTAATTTTCCAGTATTCTTTTTCTTTTGTGTCTGCAAATAGTGAATTAAAAACATCTTCATAATTTGCCAACTCAGCCAAATCTTTAGAAATCAATTCAACAGCTTGAATAGGTTCAATTTTAAAAGATGAAGTTTGTCCATTGAAATAAAATTCTGCTAAAAAGTCAAAATATGATGTAGAGGTTTTGGGCATTTTTTCTTCAAAATCTCGGATGGTATCTTCGCTTAGTTCTTCAATAGAACTTTTTTTATAATCGAGCTCAATTTTATTCACGTCAGTGGTATAGCGTTCCCTTGAAAATATTTGGGTTTTTTGAAAATTTGTATTGTAATTGAGTTCTTTATTTTTGAGAACATTTTTTACAATGTCTTCTGCCTTTAATTGTTTGTTGGTTATGACTACCTCATCTATGGACATCACGTCGGTGGTCAAAAGCAAGGTTGGGTTTTTAGATAGTTGTTCGTAGGTGGTGTTTACCGTTTTAAAACCAATAAATTGAAAGGAAATAGTGTCTGTTCCTTGTAATCCCTTTGTGTTTAAGGAGTAGGTTCCAGATTCGTTCGTTATGGTTCCTCTGTTGCTTTTTTTGATCAATATATTCACATAAGCCAAAGCTGTTTTATTATCTGCTTCTAAAACAGTTCCTTCAATAGATTGTGCTTGGCAATCTAACGATAAAAAAAATAAAATACTTGAAATTAGAGCTAATCGAGATAAAGATTTAAGCAACATCAGAATAGGTCTTTAGGTTTCTAATTTTAATGTTAGAATTCAAAGATACTCAATTCTTTATTCAGACAATGTGAATTCTAGATTAAGAACTTGCAAATGGTAACATTTTGTCTATATTTTAATAAAATATAATTTAGTCTTTTAATGAAAATAGAAGTTATGTTAACAATAACCAAGGAATGTACTGTAGCAGATGTTGTCTCTAATAATATAAAAACGGCCGATATTTTTAAAAAACACGGCATTGATTTCTGTTGTGGAGGAGGAGTTTCCTTGGATAAAATATGCGACAAGAAAGGTGTTTCTTACAATGTTTTATCAGAGGAATTTAAATTTCTTGATGGATCATATCGTAAATATACATCACAAGTATGTTTTGGATAGTGTGGATATTTTGAATCAATATATCAATAAAGTCGCCAAAGTACATGGACATCACTATACAGAGCTTTTAGAAATTCAGTCTTTGTTTAGGGAGGTTGCACAAGAATTAAATTTTCATATGCAAAAGGAAGAGAAAATTCTTTTTCCGTATATCAAAAATTTGGTTCAATTAGAGAATGAGATGGAGGAGTATACAAAACCTCATTTTCAATCGGTTCAAAATCCAATTCAGGTAATGGAAGAAGAGCATGAATCGGCTGGAGATATTTTTAAAAGAATTGCTGAGTTGACAAATAATTATACCCCACCAAAGGAGGCTTGTAATACATTCAAAGCTATGTATTCTAAGTTGCAGGAATTTGAAGAAGATTTACATCAGCACATTCATTTAGAAAATAATATACTACATCCTAAGGCAAAAAAAATAGAGAAAATGATATTGAGTGAACTTTAAAGATGGCTGTTTTTTTATCGTCTACAGATTAAATAAAAATTTTGGCACAAACTTTGAAAAGTCATAAGTATTAAACCTAATGCCTATGAGACTTTTAAAAATTACTTTTTCGTTAGCAATTTCATTGTTGCTGTTTAGTTCTTGTATTATAAATGAGTATTCAAATGATTATCCAGAGGAGCAGTTAGATGATCCTAGTTTTGTGGAGGCCTACGATGTATGGTATTTAGATTATCATGCGACTCAGGGATCAGATGAAATTCCATATTTGCAATTGGCTTTTACTTTGTCTTTTGATAGAGGTAAGCTGTATGCAAATAATAATATTTCAGGCATAGGGTTTCAGGGAAATGGTTATGGAATTCAAATTGGGAATTACGATTTGAATCGAGGTTTGTTAGTTGCGAATCACGATTTGGATGGTCAAGATACTTTTGAAGTGTACCAGTTGTCTAAAAATGAAATTGAATTGTATCATGCTACTACTGATACTAGTTATTTTTTAATAGGATATGATGTGGATGAATTTGATTATGATAAATTATTTTATGAGAATATAGAATACCTTTTACAGGACTTTGAAATATGGAGAAAATACGACACAAGTATTGCTGGAACTAGGAATGAATTTGATTATGAGAACTTTTTAAGCTTTACGGCAGAAAAAAATAATACATTTTATTCTTCAAAATCAAAAGTTGGCACGGATATTGATTTAGTGTATTGGAATTACGAAGGTAATTATGAAGTCTTTGACATTGATGGTTATGACGATTTGAAAGTTTTAACATTGGGTTATGATAGTATTAACACCGAAACTTTTGAGTTAACAGTAGTAAATGATACTATTGTAGAGTTATTTCATATCAATTCTGGGACAACATATAAATTTGAAGGAGATTATTTTATTCAATATTTAAAGGATGGAAAAATTTCCGAAAAAAATAAAACAACGCGGAAACGCACAAAGATAAAAAGACAAAAAATAAATAAAATTTCATATTAAGTTTGGTTAGTTGATTTTGGTTGGTTGTGGTTATCCAATCAAAAATAAGAAAACCGTCACCGCTTGGAGACGGTTTTTTTTATACCTTTAACTTAAATATTTTAAAGTGAAAAAAACAGCCTTTATCACCGGTGCAACTTCCGGAATAGGAAAAGCCACCGCAGAGATTTTTGCAAAGAATAATATCAGATTGATTTTATGTGGACGAAGATTAGATCGATTGGAGTTATTGCAAAAAGAACTTTCTAAAACTACCGATGTTTGTATTTTAAATTTTGATGTAAGCGATAAAAATGCCGTTTTTAAAGCCGTTGCGTCTTTGCCTGAGGATTTTAAGGAAATTGATGTTTTGATTAATAATGCAGGAAATGCACATGGCTTAAGTCCTGTTCAAGATGGTGATACCAATGATTGGGAGGCAATGATTGATATTAATATCAAAGGGTTGCTGTATGTAACGAAGGCAATTAGTCCGAGTATGGTGGCTCTAAAAAAAGGTCAGATAATTAATATAGGTTCTATTTCTGCAAAAGAAGTGTATGAAGGTGGAAATGTATATTGTGCTACCAAACATGCAGTAGATGCCTTGAATAAAGGGATGAGAATGGATTTAAGTAAATATGGAATTCGTGTTTCAGCAGTGCATCCTGGAATTGTAGACACAGAGTTTTCTACGGTTAGGTTCAAAGGAGATGTGGAGAGGGCAGATGATGTTTATAAAGGATTCGAAGCCTTAAAAGCTGAAGATATAGCAGACTTGATTCATTTTGTGGTAACCCGACCGTATCATGTGAATATTTCTGATATTTTAATTTTACCAAACGCTCAAGCCTCCGGGACTCAAATTCATAAAGAAATTTAAAATGATCAACAAGCGCCTACTTATCAGGAATCTATTAAGTCATAACGATGAAAATAGCTTCTATGATAATAAGCGAAAAATTGATCTTGACTCTAAAGAAGGAAAAGCAAAGTTTCTAAAGCATATTTGTGCTTTGTCCAATTCTAATCCAGAGAACAATTCCTATATAGTAATTGGGGTTGATGATGGTTCTAATAAAATTATTGGGGTTGATTTTTTTGACGATAGCCGTATTCAAGATTTGGTCAATTCTTGTTTGGTCAATCCGCCTCTTATCAAATACGAGAATATTTCTTTTCCTAGATTACAACGACATAAAGTTGTGGGTTTGGTAACAATTATACCAACAAATAAATTATCGTCTCTTAAAAAAAATTATTGGAAATATACGAAAGGAATGGCTTTCTTTAGAAAAGGCAGTGCATCAACACCTACTAGAAATGGTTTTGTGTTGAGGAATAACAATAAGGAGCTTGTTCAAAAATTAGAAAAAAATTCTAGTGATAACCTTGAGTTGACATTAAATGGAGTCTTTGATTTTATCAGGCAACATCCTCCAAAACTAAACCCAAATTATCTAGTTTTTAAGGAGTATTTTGTGCTGTGTTGGGCAGGAGAAAAAAAATACATCGATGGAGAATTGTATTACACCCGCGTAGACATTGAGTTGATCAAAGAGCAAGTTCGCTTATTTTTTTCATCATTAGATATTGTAACTATTGAAGTAAGTAAGGAGTCTTTTATAATTACAGAATATGTTTATTTGGGGATTTTAAAAGATTTAAAAAAATACCCCTTAGAAAAAACAGTCATCCATTTTAGTGATAATGGAACCTATAATATTGCCACAGAATTTTTATTTGAAACCCCTAGATTTGATCAAAAAAACCTTCAAACTGTATACGATGAAAACAATATAGTTTTAGAAAAAATAATTCAGGATACAGCATTAACATCATATGAAAATGAGGTTTATAAAGATTTTCCTGTGACATATTTAATTTGTTCTTTAAATGGGTTCAATGAGGCAAAATCCAAGTTGCAATCTGCAAGCGTTTATTTGAAAAAATTAGAGGATAAAAAAAGTTATATTCAGTACAAAGAGGCAATTCGTTTGTTAAGAAAAGTGAAATATCAACTTCAAAATAAAAATTGAAAGGAAACTTCAGTAAGTGTTCATTTTTAGCTTTTTAGCGCTTGTTTTCTTAACGTAAAAATGCTTGTAAAATCTCATAGAAAATATGTATTTTCGCAACTCAATTGAATTCAAGGAAAAATGAGTGCTAAATTTAGAGAATACAAAGGGTTAAGTTTAACAAACGTAGCTGATGAGACGCTAAAATTTTGGAAAGAAAATGATATTTTCCAAAAGAGTATTAGCAGTAGGGAAGGAAAAGAACCTTATGTGTTTTTTGAAGGACCACCATCTGCAAACGGGTTGCCTGGTATTCACCATGTTATTGGACGTACCATAAAAGATATTTTTCCAAGATATAAAACCATGAAGGGGTTTAAAGTTCAGCGTAAGGCCGGATGGGATACTCATGGTTTGCCAGTTGAATTAGGAGTTGAAAAAGAATTAGGGATTACCAAAGAAGATATCGGAACTAAAATTTCTATCGAAGAATACAATGATGCGTGTAGAAAAGCGGTAATGAAATACACTGATGTTTGGAATAATCTAACCGAAAGAATTGGGTATTGGGTAGATATGGAAGATCCATATGTAACCTACAAACCTAAATACATGGAGAGTGTTTGGTGGTTGTTGTCTCAGATGTACAAAAAAGATTTGTTGTACAAAGGATATACAATACAGCCTTATTCTCCAAAAGCCGGGACAGGATTGAGTTCACACGAAATCAATCAGCCTGGAGCTTATCAAGATGTTACGGATACCACAATTGTGGCTCAGTTTAAAGCAGTAAAAGATACCTTACCAGAAAAATTACAAGCTTTGGCTGGAGAGGTACATTTCTTGGCATGGACAACAACACCATGGACATTGCCATCAAATACAGCCTTAACTGTTGGACCAAAAATTGACTATGTAGCCGTAAAGTCTTTCAATCAATACACTTTTGAACCAATTACAGTTGTGTTGGCAAAAGCCTTGGTTGGAAAGCAATTTGGGAAAAAGTTTGCTGCGATTGAAGCAGAGGCAGATCTAGCCAATTACAACAAAGGAGATAAGAAAATTCCTTTTATCATTGTTGATGAGTACAAAGGATCAGAACTTCTTGGTTCTAGATTCGAGCAGTTGTTACCTTTTGCTTTGCCATATGAAAATCCAGAAAATGCCTTTAGAGTAATTTCCGGTGATTTTGTAACTACTGAAGATGGTACTGGTATTGTACATACAGCACCTACTTTTGGGGCGGATGATGCGTTGGTAGCAAAACAAGCTAGACCAGAGGTACCACCAATGTTGGTGTTGGATGAAAATGAGAATCCAATTCCGTTGGTAGATTTACAAGGTAAATTTACATCACATGTGGGGCCGTATGCTGGTAAATACGTGAAAAATGAATATTACAATGACGGTGAAGCACCAGAAAGATCAGTAGATGTTGAAATTGCAATTCAGTTAAAAGAAGAGAATAAGGCATTTAACGTAGAAAAATATAAGCACAGTTATCCACATTGTTGGAGAACAGATAAGCCAATTTTATATTATCCATTAGATTCTTGGTTTGTAAAAGTGACTGAGAAAAGAGATAAAATGTTCGACTTGAACGAGACGATTAACTGGAAACCAAAATCTACGGGTGAAGGACGTTTCGGGAACTGGTTGAAAAATGCCAATGACTGGAATTTATCTCGTTCTCGTTATTGGGGAATTCCGCTACCTATCTGGAGAACAGATGATGGTACGGAAGAAATTTTAATTGGTTCTGTGGAAGAATTGAAAGCTGAGATTGCGAAAGCAATTGCAGCAGGAGTAGAATCAAAAGATATCTTTGCTGATTTCGTAGTAGGAGATATGTCTGATGAGAACTATGACAATATCGATTTACATAAAAATATTGTAGATCAAATTACGTTGGTTTCTGCTTCAGGGAAACCAATGAAACGTGAATCTGATTTGATTGATGTTTGGTTTGATTCTGGATCGATGCCTTATGCACAGTGGCATTATCCTTTTGAGTATAAAGAATTGATCGATGATCATAAATTTTATCCTGCCGATTTTATTGCGGAAGGAGTAGATCAAACGCGTGGTTGGTTCTATACTTTACACGCCATTAGTTCTATGGTGTTTGATTCTGTAGCTTATAAAAATGTGGTGTCTAACGGATTGGTTTTAGACAAACATGGTAAAAAAATGTCGAAGCGTTTAGGGAACGGAATTGATCCTTTTGCTACGATGGACACTTATGGTCCTGATGCAACTCGTTGGTACATGATTGCAAATGCCAATCCTTGGGATAACTTAAAGTTTGATTTAGACGGAGTTGATGAGGTGAGAAGAAAATTCTTCGGAACTTTATACAATACCTACTCATTCTTCTCATTATATGCTAATTTAGATAACTTTAGTTATGAAGAAGCGGATATTGAGATTTCTAAAAGACCAGAGATTGATAGATGGGTGCTTTCTGAACTTAATACGTTGATTACTAAAGTTGATAAATTCTACGAAGAATACGAACCAACCAAAGCTGCTAGAGCGATACAAGAGTTTGTTACTGAGAACTTGAGTAACTGGTATGTTCGTTTGTGTAGAAGACGTTTTTGGAAAGGAGAATACGAGCATGATAAAATTTCAGCTTACCAAACATTATCTACATGTATGGTAACGGTTGCTAAGTTGGGAGCTCCAATAGCGCCTTTCTTTATGGATAATCTATATAAAGATTTAACAAATGCAGTAGAGGGGAATGCGCAAGAGTCAATCCATTTAGAAGAATTCCCTGTGGCTGATGCGAATTGTATTGATGCTTCTTTGGAGCGTAAAATGCAAAAAGCGCAGCAAATATCGTCAATGGTATTGTCGTTACGTAAAAAAGAAATGATCAAGGTAAGACAACCTTTGCAACGCGTTATGATTCCTATTTTGGATGAAAGAGACCGTGAAGATATTTTGGCGATTCAAGACCTTATTATTTCTGAGGTGAATGTAAAAGAAATTGAGTTGATTGATGATGCTTCTGGTATCTTGGTAAAAAACATCAAACCTAATTTTAAAGTCTTAGGACCTAAATATGGTAAAGAGATGAGATTTGTGGGAGCGGCTGTGCAGAAATTCACACAAGATGATATTGCTGCCTTAGAAAAAGATGGAAAAATTTCTTTAGAAATAAATGGAAAATTTGTAGATTTAACGACTGATGAGGTAGAGATTTCTTCTCAAGATATCGAAGGTTGGTTGGTAGCAAATCAAGCAGGTTTAACAGTTGCTTTGGATGTTACTATAAATGAGCAACTTAGAAAAGAGGGAGTCGCTAGAGAATTGATCAATCGTATCCAGAATATTCGTAAAGACTCTGGTTTTGAGGTTACGGATAAGATACAGTTGACAATTGAGGACAATGCTATTTTGAAAGAAGCAGTATTAGAAAACGAAGCCTACATCAAAACAGAAACGCTAACACACTCATTAGAGTTTACAGCATCAATTTCCAACGGTGTGGAAGTGGAATTTGATGATATAAAAAGTAAGCTTCTGATAAGTAAAAACTAAAACTATGGAAGAAAACGTAAGACCCCAATACGGTGAAAGTGATTTAAATGAATTCAAGGAAATCATTTTAAAAAAGATTCAAAGAGCTCAAGAAGATTTGGATATTTTGAATGCAGCTTATAAAAATGATAGCGCAAATGGAACAGACGATACGTCTCCAACATTCAAAGCTTTTGAAGAAGGTGCTGAAACAATGGCAAAAGAAGCAAATGTTCAATTGGCAATTCGTCAAGAGAAATTTATTCGCGATTTGAAAAACGCTTTGTTGCGTATCGAAAATAAAACATATGGTGTTTGTAGAGAAACTGGAAAATTAATTCAAAAAGAACGTTTGAAATTAGTTCCTCATGCAACATTAAGTATTGAAGCGAAAAAGAAACAATCTTAATTTTTCGTTCAAATTATATAAGAAACAACTTCTTTATTTGGTTATAAAGAAGTTGTTTTGTGTAAAAGAGATCCTATTTTGAAAAAAGCAATTTTAATAATTATCGCCGTTTTAGCCATTGATCAAATCAGTAAAATTTGGATCAAAACTAATTTTATGTTAGGCGAAGAAGTGTATGTCTTTGATTGGTTTCGAATTCATTTTATTGAAAACAACGGAGCGGCATGGGGAGCCGAAATAGGAGGTAAAACAGGGAAGTTAGCCTTGACTTTATTTCGCTTGTGTGCAATTGTTGGAATTGGGTATTGGTTGTATTCCACCGTTCAAAAAAAGGGACATCAATTGCTAGTAGTATCCATTGCTTTAATTTTTTCTGGAGCATTAGGAAATATACTTGATTCTGTTTTCTATGGTGTTGTTTTTGATCACTCTAACTATCAAATAGCCACTTTGTTTTCGTCTGAACCTTACGCAACTGTTTTCCACGGTAAGGTGGTAGATATGTTATATTTCCCAATGTGGCATGGTGTGTTGCCAACTTGGATTCCAAAATTTGGAGGCCAAAATTTTACTTTTTTTAATGCTATTTTTAATATCGCTGATTCCGCTATAACGATAGGTGTTGGGATCTTGATTGTTTTTGGAAATAAAATATTTCCGAAGGAGGCATAGGTCAATTTATAATTTTTAGAATTCTATTGGCAACCGATTCAGGTTCAATAGTTCTCATCGCATCCTCATACCCCTCAAGCATTTTGTTTCCGTAAACAGAATAAGGGATATGAGGATACTTTTTTAAGTCAGGTGTAAAAGAATTTTTTTCTGGTTGATGGAAGGGTCTAAATCCAGCATAGGGGTGTGTTCCTCCCCAAAGGGTTATTGTTGGGACTCCATATAAGGCAGAGAAATGTCCATTTCCTGAGTCCATACTTAGCATACAGTCTAAGTTAGATATAAGCAATAATTCTTCTTTTAGTTTGATTTTTCCTGCCATGCAAAGCGTGTTCTTGTGCCTGGATGCAATTGCATTGAGCTGAGAAACTTCTTCTTTACCTCCTCCGAATAAAAGGATCGTTGTGTTTTTGTTTTTTGAAAGTACCTCAATAATTTTCTCCATTAAATCAATTGGATACCATTTGCTTTTATGTTGAGCAAAAGGAGCAATTCCAATTAGTTTGTTTTCAGTGCTACCAACAATTTCCGTTAAGTTTTTGTTGAGTGGTTTTGCTGGGTTAAACCTAAGTTTTGATAAGACGATAGTGTACCCTAATTCACGAAAAACATCGGCATAACGTTCATGAGTAGTTTTTAGTTGTTTGAATACTTTATTTTCGGTAGAGACCAATGCTTTTTTCTCTGCTCTGCCTTTGTCTAAAGTTGCAGAAGGTGTTTTACCGAAGAAAAAATTCAAAAGTTTAGATCTCATTACATTATGTAGGTCTGCTACAGCATCAATATTCAGGTTTATTAATTCCTTATAAAGTCTATAGATACCTAGAATTCCTTTGTGTTTTCCTTTGGTGTCTGCAGCATAAAAATTCACATTCGGAATGTCTTCAAAAATAGGTTTTAAAAATGCTCTTGAAAGCATAGTGATTTTTGCATTCGGATTTTGTGCTACAAAGGCTTTGATAACAACAGCTGTCATTGCCACATCTCCCATAGCTGAAAGACGAATGACCAAGATGTGTTTTTGATTTTTCATGAGGAAAATTTTCTTGGGTAAATGTACATTATTTGAATGAAAGAATAGTATATTCTGTTATTGTGAGATAAAAAAATACCGCATCTTTGCACCTCAAATTACGTCTAATGAATTTAAGGAACATTGCCTTACTCGCCGCTTTTTCAACTGCTGTTATTTATGGTGTGTCTTATACTGTTGCGAAAGATGTAATGCCAGATTTTGTACTTCCTTATGCTTTGATATTTTTTAGGGTTATTGGTTCTACTTTGTTGTTTTGGTTATTTGGTTTGTTTGTTAAATCGGAAAAAATTGAAAGACAAGATTATCCTAGACTGGTTGTTTGTGCCTTGTTGGGGACTAGTGTCAATATGTTGTTTTTTTATAAGGGATTAAATACTGCGTTGCCGATAGTGGCCTCTGCGATCGCCTTGGGAACGCCTTTGATGGTGTTTGTTTTCTCGGTTATTTTATTAAAAGAAAAATTAGTCAAATCTAGAATTATCGGATTGATAATCGGTTTGCTAGGTGCTTTTATTTTAATTACTTATAAGCAAGATTTAGAGGGAGGAGCTGGTTCGGTCATTGGGAATTTTTATGTGTTTTTAAATGCCGCTTTTTATGGTTTGTATTTGGTGGTGGTTAAAAAATTATTGGAAAAATACAATCCAATTCATATTATCAAATGGATGTATACCATAAGTATTCCAATAGTTTTACCTTTTGCGTGCAGTGAATTGGTGATCATAGACTGGGTGTCAATGCCACGACATATTTATTTTGAGTTGTTTTTTATTGTAGTTTTTACAACGTTTTTTAATTATCTATTCAATTTATTCGCATTGACAAAGCTGAAACCCACTACGGTTAGTGTATTTGTTTATTTACATCCTGTATTTGCTTCCATGTATGCCTTGTATGTTGGTAGTGATTCTTTGTCTGTTGTAAAGGTGTCTACCACTTTGCTTATCTGCCTAGGGGTTTATTTGGTGACAAAACCAGTAGAAAAGGTTTCTTTACAGAAATAGTGTGCTGTTTGTTTTAATATGCCATCGGTTAGATATCTTAGAAAATCGTAAGGGGTAGTCTAGTTTAAAATCAGTAAATTTGCATAATTTTTAGATTCAATAGATGATACAATCCATGACTGGGTATGGTAAGGCAGTTTTGCAATTACCAACCAAAAAAATAACAATTGAAGTAAAATCTCTAAATAGTAAAAATTTAGACCTAAATACCAGAATGCCTTCTTATTACAGAGAAAAAGAGCTAGGGATTCGTAAGCAACTTGCTTCTAGCTTGGTAAGAGGAAAGGTGGATTTTTCAATTTATGTGGAAATGACCGGAGAGGAGACTCAAACGGTTATTAATAAGCAGGTAGTTGGTAAATACGTTAAGGAATTAAAGGAATTGTCTGAAGGAACAGATATTCAATTTTTAGAAATTGCCATGCGATTGCCAGATGCACTGCAGTCTGTTCGAGAAGAGATTGATGAAACGGAATGGGAACAAATTTCTTCTGGGATTGATACTGTAATATTAGAAATAGTTCAATATAGAAAGGATGAAGCTCATTCTTTAGAGGCAGATTTTAGAGAGCGTATCAAAAATATTCAAGTTGCTTTAGAAGAAATCGAAAGATTAGATGAGGAAAGATTGGATCATGTAAAACAGCGTTTGAGAAAAGCTATTGATGAATTGAGTGTAACAATCGATGAAAATAGATTTGAGCAAGAACTTATTTATTATCTGGAAAAATTAGATATCAATGAAGAGAAAGTTCGTTTGGCAAATCACTTAGAATATTTTCTAGAAGAATTGAATAATGAAAAGTCTGATGGTAAAAAGTTAGGTTTTATTGTTCAAGAAATAGGAAGAGAAATAAACACAACAGGTTCTAAATCTAATTACGCAACCATGCAACAAGTAGTGGTTCAGATGAAGAATGAATTGGAGAAAATTAAAGAACAAGTTTTGAATATTTTATAATTCAAACGGATAAGCAAAGAATAATGGCAAAAGGAAAATTGATTGTTTTTTCAGCTCCTTCTGGGTCTGGTAAAACTACCATCGTAAGACATTTGTTAACCGAGAAAGCATTAGGTTTAGATTTTTCTATTTCTGCTACTTCAAGACAAGCTAGAGGACAAGAAGAACACGGTAAAGATTATTATTTTTTAAGTCCAGAGGAGTTTAAAAAGCAAGCCGAAGCGGATGCCTTTTTGGAATGGGAAGAGGTGTATACCGATAATTGTTATGGAACCTTAAAATCTGAATTGGATAGAATTTGGAGTATGGGAAAACATGTGGTTTTTGATATAGATGTTATTGGAGGTTTGAATATCAAAAAACAATTTTCGGAAGAAACGTTGGCAGTTTTTGTAAAACCACCTTCTGTAGAAGAAATGGAAAAGCGTTTGCGTTTGCGTCAAACAGATAGTGAAGAAAAAATATTGGAGCGTGTAGCAAAAGCAGAGAAAGAAATTAGCTATGCTTCAGATTTTGATGTGATTTTGATTAATGATGATTTAGAGGTTGCTAAAAAAGACGCTTTCAATCTTGTGAATAATTTTATTCAAAAATAAGAGCCATGAACATCGGTTTGTATTTTGGAACGTTTAACCCTATCCATGTAGGGCATTTGATTATAGCGAATCACATGGTTGAAAATTCTGATTTAGATGAGGTTTGGATGGTAGTAACACCCCATAACCCTTTTAAGAAGAAAGCCACTTTGTTAGATAATTATCAAAGATATGAAATGGTGTATCAAGCAGCTGAGGAGTATCCTAAAATCAAGCCAACGGATATTGAGTTTCAGTTGCCACAGCCTTCTTATACTATCAATACTTTAGTTCACATTCAAGAAAAGTATCCTAAATATCAATTTAGTTTGATCATGGGAGAGGATAACTTGCAGAATCTTCATAAATGGAAAAATTATAAAGAGATTGTGAATAATCATAATATATATGTATACCCTAGAGTTTACGAACAAAAGAAAGAAGTTTCATTTGCAAATGGAAGGGTACATAAAATAGACGCTCCTATTGTTGAAATTTCATCAACCCATATAAGAAAATCAATAAAATTAGGTAAAAATGTAAAGCCATTATTACCACCAAAAGTATGGGAGTATGTGGAGCGAATGAATTTTTATAAAAAATAAATTTTGAGGGCCATACTTAGTATATTTGTGGAACTAAATGAAGACGACAAAGAATAATTTAAAGAAAAAGTTAACCAAAAAGTTTAGGCTTGTGGTTTTAAATGAGGCTTCTTTTGAAGAGAGGTTTTCGTTTAAATTAACACGTTTGAATGTATTTGTTTTTGGTGGGATTTTCAGTATTATTTTAGTCGGAATCACAGTTTTTATAATAGCTTTTACGCCTATAAAAGAATACATACCGGGGTACTCTTCCACAGCTTTAAAAAAGCAAGCATCTTCGTTATTTTATAAAGTGGATTCTTTGCAATCAGAGGTAGATGTACTCACAAAATTTACAGCTGCGATACGTCCAATATTGATTGGAAAAGATACACTTGTGGATGTGACCCTTCCTTATAAAAATGTGGCGGTTGATGAGAGTAAAGTTCTTAAGTTTCCAGTTAGAAATGATTCTATTGCTGCCCTTATCGCAAAGGTTAAAAAGGAAATGGATAGTACTTATAAAGCCTTTTATAAGAATCAAACAGATTTATTACAAAAAAAGCATCAAGAGACAGAAGGTTCTTTGCAAGATTTGAATAAAAAGAATTTGGATCAATTAAAAGAGGAGTTTGTGTCCACTATATATTTTTAGAGAAGATGTAGAAAGAGAGGACAGGTATAGTTTGTTTGATTTTGAAACTAGTAAAACAGACGAAGTCGTTTTTTTTGCACCCGTAAAAGGAATAGTAACCGATGGATATAGTGTAAAGGACAAACATTTTGCGGTAGATGTGGCAGTGACCAAAGGTACAGGTGTAAAGGCGGTTGCGGATGGTACGGTCCTTTTTGCGGAATGGACGGTTGAGACAGGATACGTAGTGATTATAGAACATGCAAATAAATATATATCTGTTTATAAGCATAATGAGGTATTGTATAGAGATCAAGGAGATTTGGTGAAATCTGGAGAGGTGATTTCTATGGCAGGGTCAAGTGGAGAATATAGCACTGGTACACATTTGCATTTTGAAATATGGTATCAAGGGTATTCCGTGAACCCAATAAATTTTATTGAATTCGAATAAATGAGTATAAAAGCAGCATTTGCAATTCCGTTTGCAAAATTCATAGAGAAGAGAGTGTATAAATGGGCAAAAAAACCCATCGAAACTCAGGAAAAAGTACTTCAGAATTTAATTTCTGAAGCAAAACATACTGCATTTGGTAAGGATCATAATTTTGATACTATCAAAACGTACGAAGACTTTAAGGCGAATGTTCCTGTCGTAGATTATGAAGGATTACGTTCTTATGTAGATCGTGTAGTTGAAGGAGAAAGCGATGTATTATGGAAAGGAAAGCCATTGTATTTTGCAAAAACTTCTGGAACTACTTCTGGAGCTAAATATATTCCGCTTACCAAAGAATCTATGCCAACGCATATCAAGGCGGCGAGGAATGCTTTGTTGCATTATATTGCGCAAACAAATGATGCTTCGTTTGTAGATGGAAAAATGATGTTTCTTCAAGGAAGCCCCATTTTAGAAGATAAAAATGGTGTTAGTTTAGGAAGGTTGAGTGGAATTGTTGCCCATTATGTGCCAAAATACTTACAGAAGAACAGGCTTCCAAGTTGGAAAACAAATTGCATTGAAGATTGGGATACGAAAGTTGAGGCAGTAGTAGATGAAACAATCAATGAAAATATGACTGTCATCAGTGGGATTCCATCTTGGGTTCAAATGTATTTTGAAAAACTAAAGGAGAGATCAGGTAAAACAGTTTCTGATTTGTTTCCAAATTTTAATTTTTTCATTTACGGTGGAGTAAATTTTGAGCCTTATAAAAATAAGTTTGAAGCCTTAATAGGGAAAAAGATTGATTATATAGAATTATACCCAGCATCGGAAGGTTTTATTGCCTACCAAGATAGTCAAGTACATAAAGGAATGTTGTTGCAGTTGGATAGTGGAATGTTTTATGAATTTATTCCAGCAGACGAGTTTTTTAATGAAAACCCAACTCGTCTTTCTATCAAAGATGTCGAATTAGGAGTAAATTATGTAATTATTTTGAATACTTCTGCAGGTTTGTGGGGGTATAATATTGGTGATACGATTGAGTTTACAACCTTAGAACCATATAGAATTCGAGTAACAGGTAGAATTAAGCATTTTATTTCTGCCTTTGGAGAGCACGTCATCGGTAAAGAGGTTGAGCAAGCTGTAAGAGATGCGATGGAAGGAACAGAAGTGAATATCAGTGAATTTACGGTAGCGCCACAAGTAACCCCTGAAAGTGGACTTCCGTACCACCAGTGGTTTATTGAGTTTGAAAATGCCCCGAAGGATTTAAAGGGTTTTGCCGACAAAATAGATGCGTCTATGCAGTCTCAAAATATTTATTACTTTGACCTGATTGAAGGAAAGGTATTACGACCATTGGAAATAAGCAAGGTTAAAAAAGGTGGTTTTCATGAGTATATGAAATCTATTGGGAAGTTTGGTGGACAAAATAAAATTCCACAATTATCTGACAATCGAAAGGTAGCGGATGTTTTGGAGAATTTTGTGGTAGAATAAGAATAAAAAGGACAGTTGTAAACTGTTTTATAAAATAAAAAAGATTTAAGATGACACATAATGTAGAGTTAAGTTGGAAAGGAAAAATGCACTTTGAGTCAGAAGGACCAGGTGGGAAAGTTTTGATTGACGGTGCTGAAGAATTTGGAGGAGAAGGCAAAGGAGTTCGTCCAAAAGCAATGATGTTATCTGCATTGGCAGGTTGTGCAGGGATGGATATTTCTTCACTCTTGAAAAAAATGCGCGCTGAGGTTGCTGATTTTTCAATTGATGTTGCTGGGGAGTTGACAGATGTTGACCCTAAGTTTTACAAAAAAGTACATGTAACGTTTAAGTTTTACGGAAGCGATTTTGCAACGGCTAAAATTGAAAAAGCAGTAAAGTTATCTGTAGAGAAATATTGCGGAGTTATGGAGATGTTTCGTCAGTTTGCTGAGGTTACTGTTTCAACAGAATATATTGAGCAATAAAAATACAAGCTCGTTCTCAGTAGAGACGAAGTAAAATTATAAAAAAACCAATTCTTATAAGGATTGGTTTTTTTATATCTAAGTGAATTTGTAACTTGAAGTAACTCGGGTTTTAAAAGATAATATATATGCGCTGGAAATTAAAAACAGCTCCAAATTCTGATAAGGTAACTTCTTTAGCAAAAGCTTTAAGTGTCTCCAGTCCAATTGCAAAATTATTAGTGCAAAGAGGAATTGAAAGCTTTGAGGAAGCGAAATGTTTTTTTAGACCTAATTTAGAAGATTTGCATGATCCCTTTTTAATGAAAGATATGGATCTTGCGGTAGAAAGAATAGAAAAGGCCATTGCGGACGGAGAGAATATTATGGTGTACGGAGATTACGATGTGGATGGTACCACTTCCGTGGCCTTAATGTCTTCTTACCTTTTATCAGATTATGAGCAGGTAACTACTTATATTCCGGATCGATATAAAGAAGGCTATGGTGTTTCTTATATGGGAATTGATTATGCTTCAGATAATGATATTTCTTTGATCATTGCGCTAGATTGCGGTATCAAGGCAATTGATAAAGTTGCCTATGCGAAAGAAAAAGGTGTAGATTTTATAATTTGTGACCACCATAGACCGGGAGATGAAATTCCTAAGGCAGTCGCTGTTTTGGATCCAAAAAGAAAGGATTGCTTTTATCCATATGATGAGTTGTGTGGTTGTGGAGTAGGGTTTAAGTTGATACAAGCATTGGCCGAAAGAAAACAACAAGCTTTTAAAGAGTTGTTACCATATTTGGACTTAGTGGCAACTGCAATTGCAGCAGATATTGTCCCAATGACTGGTGAAAATAGAATTTTAGCCTATCAAGGATTAAAAGTAATCAATTCAAATCCAAGACCCGGAATTCAGGCAATTATTCAGCAGTTGGATAAAAAGGAGTTGACTATTACAGATGTAGTATTCGTGATCGCACCTCGTATCAATGCCGCTGGTAGAATGAAACATGGTTTGTATGCTGTGGAATTGTTATCTGAAAAAGAACTGAGTAAAGCCGAGGAATTTGCTGCTGCCATAGAAAAGAACAATGCTGATAGAAAGGATTTAGATAAAAAAATAACAGAAGAGGCGCTTGTTCAGATTCGTGAGAATAAGGAAGAGGAAAATTATACCAGTGTTGTATATCAAGAAGATTGGCATAAGGGTGTTATTGGGATTGTTGCTTCAAGAGTGATTGAAACGTATTATCGTCCTACCTTGGTATTTACCAAATCAGGTGAAAAATTGGCGGCTTCTGCTCGGTCAGTAAAAGGTTTCGATGTCTATGATGCCCTACATGAGTGTAGCGAGTTTATTGAGCAGTTTGGAGGTCATAAATATGCTGCTGGCCTGACATTGAAACCTGAGAATTATGAGAAGTTTAAAGCAAAATTTGAAGAGGTTGTAAAAAAGAGTATTCCAGAAGAGTTAAGAACGCCAGAAGTGCAAATTGACAATGAGGTTTTCTTATCAGATATCACACCACAGTTTTATAGAATTTTAAGTCAGATGGCCCCATTTGGACCTCAAAATATGCATCCTGTTTTTATGGCAAATGGATTAAGAGATAATGGCTATGGAAAGCCAGTAGGAAGTGATAAATCACATTTGAAATTGAATATTCTTTCTGGAGCGGATGCTAAAACATACAATGCTATTGGATTTGGTCTTGGAGATAAATTTCCATTGGCAAAATCTGGAAATTCCTTTAAAGCAGCTTTTACAGTAGGAGAAAACCATTGGAATGGGGTTACTTCTTTACAATTGATGTTAAAAGATCTAAAAGAGGAGGAATAGTGATGGTTCAGTTATAGATTAGCGTTTCTATTTTGTAACTTTCAAAGGAATTAATGTAACAAATTATGGCAGTAAAAACAGCAAAAGAATCTTTAGCAATTACAACGGATTTGGTATTGCCAAGTGATACAAATGCCTTGAATGGTATGTTTGGTGGAGAATTGTTGGCAAGAGTAGACCGCATTTGTTGTATCTCAGCACAACGTCATTCTAATGCAATAGCGGTTACTGTTTCAGTAAATCATGTGGTTTTTACAAAACCAGTTCCTGTTGGGAGTACTGTTACCATTGAATCCAAAGTCTCTAGAGCTTTTGGTTCTTCTATGGAGATTTTTGCGGATGTTTGGCTAGAAGATAGAGTTTCTAGAAAACGTACTAAAGTAAATGAGTGCATCTATACATTTGTGGCCGTTGATGAAAAGGGAAATAAGTTGAAGGTGCCAGAATTAGTGCCAGAAACCCAATTGGAAATTGAGCGTTTCAATGCTGCTTTGCGAAGACGACAAATGAGTTTGGTAATGTCTGGAAAAATGAAGCCTAAAGATGCTACTGAGCTAAAAGCATTGTTTGAATAGTGACTTTCGCAACATGAGCTTATCGAAGGGTAATAAGGGTAAAGTAATTTGACTTGTTTTTTCTTTTAAATACTATAAAATCTAAAACGCCCAAGTTTGAGAGAAGTAATAATATGAGACTTCGTCAAGCTCAGCCTCATAGATAGAACTCGATTTATTTAATTTATGATGTGCGTACCCTGATATAGTCGAAGGGTTAAGGATTAACAATACAATAATTTACAATCTCAACAACCAATAACTAGGGTTTTCTGTTTTGGTGTCTTTCCAAATTTGAAGTTTTAGAATTGTTTTACCGGTTACCTTGTCGGTATGAATTTCACCAATGCTCTGTTGCAGTTTTACTTTGTCTCCTTTTTGGAGAGAAACTGTTGCTAAGTTGCTGTAGAGTGAGATATAATTACCATGTTGTATGTACACCGTTTTAATCCCATTTGAACTTACTTGGATGGCAAGTACGGTTCCCTCAAAAATTGCTTTTGCACGTGCCTTTTTGTTGGTGGCAATGTGTATTCCATTACTTTGTATGGTGATTCCTCGTAAGGTTTCATGGGGTATTTTTCCATATTTTCTAACGACAAGAGCATTCGTAACGGGCCAAGGTAATTTTCCTTTGTTAGTAGCAAATTTGGAGGCTAATATTTTAGCCTCAGGAGTTAAAATAAAGTTAGAAGATTTCTTAGAAGAGTTTTTCTTATTTGCAGCTGCAATAGCATCTCTAATTATTTTTTCAATCTGTTTGTCAATTTTACGCTCCTCATCTTGTTTCTTTTTTATTTGCGCGGTGTATTTTTTCTTTTCAGCAGTAACTTCTTTTGCTAGGAGTTCTTGTTCTTTTTTCTCAATTTCTATTTTGACTTGTTCTTCTTTTTGAGCGGCAATTAAATTCTGCTTTTCAATTTTTTGAATTTTTAAATCATCGTTCAGTCCTTTAATTTTTTCAGTTTGAACAACAATTTCTTCTCCTTGCTCTTTTCTGTATTCCGTATACTGAGTCATGTATTGGAATCTTTTGTAAGCTTGATGAAAGCTATCTGCAGATAAGATAAATAGCAACCTAGTTTGCATAGATTTACTTTTATAGGACATATAAATCATGTCAGAATAGTCGTCCTTTAATATTTTAAGTTCTTTTTCAAGTGTTGAAATCTGTTTTTTATTTGCTCTAATTTTAGAGTTTAAAACGGATTCCTCTTGATTGATTGTTCTAATCAGTCTAGAACGAACTGCAATCTTTCTATTTAAATTGGCAATGTCTTCTAGTAAGTCTTTTTCTTCTGCTTTTGACTCAAAAAGCAGAGAGTTCATTTTTTTGATTTCTAATTGAAGACGGGCTCTTTTTGCTTCTAATGATTTTTGAGTAGGAGCCTGAGCAGTTGCGGAAGATGTTGTTAGTACAACACAAAAAATAAAAAGAGTACGTAGAACGAATTTTTTAAGGATTGTGTTTTTCAAAGCAATAGAAAGTTGACGCAACATTATTTTATAATTCTTTTATAGCCACTAGGTATTTTGTATGGAAAAGATAATTCTTCATCCAATTTTACAGATCTGTAATCAAAACGAATGGACGCATTATTTTTGGCATCTTTAGCAATAATTTCAACACGTCCAGGAATTGGAGTAGTATCAATATCAGCGTAATTCGAATAGGTTACGGATAAAAACCTGTCGTTTTCAAAAGTACGAATTTCTTGCTTTTCTATCTTGTAGTTTATAGGGTGAATCCAAAATAATAAATCTGCCAATTCATTGCTCTGGATAGGAGTTAGCAAATGTGCTTCCTGATCAATAGAAGCTTCATAATTTTTTGGCTTCATTTCAAACAAAGCATCACCTAAAAGCAGGTTTTGCAGCATGGTAAAATCTAAATTAGCTCCTAGCAACCTATTGATTTCAGAAAAATCTCCATCAAAATAAGTTTTATTTATTTTTACATAATAAGTAACACGCTCTGGTGTGATTAAAGCTTTTGCCACCGGAAAACCAAATACATTGGCACTCATCCAAATTTGTTTGTCCTTTTCTATTTTTAATTTTACGTTTACGTTTTGAGATCTTCCTTTTCTATTGAAGTTTAGTTTTAGATCTGCACTTAAAGTGTTTCTGTTAAAATTACTTTTAGAATGATTTTTTAATATTTTTTTCGGCGATTCGTTTTTGATATCAGCCCTGTCAGTAATGGCTTTACTACCACCACATGAGATTAAAAAAAAGGGAATGATTAACAGAAAATGCTGTAGTTTCATCATAAAAATAAGAGAATATAATTGCTGTAATTACTAATGCGGGCAAGATACAATTTTATGAAGTTTGGTTTTGGTTTTATTTCATAAAAGTTGATTAACAGTTTTTGCTTACTCCATGATTGCCAAAACTTTTTCAAGCTCTTTTCTTTTGAGTGTATTAAATATGCTTTTAAAAATTTTCTCATTGGTGTCGTACACAAAAGGGTCAATTTTTATAGTTCTGCTAGTGTTGTATTCCTGTTGATGAATGGTATTGAAGAATTTAGTCTCCACTGCATAGGAATCAGAACCCATAGGATTGATTTCTATAAAAAGGCTGTAGGCAGCGTCTGATTTTTTTGTTGGAGTAAATATTCCTTTTTTCTCATAAAAGCTGATGGTTTGTAATGTTGTTTTTTCTAAATCCAGTGATTTGCTTTTTGATGTAAGTTTTACCAGAATTTGGGGCTGAACTACCTCTATTTTATAAGTTGTTTGAATTGGTTTCGGAACAGAATTCGTCAATATTTTTCTGAGAATTAAATCTGAAGTCAACTTTTTTAAAATTTCTTTGCCATCTATCGTGATCACCAAAGTTTCACTTTGATTTTTACTCCCTACTTCTAAGGGTAGTATATGAATTGTTCCTCCTTTTTTGGTGAAAATTTGTTTTGATTTTTCTAAGGTAAATGAGGTATTTATAACATATGGAAAATGCTCAAGTATTCCATAGTTGGGATGTGTTAAGATACCCACGGGAATGGTACTGTTTAATTTATCACCACGAGCTACTTTTAAAACATCCGTTTGTTTTTTTATTTCTGGGTTTTTAAACAAAGAATGTATTGCATCAATATTTGCAATTGTAAGATCAATAGTTTCTCCATTTTCCTCTGTAAAAATAGTTTTGTCTCCCCAATAAGGCTTTAAAGTTTCCAGAGATTTTACAAAATAAGAAACGGCATCATATAGATCTTTTTCTTCTTTTTTTTGATGAGCCGATTTAAAATATTGATAAGCTTTTTCAAAGCTTGTAGTTTTTCTTTTTTGTCTAATTTCTTCGTACTTGGCTTTAGAAATTTCAATGAGATTCCAGTAATAATCTTCATTCTCATAGGTTTTAGAAATTGTGTATCCTTCTAAAAATTTAGAGCTTTCTATTTTTTGTTTGTTCATATAAAAGTCACTTTGCTGATCGTCAATATCAAATTGATACAAAAGTGAATTTGTGTTTACTTTTACGGATATGTGTTCCGCTAAATCCGTAAGCGCTTGTCTTTCTGCAGCCTTTATATATCTATCAGGAAAACCAGTTTTCGCTGCTTTCCCTACACCAAAATAAGTGAGTTCGTTCTGTGGTTTTTCTTTGACCCAGTTCGGTAGTTCCTCAAACTGTTTTGCCATTTTTCTGGAGCTACTGCAGCTCAAAAACAAAGAAGCAAGGAGAATAAAAGAAAATTTAAAAAAATTATTTAGGGTCATAATCAGCAATGGGTTGTGTAATATTCCTACTCATTTTTTTTAAAAGATCATTGTATAAAACCGTTGACGATTTTAAAGAGGTTCTAGTCTTAAAATAAGATTGTAGTTGTCTAATATCGGAAGAATAGTCTCTAATTTTATCTGAAATATGAGCCTTGTTTTGGTGCTCCCAGTATCCAGGTACCAATTGTTTGTAGTCTCCTTTATAACTCATGTATTGCACTTGATCTGTAATTTGATCTCTCAATACTTTGTTAATAAGTACGCTTCTGTCTAAGGTAGAAATAAGTTTATATTCTAGGTTGATGTTTGCACGTTCCGATTGACTATAGAGCGCAGTAGTAATTTTATTGTATTCAATTTTTGTTTTGTTCTCTCCATCCTTGTCCTTATAGGAAGTCTTGATTTTTTGGTAAGCTTTATATGATTCTCTTTTGAGCGGAGCTTTGTGAAACGAAACGTTGTCAATATCCAATGAAAACAAAGCTTTTGCTCCTGAGATTTTTGCCAGGTTTAGTTGCGTATCTAAAGGTTGTCCTGCTTTTAAAGAAGGTACTTCAATGATTTTATAAAAGGGAGAAGGGATTTCATTAAGCGTTGAGACAAAATAATTTCTAAAGTCTTCTTTTGTTTTGCTATAACTTCTATTTACAACATGTGGTCTGATCGCGATTTTTATCGTTGCTTTTTCTAGAGCCTCATTTTTTAATTGCAAGGCATCCTTATAATCAGTCTGTTTTAAAATGTCGGCAAATTGATAATAAGCTTTTCTATTCGTATTGGTTTCTAAATATTTGATTCCATCCAAATAAAGTGGTTCATAAGTCGACTTTTTTAATTGGTATTTTGTGTCTTTAAAAATTTCATTAAAATGAACTATTTCGCTGAAAATTGTTTTGGCAGCATTAAAATTTTCTAAGGCTAAATACTGTTTTCCCTTGTTGTATTGTTGTTCTAAATAATGATCTAATGCTTCGTTGTAATAAACGCTATAGGCTGCATTCAAGTTTGTAACGCAACAAACGTTGCTTTTTTTAAGTTGAGTCTAAGCTACAAAATTTAGCTCAGATTCCATTATTTCTTTAGGTGTTTTAAAACCAATAATTTTTCGGGGTCTATTGT
>Ga0209223_10000364_pt1 | contig 51949 bp, 47 predicted proteins | sample COG_06_FD_184750 | JGI IMG/M metagenome (GOLD analysis project Ga0209223, IMG submission 184750) | Pelagic Microbial community sample from North Sea - COGITO 998_met_06 (SPAdes) (version 2) | ecosystem: Environmental > Aquatic > Marine > Neritic zone/Coastal water | place: Helgoland, sampling... | reverse complement strand
TAATTTATAGCAGTATATTTGCAAACCTAAATCGCGGGGTGGAGCAGTTGGTAGCTCGTTGGGCTCATAACCCAAAGGTCGCAGGTTCGAGTCCTGTCCCCGCTACTAGATAAAAAGAGAACTTAATAGTTCTCTTTTTTCTTTTCCAATCAATGATAGTACAACAATAGTACAACTTTCTTTGATTTTCCTAATAAGTACAAGTAGTAGTTTTTTCATCTTAAAATTTCCAATTTCTCCAATCATTAATAACTTTTGAACTTATATTTACTTTTGGATCTTGCTCTTTTTGATTTACTCTTAAGGATTTTATAGGTACGTTCTGATTTAAGTATTCTGATAACTCACCTAAAGTGACATCCCCCTTGCTCTCTTGAAATTTCTTCAGCAGGAAATAAGTAAACATACCATGTCCTTCATCATGGTAAGGAAGAGAGGATTGTTCTGCACTACTTGCAGAAAATACTACTATATTTCCGCTAAGTGATCCTTCTTTTGGTTTTACTGTAACCCCCCTTGATGCTATTAATCCTGAGTTTCTACCACCTCCTGTGAAACAGGCATCTAAAAATATGGTAATCTTAGAAGCATTAGTATTTGCTAGTTTCTGATAGAAATCATCTAACTTTATTGCAGTAGTTAAATTAGCTGCAGATACATCAACAGGAATTAAATATGGAACTTTTGTAAGCTCATCAGGATATCCATGCCCTGCATAATAAACGATAAGCTCAGCTTTATTTCCTAATTTCTTAATTATCTTGCTTATCAAATCAATCTCTTGACTCATCTCTCCAGCAGTGGCATTAATAAGATCAAACATATTTTCTTCTTTAACCCCTAATGTATTTAAACAATATTTTTTAAAAATAGTGGCATCATTTACTGCATAATCTACATTTTGTTCTGAACTTAATGTGCTTTGTTTGGATTTATAATCCTCATTACCGATTACAAGAGCAAAACGATTATTCACTTTAATATTAGTAGGGATGTTTTTGTCAACATGAGAGGTAAGGCTAAAGCGTTTTATCACTTCAGTATCTTGATTATATTCTGATTCAATATTCAGTTTAGTTGATGTACTAATCTCTTGCTCCATTTTCACTGACATAGTCAAATCATTAGAATACTTATTATACTTCTCCGAAACATCAGCTATCACATCTAACACATCACTTCTAAATCTTTTATTTGTAAAAAAACTAAAGTTTAAAATTCTTTTTTCACCTGGCTTTAATGATGCAATTTTATAATCAACTTCATTTGCTGCAAAAACATTATTTGGAATCTTCATAATAACGCTAATATCTTCTGCCTCACCTTTACCCGTATTTTGAACTGCAAATTGTAGATTCACCTCTAACATTGAGCGAATAACACCTTCTTCACTTGAGAATTGATAATCTACAATTTCAACATTAGGAGCTTGGAATTTTTGAGTATTAAAAGAAATATTAATTGGGTTTGCATCAAAACCATTACCTTCAGAAATTTCAATAGTAAAAGAAGCTTGTCCTGAACTTAAATTATTTGTTGCAGTAATAGGTATTGTAATTATTTCATCATCATTATATCTCAATGACTTAATCTGAAATTCTTTTAGATACTCTAAGCCATTGACACTACTCTTTTCTTTAATATTTATCTCAATTGCATAAGCTGTGCCTTTTCCAATATTTTTCAATTTAAAACTCACAGATGAGCTTTCATTTGCTTCTAAAAGGTCATTTTGATTAGCATCTTGAAATTGCAGATCAGTTACAGTAAGTATAGCTGGACTACTAACTGATGGTATTTCTTCCCATTCACCTACTAGTATATTATGTTTCCATCTTCCTTTTTTAATCTCTCCTGAAACATAAGTTGCAACTCCATTTCCATGCCAAGTATTTTCTTTCCACTCTCCTTCATATTTCTTTATCCCTCCAGCTGTGTAGGTTTTAATTCCTTCGCCATTCTTCAAGCCATTACTCCAATTGCCTATATATGTATCTCCAGATGGGTTTATATATTTTCCATACCCATGTTTTTTATGATCCTTCCATTTTCCTACGTATTTGCTTCCTGAAGGATAAGTATAAGTTCCTTGTCCGTTATATAAGTTATCCTGCCATTCTCCTTCATATTTACCGCCTAACTCATATATAGTAGTTCCATATCCATTTACACAGTCTCCATATACTTTATCATTATTATTAAGTGTAAAATTAATAGGTATTGTAAACATGACTCTAACCGATTCCCCTCTTTGTTTTCCTGGCTTGTATTTTGGTAAAGATTTTACGACTCTCATTGCCTCTGCATCTAAGTTTTTATCAACTCCTCTTACAATTTTTACATTTGTAACAGATCCTTTTTTGTCAACAATAAAACTTACATAAACCTTACCTGTAATATTGTATTCTTTTGCAATTGCAGGGTACTTTACATTTCTCTGGATGTATTTCATAAGTCCTAAATCACCTCCAGGAAATTCTGGCATACTCTCAACAACCATATAAAAATCTTCATCATCTTCCTCTTCAATTTCAATTTCTACCTCTTCATCTGATTCTGTATCTTCAATTTCAATTTCATCTTCAATCTCTACATCATCCTCAACAATTTCACGAATATCATAAGGAGTAAATAGTGCCTCAACTTTCTCAGAATATTTAACAAAGTAAACTGCCATTTTTGTTTCGTTAATAATATTGTAATCAATCACCTCCGAAACAACTGAGTAAGCCTCAATTACATCAGACTTTTCTTTAATACCTGATTTCTCTAGATTTACAATTGCTTTCATATACCCAAAGACAGCTTGTACACTAGCGTTATTACCCTCTAATTCGATTGAACGTTTCAAATAACCTAAAGCCTCCTCACTTCTACTTTTATCAACCCCAATTAACTCATATCCTTTAATTCCAAGAACATATCCTTCCTTTCCAAAATATTTAATTCTATCATCAAAAACCATCATTAAAGTATCGATATAAGCTGATTTATTTGTTTTATCGGCTTTCATTTTTGCTTTTAATATTTTAGGTGCATTCTTAAATATATTACCACTTGACTCAGGACAGTTCACATAAGCCCATCTCCAAGGATTGTAAGCGTCATCATAATTTTTCTGCTTGTAGTACTCCCTAAACATTGCAAGATTCTCTTTGCATTTAGGCTCATCTGCACCATATTTACTCTGAGAAAAACCAACTAAAGGTATGCATGACAATATAAGTAGTAATTTTTTCATCTTAAAATTTCCAATTTCTCCAATCATTCACAACCTTTGAACTTGTGTTTACAGTTGGGTTTTGTTCTTTTTGGTTTACGCGTAAGGATTTTATAGACACATTTTCATCTAAGTATTCTGATAACTCACCTAAAGTTACATTTCCCTCACTTTCTTGAAATTTCTTCAGTAAAAAGTAAGTAAATACACCATGTCCTTCATGATGGTAAGGAAGGGAGGATTCTTCTGCACTACTTGCAGAGAATACAACTATATTGCCATCTAAGACACCTTCTTTTGGTTTTACTTTAACCCCTCTTGATGCTACCAACCCTGAGTTTCTACCACCACCTGTAAAACAAGCATCCAAAAAGATGGTAATTTTAGAAGCATTAGTATTTGCTAGCTTTTGATACAAATCATCTAACTTTATTGCAGTACTTAAATTACTTGCAGATACATCAACAGGAATTAAATACGGTACTTTAGTAAGTTCATCAGGGTATCCATGTCCTGCATAATACACGATAAGCTCAGCTTTTCTTCCCACTTTATTTATAATCTTAGTTATTAGATCAATCTCCTGATGCATTGTACCTGCCGTTGCGTTAGTAAGGAAAAACATATTATCTTCTTTCACGCCTAAAGTCTTTAAACAATATTTTTTAAAGGTAGAGGCATCATTTACTGCATAGTCCACATTTTGCTCTGAACTTAATGTTCTTTGAAATGATGTGTAATCTTCATTTCCAATAACTAATGCGTATCTGTTTTTTACTTTTTTATTAGTTGGAATATTTATATTTACTGAAGATTCGCCAACCTTTAGTTTGTTTGTGCTAATACGGCTTGATTTTGTTGTCTTAGATGATTTAATATCATCTATCTCGATAGCCGAAAATTCATAATCAATCTCGGTAATGGAATAATCTTGAGTGTTAGATAAATTATAGGTATAGACTTTAAGTTGATTAGTTTTAAGTATTTCATTTTTTTGACTTTTACCATTAATAAAAGTATATGATACTGAGTTAATTTCTTTTTCTGTTACTTCTACATAAGATAAACATAACTTATTATCAATAATCTCACATTCAGGATTTAAAAATTTATAAGAAGAAAAACTTTTCTTAAACTCTTTAGCTTCATTTATTGGAACAGATAGTACAAAATCAAATCCCCCTAGATTAACTGATTTTGTTTTAGTTGAATTATTAAAGATATTTCTAACTTCAGCAGAAGTCACTTTTAAAAGGAAAGTCTCATTATCAGCATCATAATCACCTAATTCAATATTTGAGAAATCAATAGAATTAAGAAAATCAAGTTTAAGCGATTCCATTGCTACTTCCTGAAATTCTTTTATCTTAACCGTTCTATTCTTCTCATTTACTCTTAATAAATAATCATTAGTTTTCTCAAACTCGCCTTTTTGCTGCCATTCATTTACTCTCTTCTCAACAAATTCCTTAATCAGATTTTCTATATTTCTGTTGTATGGGCTGGAAAGATCTTCTATTAATATATCGTTCTCCCATAGACCTTCTTTCACTGTTCCATTAGGGAAAGTATTTTTTCCGAATCCGTGTCTTAAACCATCTTTCCATTCTCCTTCGTATTCTTGTGTTGTACCATAAATATAAGTTCCTTGTCCATTTTCACAGTCACCCGAAACACATTGCCCAAACCCAATCATAGGCAAGCAAAGTAATATAAGTAGTAGTTTTTTCATCTTAAAATTTCCAATTTCTCCAATCATTAATAACCTTTGAACTTGTGTTTACTTTTGGGGTTTGCTTCTTGCTATTCTCTTTTAATGAAGTAATATTTACTGATTGCTCTAGGTTATCAAACAATTCACCGTATTTAATACTCCCATTACTATCTTTTAAGTTCTTTAACAAATGATAAGTAAAGACTCCATGGTTTTGACTGCTATATGACAAAGCTGATTGTTCTCCACTACTTGCTGAAAACACTACTAAGTTACCACTTAAACTCCCTTCCTTTGGTTTTACTTTTACACCTCTTGATGCAACAAGTCCTGACTCTCTTCCACCACCAGTAAAACAAGCATCTAAAAACATAGTAACTTGTTTAGCATTAGTATTGGCTAGCTTCTGATATAAATCATTTAACTTAATCGCATATGACAGATCGGATCCTGAAATATCAACAGGAATTAAATATGGAGCCTTAGTCAATTCATCAGGATAACCATGACCTGCATAATAAAAAATTAACTCTGCATTATTACCTAAAGCGCTTATAATTTCTATAACCCGATTAATTTCTTGATTCATCTTACCAGCTGTAGCATTTGTAATGAAAAACATATTATTTTCTTTCACCCCTAAAGTCTTCAAACAATACTGCTTAAAAATAGTAGCATCATTTACTGCAAAATCTACATTCTGCTCTGAACTTAATGTTCTCTGAGATGATGAATAATCCTCATTTCCTATTACAAGAGCATAACGATCTTTCACCTTCTTATTAGATGGAATGTTAATGTCTACGAAAGAAGATTTCTTTTTTGTTATTTCAACTTCTACCTTAGCATTACTATTATCTGATTTATTTAAGACCTTCGCTTTTTCTATATTAAACTCTGCTTCTGTTAATATACCTTCATTCTTCAAGTCTGCTAACTCCTTTAATATCTCGTAAGTACTTTGTTTCTCATTCTTTACAACACTACTCATACTATTTGCCGTCTTATTATCAGTAGGTTGATCAAAGGGATACATCCTTATATATTGGATGTCAAGTTCATTTGTAATCTTAATCTCAAGCAAGCCAGGAGTGTTATTGCTAATAATTAAGTCAGAACTTTCCTTATCAGCAGAATAGTACTTACAAGAATACACTTTAGCTGACCCAGTTGGCTCTAAAATCATCTGAACTTCTCCTATTTTCCAATGCGGATTGTCGGATTTTAATACAAGTGCTTTAAATAATCCATCAAATCTCTTAATTGCTATAGTATTATTATTATTTGATCGTTTATAAATCCCTTCAATATCATTCAACTTACTTGTATCAAAGTAATTCATTAATGATTCTTCAGATTCAGCTAATATCTGATTATGTTGAATGTCATCAGGATTAATACTTGAATCATATAGCCTAATTACATCTTTATCTAATAGTACAAAAGTTATATCTAATCTTCCAAATGTATTAGGAAACCTCCCATAATTGCCCGATCCACTATGTGTAGGTCTCACCTTTTCATCTTCAATTTTATATTTAGCACTACCAGCTTTCTTGCAGAAGTTTTCAATTTGTTTGATTATTTTCTTCCTCTTTTTTGGCACCCATGAAGTTCCCATAGAACCAACTCCAGACACAATTGAGACTGAATACCTTCCGTTATCAATATACGTGATTCCTTGCTCGTTAACATCCCTATGCTCTTTTGTTTGGGATAACCCAATCATAGGTAAGCAAAGTAATATAAGTAGTAGTTTTTTCATCTTAAAATTTCCAATTTCTCCAATCATTAATAACCTTTGAACTTGTGTTTACTTTTGGGGTTTGTTCCATTCCCTGATTTCTTAATGTTGTTTTGTTTACTTCTATGTTTATCGCATCATACAAATTACCATAACTAATATCACCATCAGCATCTTGTAATGCTTTTAACAAATGATAAGTAAATACACCATGCTTCTCTTTATTAAAAGGTAATGAAGACTGATCCCCACTACTTGCTGAAAACACCACTAAACTACCACCTAAACTGCCTTCTTTTGGCTTTACTTTAACTCCTCTTGAGGCCATTAACCCTGATTCCCTTCCGCCTCCCGTAAAACAAGCATCTAAGAAGACTGTTACTTTTTTAGCTTTTAGATTTCCCAAATCTTTATACAGTTCTTGTAAATTTATTGCTCTACTTAAGTCACCACCTGAAACATCCACAGGTATTAAGTGTGGGACTTTCTGGTCATCAGGAAATCCATGGCCAGCATAATAGATTATAAGCTCTGCATCCTTACCTTCTAATTCTGTAAGTTTTATAACTTTTTTTATTTCTTGACTCATCATCCCAGAAGTAGCATTCGTAATAGAAAACATGTTTTCTGACTTCACTCCGAAAGTATTTAAACAATATTGCTTCAAAATAGTAGCATCTCTTTCTGCATAATCAACATTTTGCTCATTTTGTAAACCAGATTGATATGAGACATAATCCTCATTACCGATTACAAGAGCAAAGCGATTATTTACTTTACTATTAACGGGTATGTTTTTATCTACATGGGAATTTAAACTAAATCTATCAATATTAATATTCTCAATTGAAATATCTGATTCCACTTTTAATGCTACAGCATTACTTATGTCTTCTTCCATCTTAACTGACATAATTTTGTCTTTTGCATATTTGTCGTATTTCTCAGATAGTTTTGCTGTAATGTTTAAGACATCAGCACTAAATCTTTTATTTGTAAAAAAGCTAAAATCATATAGTTTCTTTTCTCCAGGATTTAATTTGTTAATTGAATAATTTGTTTCATCAGCAGCAAATACATTGCCAGGGATTAACATTCTAATTTGTATATCTTCAGCAATCCCTTGTCCAATATTTTGTATCGCAAATTGAAGGGTAACTTTTTCTCCTAATTTCATTTCACCGAGATCACTAATAAATACAAAATCTACAATTTCTAAATCAGGAGGGATAAAACTTTGGGTAGGGATAGATAGTTCAATTGGATCTGCATCAAATCCATTACCCTCTGAAATTGTAATACTAAAAACAGATTCTCCAGTGGCTAAGCTCATTGATGCACTTAGCGGTATTGTGATAATATTAGCACTTTGCGGTTTTAAAATATTAATCTGCTTATTTCTATCATAGCTAAGGCCTTTAATGTTATTAGCATCATCAATCTGAATACTTATACCGTAGGCAGATCCCTTTCCTATATTCTTTATATTAAAACTTATTGTTGCTTGTTCATTTGCTTCAAGAAGATTGTTTGAGTTAAAATCATTAAATTCAATGTTATCAACCATTAAGGAAGGAGGTGATGATATTTTAGTATTCACATCATTTATTGGAACTTCTTCAATCATTTCATCATTAATCCAAGTTCTTATGTATATTTTCTTTTTACTATCAGCATAATATGAGGTCCAAGTTCCACTTTTCTTATTAATAAATTCTATACTGCGCAGCTGTGATGTTGCAATCAAACCCCTTTTTAGTTTCCCCTGACTATTTAACTCTCCAATATAAATTTTTCCAAAATTAAATTTAGAGAAACTGACTGCATAATTTGTATTTCCAACGGCTGTTCTTCCTCCTTTAACATAAATTCCAGTCTTACTATGATTAAGACATTTTCCAATTAGACAACCCGTTTTGTTATCTATTTCTTTTGTACTACTTCTTTTCAATTCTCCATCTTCCCACTCATTTATTAGCATCCGTTCTCTATCAAAATGTTCTGTCTTTACAGCATAACCATCTTCTTTTCCATTTTTGAATTTACCATAAAACATATTTCCATTCTTCCATTTGTATACCCCATATCCATGTTTTGTTCCATTATTGTATTCTCCTAAATACACATGGCCATTACTATATAAAGTTTTTCCATATCCATGAGGATCTCCATTTTTAAACTCTCCAATATATTCTTGGCCATTATCATAAATAATTCTTCCAAAACCATCATAGCAGTTTCCAGAGATGCATTCTTGTGCTTGTGATAAGAAGCAAGTTAATAATAACGTAAGTGTAATAATATATTTTTTCATAATTTATATAGTTTTAAAGCTTAATCCCATGTAAAGCCCATTCCAAAATTTATACCTGGTACAGCAGAATCAAAACCTAACTGCCAAGAAACTACTGAACTTGTTTGTCGTAAAATACCAAAGTTAAAATTTGTATTTATATTAACTCCTCCATCTTCATAATACCACCAATCACTAAGAAGTACATTATATTCATCATATCGCGCCATAAATGTCTTTTGAGTTGAGCGACCTATGCCCCCATAAATCATAAATGCAGCATCTCTAGAATTAGATATACGGAAACTAATGCCTAAATTCGTAACAGAAGTCCATAGAGTCTCACCATACTTAGTTATGTTCTCATCTCCATCATATTGATTAGTGAAATTTGCACCGTGAATAGAATTTAGGGCAGGTCTCCAGTCAATATAAAAACCCATACGTGGTGAATAATGATTAAAGAAATTTAAACCACCCCAAGGGTGAGAGGTAAAGTTAGTAATGTAACCTATTTGGTTTTTAGGCTGCATTGCTAATGACCTGTTGTATTTTTTTGTACGTTTAGTATTTTCCTTGCGTACTTTATCATCAGCTTTTTCTTTTAGTTTCCTTTCTTTATTTTCCATAGATTCCGTTGTAACCTTCTTTTCGGTTAATGGAACATCTTGCCCATAGAGAAATGCCGGAATAATAAATAATATAAGTAGTAGTTTTTTCATTAGTTATTAACCCCAGTTTATTCCAATTCCTAAATGAGGTCCTGGCATAGATGTATCAAAGCCAAATTGTATTGATAGCCATTTCCCCTGTCTTAAAACTCCTATATTCATATTACCCACACTTCTTTGTGTTTGAGAGCGTACATGGGCACCTGATGAGAAAAGGGAACTCTCCCAATCATATTCTGGGTATGAATATTGTGTAGCTGTACCCACTCCAAAACCAAAATAAAATATTACCACCGCATTTGTATAATGGACAATACTCGTAGCAATACCTAAATTCAAAACATCAAAACCTTCTGTTCCTTCATATACATAACCAGTTGGATAAGCAGAATATAAATCTACTATAAAGTCAGCATCATCATAAATATCACCAGTGTTGGAGACTGGAAGATCTCTTTCTACTGAAAGGTTACTTTTCACATCCAGATACCATCCAAACCTATTATTCCAAAATGAGAAATAATTTACACCATAAGGAGCTGATGTAGGATTAAATACCAATGCTATTTGTTTTTTAGGGCTCATTTTTAATGATCTGTTGTATTTTCTTGTGCGTTTATTACTTTTTTTTTGTTCTTTTTCCTTTTGTTTTTCTTTTTCTATATTTTCTTTCTTTTCCATTGATTCAGTTGTAACCTTCTTTTCGGTTAATGGAACATCTTGCCCATAGATAAATGCAGGAATAATAAAAAATATAAGTAGTAGTTTTTTCATTGTTTGTTATAAACTGTAAAATCCTTAATTGTTACATATCGCAACTCTCTTGGTATTTCAAAAATCCATTTCCACATGTTATCAATATTTAGAGTCTCAAAAAACGTTCTTTCCTCTTTATGCATTACAATTACTAAGCGATACCCAGTACTTTTTTTCTCGCTATCAAACCAAATCTCTGGCTGATTTCCAAATTTATAAGGTTCACCTTCCTTGAAAACAGTATTTCTATCCCTATTTGCTTTTTTCTTTTCTTCTTCATGAGGGAAAAGCATATAAACCTCATCATCCCATAAAGCAAATATTGTTAGATATGTATCTTTAGTCGGAGTAAAGTTAAATCTTACAGCACACCCATCCTCAGGATTCTTTTCATTTTGCACATGCTCATTATCATAAGAATAGACTGGCTCCAAGCCATCAATTCTTGCCTTATAATTGTAATCTGCATCCGTCTCATACTTGATAACATTTGCATTAATCTTTACATAACAAACAGGAAGTCCTTCATCTGTATATGAATGTGATTTGTCAATAATACTATAACTTGTAACAGCTCCTTGCTTTTCAGAAAAGAATGTAGATGTTAGTGATTTTTCATAATCATTATTTTCTGTTCTTCTGTATAAGCTTGAATACGTTTTGACATGCTCTTTTATTCCAGCTCTTGATAAAGCTTTAATCTTAGCATGATTGATTGCCTCATCTTCAACTTCCTTTATACTTTGCTTTTTATTGCCAGTATAAGTATAGTCTACATTAACCTGAGTTGTAGTTTGAGTAAATGCAATAGTAGAATAGAATAATAAGAATATTATTATTAAATAATTTCTCATAATTAAAACTTTATAATTCGGCCTCTAATATTTTTCGCATTTCACTTCTTTTGTAATCCTGATACATTGCATCATCTTTAGATATTTTATTTTCCATATCTTTAATTACTGCTTCTTTTGACATCTCAACAGCTACAAACCTTTGATAGAGCCCTTCTTCTTGCATTCTGATAACCTTTGTGCAAATTACTTTTACTTCAGATAAATCAACTTCAGTTCTATATCTTGTAATTCCTTCAACAGATTTGTCAAATTCCACTACACCATTTATAGTTCTTGTTTTCTTATATCTGTCAGTAACTGACTTGATTTGTTGCGAAATATTCTCTGCCATTTGAGCCTTTGCAAATTGAACAGCCTCATATTCACTTTCGCCTAAATCTGGGTGTTTGATTGTTGCGCTTGCTCTAAAAAAGTTCTTATCGCTTGATGTCTTACAGTACTCTTTTACTAGTTTTTCTTCTGATTTTACTTTACCAATCTTATCCGTACTTACGCTATCACATGACGCGAGTAAAAATAATATTGCTAATGCATTAATTGTAATGTTTTTCATTTTAATAACATTTAAATACGCTTACTCTCTTAGGTTTTCAGCTTCCCCTTAATAATAAGCTAATTAACAAAAAAAAATTCATAAAATGTAATATGCAGAAAACGTTTAAAACAATAACATAAGTAACTGATAAAAAAGAATATTAAATTACTATTCAATAAGAAAAATAATAATTAGTGTTTATTATTCTTTATTAAATCATCATTCTTCTTCTTCTGACATATTAAATACACCACTGCTAACACTCCACCTACTAGTAATACAGTTGTCAAATTCAAATTTGATTGAGGAACTAAGACTTGGTTAATTGGTGGTCCAAATAATTTATCAATTAGTTCTTTTTCCATTTTATTATCTTTTAGTTATTATTCTAAATAAGTTATCTTCAACTCTATAAAAATAAAAGTCTCCAAATCGTAATCCAAATCTTTTATTTGTTGCATCTAACAGTTTTTGTTCATCAAACTTTTCAATATCAATTCCATATCTTACAATTTGTTCAGATGTCAGGAATACTTCAGGGTTTGATAGCGTCAGTGATTGTAGTTTAACAATTATACCCGTCTTAATTGGTAAATTATTGTCACGTAATTCCCTTTTCTTTCTGTTATTATAGTCATCTCTGCATTTATGATTACAGTAAAACTGATTTCTTGTTCTAGCAGTAAAGTAATCATCATTGCAAGTTTCTGAATCTGCATTATTACATCTTCTTGTTAAAATTTCGTTATTTGAATCTTCCATAATAACAACTATCTAAGTATTCTAAAATATCTGAAAGTTTGTACCAAATTTTTCCTGTATGCGAATCTTTGGAATAAGATAGTTTACCTGTTTTTCGCAATAGTGCAGCTTTACCTGCAGAAATTTTCAGAAATAATTGCAATCCTTTATTATCGTAAATTATTTGATCAGGAGGCAAACTTTTCTTCTCGATAGTCTGCATTATAAAATCCAGCTTTTGGTTTATGTCATCCAATCCTTTGAGGTCTATTTTTATATTATTCATGCTTTTAAATTTTGCACAAATATTTCTAATAAATCTTGGATTAAAAAAGTGAAAAAAAGTGGATTTCGTATACGAATTCGTATATATTCGTATATTATAATACTGTTTTACAGACTTTTACAATATATAAGAAACTAGACAGATTTCAAAATTGAATTTATTTTCATTAAGTTATCGCTACTAACTTTAGTTGCTTTCGCAAGATTCTCTTTGTCTATTTCCTCAAATTTGTGCGTAAAACACTTTACTGCAACTATCCATTTATCCTTAGCTGAAAATACCTCTATTTCTAAAAGTTGATTGATGAAAAAGTTTAGAGAGGAAATGGCTTTTTTCCAATCTACTTTTTGTTTAATATCATTCCTTTTAAAAATTGATTTAAATACTCCTGGGGTGCAATTAATATACCCTTCATTTACTAACCCTTTATAAAGGAATTCTAACTTTTCGTCAAATAATTGCACATTATTAAACACAAAATAAGTTGCCTTCGTTCTTTTCTTTTTATACTTTATACAAGAATGATGTTTCGAAAAGAATTCTAGTTCTTCCTTTAGTGCTTTAAGTAACTTTAGTTGATTGTGATGGTATTTTTGTTCTGCTTTTCTTATTTCAAAATTCAACTTATTTATTTCAACATCAAAATAATCAGCACGATCTTCAAAAGAAATTCGTGTTAATTTTGAAACTTGAATATTATTATATTCCACAACTTCTTTTCTAATCTTGTCTTCTAAAAGATTATGTCGCTTATTTAATTCAGTTACAATCGGGTCTAACTTATTTAAAAAGCTCAAAAATAAATTAACTCCCATGTTTCTATCGTTATACATAGTTTTACTTTTTTACACCTAGTTTAGCCTTGTTATACTAAGTAAACTTGTGTTTTCACATATTTACTTAGTTGTTATATTTTATAAATAAAAACAATTAATCTTCACCACTTAATACTTTATCTAAAGCATCATCTGTTTCTTTATTCATAAATGCTTGCTGATAATTTACAGTGGTTGTTATACTGCTATGGCGATATAGTTTTTGCAACATCTGTATCGGAATTTTATCGCCAGACAAATTACCAAATGTATGGCGAGCCACATGGCAAGTAATTTTTTTATCAATTTCCAATTCAGTTGCCATCTTAGCTAGCCACTTGTTAAACTTTTTAGTAGCTGTATTTATTTTTCTAATCATATCTCTTTCATCCCCATCAATACAATTATTGAGTTCCGGAAATACATACTTTTCCCCCGCCTTTCTTTTCTTTTTATACAATTCAATTATGGCAAGTGCTTTATCTGCTAACTTTATAGATACAACCTTTTTATTCTTGCCCATAACATAATACAGCCTGTCTTTTTTGATATTGCTCCATTGCATATTTAAAACATCAGAAATTCTTGCTCCTGCTACATAAAAAGAGAATAAAAAGAAATTTCTAGCATGCCACATTGTTGAAAATGGTTGTGGTGAATACTTTTCTATTATTTCAACTTCATTTCTATCTAAACCTATTTTCTGACTTTCAGGCATTTTAATACTCATGCCTCTATCCCCAAAGGGATACTCATTTGCATTTGCAACACCACTTTTAATAGCTCTATTATAAAGTGATCTTATTAGAATCAAATGATTTACAATTGTCCTATCAGAATGATTGTATTTTGACATTAAAAATATTTTATACTTGTTTAAGGTAGACTCTGTAATTTGAGAAAATCCTAATTTTCCATTAAAAAATTCTAAAATTATCTTTACACGAGAACGAGATGAAGCAATACTTTTATATTTTTTCTGTAGCTCCAAATCATTGATATAATCCCAAGCAACAATTTCTAAAGTCATTTCATTCGTTTGCTTATTAAAAACAACTTGGCGTAAATCTTTAATATTCGGAACCTCTCCTTTGGTTTCTTTTTCCACAATATAATCTTCTGCTTTAGCAGAATAGTGTGCAATTAAGTTATTGGTTCTAACTGAATTTGAGTATGATTTCTTCAATCTACCTCTAGTTTCATCCCAATATTTTTCGTCTATATCAACTCCAATACTAACAAAATGAGCGTATCTTTTGATAGTTATTCTCAGTTCAATGGGTAGCTTTCCATTGCGTTTTTTCTTTGATTTTCTGATTACTGGCTTTATATATCCCATAGTAAAAAAAGTACAACAATAGTACAACATTTTAGCTTTAAACTTGTGTAAATATGACTAAATTTGATTGTCGTAAAAATTTTTTTCTCTGGTAATTGATTTTTTTTAAATATATAAAAACAATATTCCGTTCTCTCATAACCCAAAGGTCGCAGGTTCGAGTCCTGTCCCCGCTACTAAAACAATAAAACGGTTATACTTTTATAAAGTTTAACCGTTTTTTAATTTATACATATGAAGACTTAATAATTTAAACTACCTATTGAATACATCTGAAATTAAAACATTTTTAAAATCTTTATATTCATTTTTAGAGATCGTAATAGTGATTAAATAAATCGCTCTTAATTCCAAAATTAATAAATTGAGTTTGCAGCTCTCCATCATCATTTTTAAAATTCCGCAAAGTAATACCTAGATTTATTTTGAGATTAGTTTTTGGATTAACAATATAAGAAATATTGAAAATTTTAATATTAACAGTTGTTAAATTACCTTGATACATATCAATTCCAAAGTTGGTAGGTCGATCATTATAACTAAGATAAACATTACTCCCATAAGACAAAGTGTCGCCCTTAATATCTCCACCATATTTTGAGAAAATAATTTTTCCATCAAGTACAAACTTTTTCCATTTGTAATTCATAAGCAATAAGAATTCAGTAAAGTTAGCACCTAAAGGATGTGCTAACGGTTGATTATAATGTGCATAATTCTGCTGGGTATTAAAATGCGAATACGTATATGGCCTAGCCAGATTATACTCAGATTGCAGAGTTAAATTATCTATACTAAATGCATTAAATATTTTATATCCTAATTGATAAGCAAACTTATTAGCCCAATAACCATTATTAGATTTTATCTGCTCTAAAGTAAACTCATCTAGTAATAACTGACCATATAAATAGGATGAAAAAGGTAATTTGTATTTTAGATTTACACCTACTAAAACGTTAGCAGAAGACCCAACAGAAAACTCTACGGGTCTAAGCATTACTATTGGATTCAAAAAATTTACATCAAAACCACTACTTCCTGGTGCATGATTCATACGCCAAACAACAGCTTCATACAAACTTAAACTGAATCTCTTTGTAGCATTCAAACTTAAATAATGAGATGACATGTACTTTTTTGGATAACCCATCTGATCATTATTTTTAAAATAATTGATATCCATAAACTCAGTATACAAATTAGTATATTGCACTTTACCAAAGGTTGTTTGAATCCTTAAATAAGGATAATTAAAAGTATTATCGGACAGCAAAAGTGAACGATAGCCATCACCTATAAAATGTTTTCCATGTCCAAACTGAACAGCAAACATTTTATTCGCCCTATAACTCACATATCCAGAAGACATAGCATAATCAAAACCTGTTTCTTTAAAATAACGAGCATACCCTTGCCCGGGCACTACTAAATTTTTCCTTACAAAAGCATTAACATAATTTGGAAATACAGCCTGATTCTCGGAAAATGAAGTGTAGAATGAAATTTTTTTGCCTAAATCTCCTTCAACTATAATCCCCCTTGTGTTTATCATGGTACTCTTTCCTTCTATTAATTCATTTCCCATTGAAAAATTAATAATTGGAGAGGCTGTAACTTTATAATCATCACCATTCATAATTATTAAATGCTCAGAAAACATTTTTCTTAAAAGCCAACTCTGATAATTAAATGAGTAATTATTTTCTAATATTGAGTCAGTAATAAAGTTTAAATCTGACTTAATAAGAGGTTTGAAAGAAGTCTGATAATTAGCATCATTACTATAAATTAAATGATTAAAATTAGTAGAATAATCATTTCCTAAAAAAAGATTTGCATGCTGTGCATTAGCTAAATCAAAAGCTAAAAAAAATAAACAAAAAATTAATCTTTTCATTTTCTTTTTCTCAGAATATAAAATGGAATAAGAAGAATAAAGTAGCTGACAAGAGCCAAAATAGCAATACTTAAATTCACATTGAGTTCTAATAGAAAGTATGACCCAAATATTAGAAGAGCACTTATAAAATACAAAATTAAAGCAGATCTTTTATGTCCAAATCCTAAATCCAATAACGCATGATGAATATGATCCCTTCCTGCTCTAAATGGCCCTACTCCTTTTGACGTTCTTACAATAAAAACTCTTAATGAATCAAACAGTGGAATTGCTAAAAAAACTATCGCTATTAATGGGCCTTTATTAGGTAGATTAAAATCCTCAGTTATTAATCCAAACTTTATTGTATTTATTGCTAAAACTGATAAAATCATTCCAACAACTAATGAACCTGTATCTCCCATAAATATTCTTGCAGGATAGTAATTATACTTTAAGAACCCAATTAAAGCACCCGACAATGTAAATGCAATTAAGGCCATATCATTTTGCCCAATCATTACAGAAACAAAACCAAAACAAGATACCGAAATAACTCCTACTCCTCCAGCTAAACCATCCACACCATCAATTAAATTAAAACCATTTGTAATTACAATAACTACAAAAATTGTAAACAAAGTACTTATCCAAATTGGTAAATCATACACCCCTAAAACTCCATGCATACTATCAATCTGTAAGTCACCAAAAAAAATTAGAATCAAAGTAGCAATAATTTGACCTATTAACTTTTTAAAAGCAGTAATTTGTCGTAAATCATCAATTAGACCAACAATAAAAACAATTAAAATACTCACTAAAATGTACTGAATATCTTCAATATTTGCCCAAAATAATAATGAGGAAATAACACCCGTAAAAATAGCAATACCACCAAAAAATGGTGTACTACCCTCATGGGAAGCCCTATCTCCTCCATTATCAAAAATCTTTAACTTTTGAGCAAATTCAATAAGCCTTGGGATTGCTAAAAATGAAATAAAAAATGCAGTTATTAAAGAAAAAATTATATCTAAATCTGTAGTAATCATAAATCTATTTTGGTTTTTAAAATAATACTTTCACATTCAATGTTTAAAATAAATAACTTCTTCACCTTAACTTGTTTTTGTAATTATATTCATAAAAAAAATCTACTTATCATATTACAAAATTACTACAAAGTGTAGGTCTGTTATCTGATATATGTCATGTATAAAAGGACTAATCCTCATTTGTACTTGCGTTACTTGCGTAGCCGTAGCCATACCCATAATTATAAGAATAACCATATTTGTAAGTATAACCATAATGATATCTAGCATTTATCCCTACAGAATTAATTACAAGGCCAACATTCTTTATTTTACCATCTTTAATTAGCTCTTTAGGGTAATTTAATATCTCTTTTTCTGTAAAATTTGATCTACAAATATACAATACAGCATCAGCATGATCCGATATGAGTAGAGTGTCAGTTACGAGTAATGTTGGAGCTGTATCAATAACTATATAATCATAAACCTTTTTTGCTTGTGAAATAATTTTTTCAAAATTACCATTGGCTAATAATTGAGTTGCATTTGGAGGTATAATTCCGGTTAATAAAGTATGATGATCTGGTAAATTCTCAAATTTATTTATAATAGCTGATTTCCAATCAAAATCGGTGTTGTGCAGATAACTTGTTAACCCTTGAGCTGATTTATCAATTTCTAAGTATTTGTGTAATTGAGGATTACGTAAATCTGCCCCAATTAAAAGTACCTTCTTGTCTAAAGTAGCAAGTGCTAAAGAAATATTAAGAGCTACAAAACTCTTTCCCTCACCTTTTATTGATGATGTTGATAATATCACTTTTGCATCTGTAGTGCCAGTATTTTGAGGTAATAAATAATTAACATTAGATGATAATATTCTAAATGATTCAGCTAAAATGTTACGATCTTTAGGATTCTGAAATAATCTTGAATCTTCATCATCTATGAATGGTATTTCACCAATAACAGAAGCTCCGATATTTAATTCATCAACCTCCTGTTTTAATTGAATTTTAGTGTTGAATAAAAGAATCAAATAAATACTCCCAAAAGGAATCAAAATACCAATTAAAAGGGCTGCAAGAAAAGTAATCTGTTTTTTTGGGGATATTGGTTTGTCTGATGTTAAGGCATATTCTATAACTTTTATTGTTGGCTCTGTAACGGCAAAACTAACCTCAGCTTCTTCTCTTTTTTGAAGCAAAAATAAATATAAACTTTCTTTTATAACCTGATTTCGTTCTATTGCGCGTAAAATTTTCTCCTTTTCTGGCAGATTAGATACATCTTTATTTAATTTTTTGCTTTGTAAGGTTAATTGTCTTCTTGTTTGCTTCAGTTGTGTCAAGTAGTTGCTTACTGTACTTATAATATTTGAACGATTATCATTTATTGCTCTATCCAGTTGGATTACAGAAGGATTATTTAACCCAGCACTTGTAATTAATTTTTTACGATCAAGTACTATGGTATTAAAATCCGTAATCAGGAAATTTATTTTACTGTTATTAATTCCGATATTAGCAGGTAATAAATCATAATTGTTATTTTTAAATGATTCATTTAATAATTTGGCTATAGCAATTTGATTTTCTATATCCAGTAATTGTTGATTTGACTTTGAGCTTAATTCTAAACTAAGAGATGAATTGGCAGTAATATCAATCAGATTATTATTAAGTTTATAGAGTTGTTTCTGTATTTCTATAGAATCAAGTTCATTGGATAGCAGTATATAACGTTCATTAACAAAATCAATCGTACGTTTATGTATCATTTGCCTATCCGATACTCCGTCTTGGTTAAAAACATCTATAATTGCGTTTAATACAATTTCAGAATATGCTGGACTTTCATTATCCATTTTAAGTAATATAATATCACTTTCTTTGCCTACCTCTGATAGTAATATTTGTTTCTTTAATTGACTAACGGTATTCTTTTTGGTAGAAAAAACAACCTTAAAACCCTCTTCATAAATTGAAAGGGCACTTGGTTTATTCAAGCGAATATTAAAAGGCAAATCATGCGATATTGTATGAGTACTATAGGTATTAAAAAGATAAGTTATATCCTTATTAATATCATTGATCTCAATGCCATCATTATTAAAATAAATATCAAATACTAAACTATTTTCAATACTATCATTTGATATCACTTGCTCAAATTGAAAAGGTAAAGAAGCTAATCGTGTTGTCATAATGTCACCAACACCGTAAAAGTTAGTCTGTAAGTTGTTTTTATCTGACACTCTACTGAGTATTGTGTAGGATGATAATAATTCTATCTCATTTTCAAGATTTATTTTATTATTACTAAACAAATCTTTTGCAGAAGGTAATTCTAAGGAGGCTTCTTTTTTATCTAACATCTTTATTTTTGCACTTGTACTATAAATATTATGTGAATATCTTAGGTAAAAAAAAGAAATGATTAAACATAAAATTATAGAAAAAACAAACCAACGCCAAAAAAATAAATATTTAAATATTTCTTTTTTTAAATCATAGTTATCTTCTATATTTTCTTGATTATAATTATCGTTTAGCATTGTTTTATTTATTTATTTATGATAAGAAGTGTGATGCTTAATAAGATAGAGGATATTGAAGCAATAGATTGTGGGCTTCCTATAAATCCTGCACTTTTTATTCGGTTATAATTAGGATTAACAATAATAACATCATTATTCCGAATGTAATATGACGAGTTATCCAAAATATCTTTTGAAGTAAGATCTAATTTTCTTGCATATCGAATACCGTCTACTTCTCTAATTAAGGTAATATTTCTCCTTTTACCCTCAATTGTCAAATCACCTGCATAACCTAAGGCTTGAAGTAGAGTAAGATTTTTATCTAGAAATGTATATGTGCCAGCGTTAGTAACCTCTCCTAGTACAGTAAATTTACCATTTAATAAGCGTACCGATACCATAGGACTTACAAGATGACCACCATCCAACAAAAGTTTAGTAATTTTTTTTTCTAATTCTAAGGTAGTTCCTTTAACATCCAGAATTCCTAATACAGGAAAATTAATAGTGTAAGCAGACGAAACAGGATATCCTTCAAGTTGCAATAAATTAAGATTAGTTGATGTATTTGTTTGATTAGATATTCTATTATAGACAATTGCGGCTTCTGGCACCGTACTACGGATTTCTATTTGTAACACATCATCTTCCTGAATTGTATATGGTAATTTTTGATTGCTTATATCAGTATTAATGTATTTCTCTACTCCATTTAGGTATGTTATATTTCTTTTTGTTGTGCAGGAGCTTATCATTAAAAAACTAACGATAATAAAGATTGACTTTCTCATATTTTTTTTAAATTTTATGTTGCGAATATACGATTTAACAATATAAAAGATGGTGAGTTGTCCGAATAATAAATTTCAAATAAGAAAATTTTGATTTACTGCTTGAAATAATTCAAAACGCATTCGCATTATAATTCTACAATCAAGAACACTAATAATAACAATAAGAATATTAATCTATATTATTTAGTCAAAAGAAGAGTTTAAATTAAGTTAGACTAAAAATATTATTAAATAAAATGAGACTACAGTCCGTAGTCTTTAAAAATAAATGGACTTAACTTATTATAAATAACTGAATTAACTTTGTAGTTTGAATAAAATAACGTATATTTATATAGAATAGTTTGTTATAATTTTATACTTAAATTGTTATAAGTATAAAAAACAAACGCTATATTCATGTTAAATAATTTAAATAACATATGTTATATGCACGTTAATTTTTATAAAAGACCTCAAATACAGGTCAATAATTCTCATTCAAAAATGGAAAATTCAACCTTATTCTTGGAATATTTAAGCGAATTTATTGCAAATTCTGCTACAAGAAGAGTCAAAGGATATGATACTGTTGGATTAGCTCATAATACTATTAGAACCTATAAATCACTTTATAGGATCACTAAAGAATATGAGTTGGAGAAATCTCAGCAATTATATTTGGCTGGAATCGATAAAAATACAGCTGTGTCATTCACCCAATTTCTAAAAATAGAGAAACAATACAGCGATAATTACTGTGGTCAATTGTTGAAATTATTGAAGATTATTTTAAGAGATGCCCAGAAGAGTGGCTTTGAGATTCACCCTTATTCTAATTATATAGAATCATTTAAACAGAAAAGTTCAGATCGAATCATTCATTTTTTGAATCCAGCTGAAATAAAAGTAATGAATGGGTTGGAGAGGATACCAAGTGAGTTAGAAGATAGCTACAAATGGTTACTGATTGGACTTTCTATTGGACAAAGAGTTTCGGATTTATTAAGTCTTAATCCTAGTAATATTAGAAAGGCTACTAATGGACTCTATATCGATATTATTCAGAAAAAGACAAAAAAAGCCGTTACCATTGGGGTGGCAGATCCGCTAGTGATTGATCTTTTAGAAAGTGAATTTCCAAAAGTACTTTCTCAAGAAGCTTTTAATAAGCACATAAAAATGATTTGTAAAATTGCAGGAATTGATGAAGTAGTTCGTGGTTTTAAAAACAATCCTAAAACCAGAAGAAAGGAAGTGCTATCAGCTCCAAAGTATGAGTTTGTAACCTCTCATATTATGAGAAGATCTTTTGCTTCTAACTATTATGGGAAAATTGAAACACCGCTATTAATGAACATAACTGGACACACCAAAGAGAGTACGTTTTTAACCTATATTGGTACTCATCAGAATAAGGATGCGTTGGCAGATTTATTTATGCAAAAAGCGGGAGTTATTTGGTAGGATCTGGGTCTCTATCCATAAGACCTTGCTTCTCTATTTCTTTTAATTGTTTAATAGTAAATTGATCTCGAACAGATTTTGTTTTAGGAAAGATATAGTTAGAAAGGGTTACAAAAACTTTTACCCGTTCTGTTTTAGTCAATTTTTCTTGGTTTATGAGCAGATCATCCAACACTTTTTCGTAGAGCATTTCCATCTTTTCTTTAATGGAAAGTGCATCTTTTTTTGCAGGTCCTCTTTTGGATCTTTTTCCTGCTTTCTTTGCTGACTTTGGATCAAATGGCATTGTACTTAATTTTTAGAAAGTGCTACTTTTTTAATTATTGATTTTAAGATAGTTAAATTAATTTGCTTCTCTACTTTTAAATCAAAATTAGAAGTTAAATAACCTATTCCATTATGCTCCCCATTTTTTATAGCCACAAAAGATAAATATGATTTAATATTTTCTAATTTGAATTTTGACTCTTTTGAATAAATTGAATCACTTTCATTTATATCATTTGGATACACTAATTCGACAAATAAGCTCATGCCTCGGTTATCAACTTCAAATAATTTGATATCATCTTTAGATGCATAAAAATTATCTAATAATTTTTCAGCATTTATAGCATCTATTTTATTGCTAAAATTCACTAAAAAATCTCTAGACATTCTTGGCAAAATCTCTGAGAAATTTTTAATTCCAACCATCTCAGCAAATTTAACATGCTCTTTTAAACGCCAGTAAAATGTTAAATGCTCGTGTGGCTGCTGATGGAGACCCGTTGCTAGTATTATATTGACATTTTTTAAACTTAGTAATTTACCGATTTGTTTATCGTATTCAGAAAGAATCTGAATTAATGGATCAAAACCTTTCGGACAATACCATTCAGGATTTTTAATATTGCCTTCATACGCTTTTGAATTAAATAAATAATGATGTTGGATATGTGCACCTGAATTTAAAAATAAATTTGAGAAATCAGGTTTGTGTTTTTTCCATAATGTCAAATGAATATCTGCTAATAAACTATCAAGAATTAGAGCTTTAGCACCAGGTTTTTTAAGACTTAAAATTATTTTTAAATAATGAAGCCATCTAGAAATAGGAACGTATAACAATAAGCCTAGGGATAATGAAATCAGTGTTTTCAAATTCAATTTTGATTTAGCATTATCATTTACCGACTGTTTAACCGCTTGATATATCGCTTTTACAATCCAATTCCGTGAAGGTTTAGTTTTAGTCCAAGGATCTGGAATGAAAAAGGCAGGATTTTTTAATCGATTATCAGCATTAAAAGGAGAAATCGCACCTACCGAAAGATCTTCATTTTCCAGCTCCTCAAATATCTGAGATAGTTCAGGCCTGTTAATGATGTCTCCTAAACGATAGATATTGTGTTCTTTATAAGTTTTCCCTGTATGGATAGTAACCCATTGCACCCATGGCTCAAGAAGTTTGTATTCATTTTCTGAAACAGTTTCAATAGGTGGTTGTGCCTCAAATAATTTTTTAAAATTAGGTAAAAGACCTTTACTAATGTAAAATTTTATGTAATCAAAATTTAGTTCATTTAACCCTAGAAGGATAGTTTTATTTTTCATAATCTTTAATTTATTTGTGTTAGAAATTTATTTAAGTTATCAATATTATCTTTATAATTAAATTCACCTTGTAAAGATAGATTAATTTTTTTAGTGAAATCTTTAATATAATCGAGTCTATTACTTGAGTACATTTTTAAAAAATCTGACATTTTTGACACCTCAACATTCCTAAATGATTTGCCAATTCCTAATCTTTTAACTATATCATATCCTTCACCTTCTCCAATAAATAAAACAGGTACACCAGACGATATCGTTGCTGTAATTTTAGAAGGAAATGCACCAAAAATATTAACCCTAAGCGGAACTAAACTAAAATCATATTTTTGAATTTCTTTTTGAATTTCATTTTTTGAAATTGGTTTGTGATAATGAATATAGTCATTTTGTAGTAAAAATATTTGTTCTTTTTGAACACCTTCTCCAAAAATATGTAATTCAATGTTCAATTTTGACCAATCAATTTTTTTACATAACCCTAGTAAATCCTGAGCATTTCCAAGAAGACCAGCATAAATTATTTTAATTTGATTATTATTGTCAAATGAACTTTTTGTGAAATTATTAGCTTTTGTTAAGTTTCTGAATAAATGAACTTTTTTATCTGTGCAATTTCTTAGATATTTAGTAGTTTCATTACTTTGAGCTATTAAACTAATTGAATGGATATAAAGTGATTTTTCAATAAAACTAAATATATTCCAAGACATACTGCCTTTTGCTATTACACCTAAATCTACTGCTGTTGAAGGCCATAAATCACTTACATTTAGAATGTATTTTTTACAAAACAATTTACAGGCTATTGAATATCCATAAGCTGAGGTTAAAGGTGGAGTTTGAATAATGATTAAGTCAAATTTGGAATGAATTAATAAATGATAAAAACTTGTAATAAATGCCCCGATAAAGCTAGTTATTAAACTAAGACCTCTACTTAATTTTGAATTCGAATTTGAAGGTAAAAACCAATATCTAGTAACTTTAATATCATTTATAATCTCTGTATAATATATTTTACCCCTATATGGCTTAAAAAATCTACCTTTTGGATAATTTGCAAGTGGTGTTATCACAGATAAATTATGCCCTTTCTTTTTTAACTCATCACACATAGATGTTATTCTATGAGGTGCAGCGCCTTTTTCGGGGCTATAAAAAGATGTTAAAACAAGAATTTTCATAAGTAAATTGAAGTCTTTAAAATTTGATCAAATGTAACTATCAGTTGATATGCTTTTTTATTAATATTAAAGCCTTCTGTTAAATTATATGGTTCAATTTTTATGTCAGAATAATTTTCAAACTTTAAGACAATCTGATTGTCAATTATTATAATTTCATCGTCTTTTTGAATCGGTTTTGTTATTCCATGATGGAGATGAAAATAGGCTTTTGCTTTGTTTTTGGTTGATTTTGATATTTCATCTGTAATAATAATCTTTTTTTTATCATGTAAAAAATCCCTAGAATGAAGAAAACCTAATTTTTTATAACCATTATGTGTGGCTTTAATTGTATGACCTATTTCTTTCAAGTTTATGATTTTTGCTCTATTAGCAACTCTAAATCCGCCCCAAACTTTAGATTGATCTTTTCCATTAATTTCTACTGTATTGTGAGATTTTGTGGACCTTTCTTTTTGTCTTATTGAATTCTTTTCATAGGTTGATATACCGGTATCTACAAAAACTGGCTTATCCTTATATATTAGCTCAAAACTTAATGTATCACTGTGAGCGTGAGCGGGCTGGTAATCTGAACCTATATTACCAACATCTATAAATAATTCATAATGATCAGATATTACCTTCCTATAACCTGAATCAGATAATATTCTTTGCTCTGGAGATATTTTTAATGATTCAAAGTAAGAAAATAGATCTTTCGATTTTAAAGAAATTCCAGTGGCAGAATCATTTACCATAGGAATTTCTCCATTATTATAAGTAATATTCTTTAACCATGAATTCATTCGAGATGCTTTATCCTCAAGAATTAAAAGCAAACTATCTTTTTTCCAAAAAGAATTTAATTTAATTAACTGAATGCAATCCAATAATCTATGAAAAAGTATTTGATGATACATTGGCGATAGTTCAAAATGCCCTCCATCAAATAATATTTGTTCCTTTAATTCAGATATTAGAAGCTTTTTAGCTTTACTGTATAGCTTTTCATCTTGAAAATAATAGGAGCCAAATAACAAAGAAAATGCATTTTCTAGTAAATGGTTTCCAAGTAAATGATATTCTATTTTTTTAAATAGTATTCTATAATGATTATTAAGTGTTTTATCTATTCTGGGATCTTTAATCTTATTTTCTGCAAGAAACTTAATCCAATTCATTCCTCTTAAAGAAATTGGATAGGGTTCTTTTCCGTCTTTTAAAATGCTGTCATTTTTTATGTAATCAAGAATTAGATCAACACCTGTTTTACTAATCATCTCTTTTTGATTTAAAAAATCAAAGTAGTTCAAATTATATGTCCATAGCTTCCCATATTCGCTATAATTCCAATCAATTTGTTCTGAAAATTGATGTGTAATATTTAAAAAAGAGAAAGATTTTTGCTTGTGTGTGTATGATAAAGATGATTTAAGTTTACTTTCCCAATTTATTAAAGTAAAAGGCGGTGGAAATCCCCCATCAACATTGATACTAAAAAGTCTATTGCTTAAAAAATAATAAAACCGATAATAAACCTGTATAGGCTTTAGGTATTTAACAGTATTTAGAAGTAATTTTATTTTACGGATATCCATTTCCCTTCTTTCAGTGAATCAATGGCCGCAAATGAAGCTCTTGTTGTATTTATAATTTCATCAAATGGAATTATTGGTTCTCCTCCAATTTTTTGCTGAGTAATCAATTCTTGAAATTGATTAGAATGTCCTTTATCTTGACCTGATTTTGCACCAGAAAAACCTTTAAAACCATAGCCTTTTAATCTTCGCCAGTTATCCATTACCAAGGTTCTCTCTTGAGAATACACTTCTACTCTTTCTTTAGAATAACTCTTACTCCCATTTGAAAAGTAATTAATCACAGCATTACTTCCATTCTCATATTTTAAAAGAATACTTGCATTATCTGTATTTTCTTCTGGATTACTTCCCATTGAGTTCATGCAAACTGAGATTACTTTTGATCCAGATAAATAGGTACACAAATCAATATAATGACAAGCTTCACCTATAATTCTCCCTCCGCCAATTTCCATATCATGAATCCAAACATCCTTGGGAATGAATCCAGCATTCATAGTTGCTACGATATTGATAGGCGTTATTGAATCCCCTAGAGTTTTTTTCATCTTTATGGCTAAAGGAGCAAAACGTCTATTAAATCCTACAGATACATTTACATCTTTTGAGTTATAGCTTTTGATTATTTCATCCAACTCAACTTCATTTAGTGCTAAAGGCTTCTCTACAAAAACACTTTTTCCAGCATTAATTGCCTCGATAGTCATTTTTGCATGCATATGATGTTGAGTAGTCACAAGCACTAAGTCAACTTCTTCATCATTTAATATTTCATGATAATTCGAAGTTGTGTTAGCAATGTTATGTTTCTTAGCCATAATTGTTGAAGACAAACCTCCTGAACTTGCAATATACTTTATATCTGCATTACACTTCTTAAGATTTGGCAAAATTGTAGAACTTGTAAAGTTTCCAGATCCAATAATACCTATGACTCCCTTTTTCCCTTCAAATGACTTGCTCGTTAATTGGATATTACTTTCTTGAATATCTGAAGATGTATATTCTAATATTGATGCAATTGACTTTGAATTAGACATATCACCATATATCTTCTGATAATCTTTCAAAGCGACTCTGTCTGTAATCAAAGAACTTACATTTAATGTTTTCTTTGAAATTGCATTTAAAACAGCTTCAAAGTTTCGCTTTTCAGTCCAACGAACATAACCAATTGGATAATCATGCCCTTTTTGTTCATATTCTTCATCATATCTTCCTGCTCCATAAGAGCATGAAACTTGAAGTGATATTTCTTTTTCATAAAAATCTGCTCTACTAATATCTAAACCAATCACCCCGACTAATATGATTCGCCCTCTTTTTCTACACATATTTGCAGACTGCGAAATAATCTCATTACTCTTATTTGATGCAGTTATAATAACGCCATCAGCCCCAATATTATTGGTGTATGATTCTACAAATTTAACTTGGTCAGTTCCCTCTGATGGGTTAATTGCTATTATTCCCTTTTCTTTTGCAATTTTGACTTTATTAGGATCAAAATCGAAGCCAATGACATTGCATCCATTCGCCAATAATAACTCTGCTGTTACTAAACCAATTAACCCTAAACCTACTACCACAATAGTTTCACCAAATGTTGGCTGTAACAACCTAATGCCTTGAAGGCCAATTGATCCAATTACGGTAAAAGCTGCCTCTTCATCTGTTACGTTATCAGGGATTTTAGCAACTAAATTTTTTGGAATACAGACGTATTCTGCATGATTCCCATTAGAAGCTACTCTATCTCCAATCTTAAATTCAGTAACACCTTTACCAACGGCTACTACTTTTCCTACATTACAATAACCTAAGGGTAATGGCTGTCCTAGTTTATTGAAAACAGCTTCTAGTGTAGGTCTTAAGCCGTCTGTCTGCACTTTATCAAGAACCATTTTTACTTTATCTGGTTGCTGTTTAGCTTTCTGAATAAAATTTGCCTTTCCAAAATCTACTAACATTCTCTCTGTTCCTAATGAGACTAATGTTCTAGTCGTTTGAATAAGAACACATCCTGATTTTAATCTTGGAACCGGGACTTCTTCTAAAATAGTATCTCCTTTTTTAAGGTCTTGTATAATTTGTTTCACTTTAAGTTTTATGTTTAGTTATTATTAAAAATTGACGCATGATAGAACAGCAATTAAAACTCAAATAGTATATGAAGCATCAATTTCATTATTTTTATTTTATTTATCCAACTTACAATATAGTATAGTTTTGGAATATTTCATCATTAGTTCTGTAGGTATTGATGTAGAAAATTTAACTAACTCCTTATTTTAAAATGGAACTCTAACTTCTATTCCAACCGCCATACTAGCTTTATATGTATAGTTTAAATTATGATCAACACCTATTTTAAAGCGATCTACATTTGGACCATAATAACCTACTATTCCACACATTTTTAGTAAATTTTATATAAATCTTTCCATTTATTGTTAATTCTATTATAAGAAAATTGTTCTAAAAATAATTTAGAATTCTTCTTTAATTTTAAATAATCTTTTTTTTGATAATTTATTAATAAATTTATTTTTTTTATTAACTCATCTTTATCTTCAAAATTTATTTGAAATCCACATCCATATTCCTCTAAAGACTCCCAAGGAGTGCCATATGAAGCTAAAACAGGGGTTTGTTGAGCTAAAGACTCTAAAACAACATTACCGAAATTTTCAGATTTAGATGGAAGTACAAGAATTTTAGATTTTGCAATTGTCTTGAATTTTAATTCATCATATATAGTCCCAACAAATTTTACTTTTTTTTCTATCTTTAACCTTATTATTTCTTTTTTTAAAAAGTCAAGATACTTCTTCTCATAATTACTATTTGCAGGTCCAGCAATAGTCAATATAACATTATTTAATTCCTTTAGAACGCTGAATAAAGAATGAATATTCTTGATTGGATTAATTCTTCCAAGAAATAAAATATTATCTAATCTGGCTTCATTAAAAACATTATTATTTTCAAAAGAATTATATATCTTATGAATTGAAGATTTTTTGAGATCAAAGATTGAATTAATAATCTCATATTCTTTATTTGAAGTAACGTGGAAATATACTGATAGCTTAAGGAATTTAAAAAAAGATAAAAAAAACGATTTAAGTTTTTTGTTCTTTTTAAAAGCATATGAAAAAAATTCACCTCGAGGCGAAATAATAACTTTTTTTTTGTAAAATTTCGCTAATACAAAAACATAAAAATTGGGTAGAAAAAAGAAACTAGACAATTGAATTATATCTGATGAAAAAAATTCTTTTAAAACTCTTAATAAAAAAAAAGGAGAAAATTTATTATGAAAATAAACTTTATGCATATTATCATGCACATAATAATTGTTTAAATTGTTTTTTATAACATTTCCTGAAAGCACTACTTTATTAATATGATCTAGACTACAATTGAGTCTATACAGTGAATAAGCAGATCCTCCATTTTGATTTGGAGGATAAGTAGCAATAAGGTGAAGTATTTTCATTATTTTTCTAGTGTGATGTTATACAATTTCTTATGATTCTTATAGATTTTTATAAACTCAATAATAGAAGGTGTTGTGAATTTATTTCCATTCTGCTGTTTTTTAGAATTTTGTTCAAAAAAAGTAAAGTTATCAATTAATTTCTCCAAACCTTTTGCCGAGGCCTTCCAAAGAAGAAAATAAGTTTCAGATACTGTTTTTTCTAACGTTTTTTCAAATTTGATTGGAATATTTTCTTGCATAAGAATATGTCCACCATCAATTTGTTTATTTATCTTATGAATAGTATACATTGTTTTTAAAGAATTATTATATATCTGCCAAATCACACTTTGTGCTCCTTGATAGAGTGGTAACTCTTCGTGATGAATATTAATCATTCCATGCTTAGGAGCTAAAAACACATTTGAACTTATATAACCATTACCAATACTAACTCCAAGATCTGGATTTAGGGTTTTAATGTATTGAGTCGTATTAGTACTATTTAATCTATCAGCTATGTAAAAATTTAATCCATTTTCTAAACATAATTTATCTAGGCTCTTAAGATTTAGAGATAATTGTTTATTTAAATTGTACCATTTTCTAATATACACTCCAATTAAAACTCCAAAAAAACCAATTTTAATTACTTTTCTAGCTTTTGTGAGAAAATATTTTTTTTTATTGACAATAGTTTTTGGGGCATATATCACTGAAATATCTAAATTAGTAGTGTTTTCAAGTAGATGATTTAAAATATAAGCCCCTGTTGACTTCAAATTGCTGCTTATAATAATGATTTTCATTTTTTATTTAATTTAACTTAATACATTGTTACTTATAAAATACATCGCCTGATTTAGGTTGAAATTATCTATATTATCTCTTTTAATTACAAATCTACTGTTATCAAAATTTTTAATATGACACCCTCTTTCGGCTGATGCACAAGATGTATATCCAACATCGTAAACTAGATTTATAAGCTCATTGTTGAAATGATGTGTCCTTCCGTAAGGCCAAGAAAAATGAACATTATCTCCACATATATCTTTTAATAAATCAAAGCTCTTTTTTAGCTGATAATATGATTCTTTTTTAGAAATCGAATTAAAATTAAGATGATCCCATGCGTGCGAACCAACTTCATGACCATCCTTTAATAAGCAATCGATATCATTCCAAGATAAAAATTCGATGGGTGGAGAAGAAAGTTTTTGAGCACAGAACTCCTTAATTGAATTAAAACCTTTTAAGTTAATTGAGTAAGGATTTATAAAAAAACAGGCACTAATTTTATATTTAGCAAATATCCTAGAAGCGTTTAAATTATTTTTAAATCCATCGTCTGAACATATTACTATATAAGGTTTATCTATTTTCTTAGACTTTAAAATTTTAATGCTCTCTGAATAAGAAATAAATTCGTGATGAATCATTAAACGATTAATTAAAATTTCCAAACTTTCTATTTGATCATCGAAACAATGATGAAAATATAAAAACTGAACTCTTGGTTTTAAAAAGGGTTTATTTTTGTGAATAAGACTATTTTTAATTGAAAGTGCATCAATAATCTTGTTTCTTAATATTTTTTTTAGAGTTAAACTCTTATAATTAGTACTGTTTTTAATGAATCTCATTTTTTAGATTTAAAATAGTAACTTTTTTCTCATATTCTCTTATGATTTCTATATACATTGAAAAATCACTTAACTTAATAAAATCATTTTTAGCCAACTTTATAATATTGATTTTTGATTTATCATCAAAAATATTCATTAGACTATTTGTGATTCCAGAGCCAAAATTTACAGTTGATATAGGACTGAAATTTTGATTTAGAAACCAAAGCTCAAAACACCCAATTGTTTTAACAACTTTAAAGCTTTTAGGTAAAATATTGAAATAATTAATTCCAGATTCTCTTCTGTGTGGTATGTACCAAATCTCTTCATTTACAAAATAAAGACTTAATAATTCTAAATATTTTTTATATTTTTTTTTGTCCATCATTTTGTCATTTAAATAAGGTGAGCCAAAAACATAAATTATTCTTTTAGTTATTCTATCGATTCTAGAGTTTAAAAGAAAATATTTATTTTTTAATATATTTGGAAAGTCTAGATTTAATGTTGTGAAGTGATGAATTTTTTTTGACAATCTATTTGTATACATATTTTTTGTAAAACACTTAATATTTGCATTTCCTTCATCCAAAGAAATAATCTTACTGTTCTTGAAGAGAAGTGAGAATAAAAGATGATAATTTGACCAAATTTGACCAGAAATCAAAAATGATTTTTTTGAAAATAAAATATTAATAAAAATAAAAATTATTTTAATTAACCATTTAAATTTGGAAATAAGTTGACTGTTTCGAAACACAAAAAAATTTATTTTTTTGAACTTATTGCTTAAATAATATTGTTTAATGTTTGACTTTTCATGTTCAAGTCCAAAATAAAATAAATTGATAGAGCTTAAATTAACATCGAATTGTCGAGAATATTCCAAAAGATTATAGTACTGACCAGGGCTTGAAATTAAAGCTGTGTTGTGCTTAGAATTATAGATATTTATTTTCATTTTTAAGTTTAATGTAATGCTCAATATTTCTTTTTTTAAAAGCTTTAGCTGGGCTACCCCCAACAATACAAAAATCTGGAATGTCTTTTGTGACAACTGAACCAGCCTGAACAATAACTCCTTCACCAATATTAACATTCCCAAGAACAATTACTCTATCACCAAACCATACATTATTACCGATTTTTATTTTTTTTAAAACATGAGAATCATCATATGGAATTGACTTCCCATAATCAAAATTATGGTTACTTGTTATAATGAGACAATCTGATCCTGAATGAAAGTTATCACCAAAAACAACTTCTCCGTGACCTTTAATTATCATACCATTAAAATTTGGATTTAAATTCAAAATAGTATTGGATGTTAATCTTGTTTTTCCACCAATATATATTTGATCCTTATGTGATTTAACCTTACCCAAAAGAATTTTACCTAAAATTTTATGTTTAAATAAGTTTATTTTTTTAATTATGAGTAAAAATAGTTTCATACGATTATAATTTTAATTTATATGTACTTAACCATGGCATTTTATAAAATTTGTTAGACAAATAAATTGCCATGACAGTTAGAATAATCCAACTAAACATGGAAGAGTATGCAGCGCCAATAATACCGTACTTAGGTATTAAGATAATATTCAATATAATATTAACGGCTGCAGTAATAAGGCCCATTAATCCGTTAGACATTGTATTTTCAGTATAAAAAATATAGGGGCTGTATAAAAAATAAAATCCTTGAAAAACAAAGCCAATAATTAATGGAGTGGCTATATAAATATCAGAGAAATAATCAGCAGTTAAAATCATACTAGAAATTAATGGAAATAGAATGATGAAAAGAAACCCTATTAAAATAGAACTGAAAGTCAAAAAATATGTTAGTCGTACAATTTGAGTATTTATAAGATTATTATTTTTGTTTAAATTTTCAAATAACCATGGGATCCATGCAGAGTTTAATGAAACTGCAAGCATAGTAAAAATTGATGATAATTGAAAAATAGCCACATACGTTCCAACGCTTTCAAGTCCTAAAAAATATTGAATAAAGAATCTATCTGAAGAGCTAAATATTAATGCGGATAAAGAAAATATTATTGTGGGCGCAGAAAATTTGATTATTCTTTTAAGCATATAAAAATTAAAGCTTAAATCTATGAGCTTTGCTTTTTTTAACATGAAAATAGAAATTAAGAACATAACTATATAGCTAGTAACTCTTGCTATTATTAACATTTCAGCATTTCTCCATAAATAACCAAAAACTAATAAGCAATTAACTAAAATTAATGAGAAAGAAATAACATAAACACCAAATTTGTATGGCTTTCTCTGTAGTCTAAATGTGGTCTTTTGTAAATTAAATATTCCTAAAATTGAGGAATTTATTACAATAAAAACAAATGTTGATTTTGTAAAACCAGAGTAATTAAATAATGATGATGGAATAAAAAAAATTATTAATAAACTTACTATCAAAATAATAAAGGAAACAAAAAAGATAGTTGATATATACTTACTTAAATTTATCTTCAAATAATAATGTTTAGATAATGCTGAATATAAGTTTAGGCTTAAAATTGGAAAAATAAAGTTTTCTGCAGTTACAAATAGAGAATACATTCCATATTGCTCCTTGTCTATCCAACGAATAAGGACCGGTAAAAGTAAAAAAGGTATAGCTTTATTTATTATACCGACTAATCCATATATTATAGAGTCATTAAAGAATGATTTAATATTCTCGTTTAATGAAATTTTAAATTTCATCCGTTAAGTTAATGTTTTGAGTTTTAATTTTGGCGAAAAAAGTAACACATAAAGTACTGTATCTGATAGGTTTGCGATGAAAATCCCTTCACTTAATGAGTAAATAAGAAAAACAAATAATATTAAATAATTGTTAAAAAAGAATTTACGGTTTTTAACTCTTTGTTGAATGAATTTTAATAATAAAATTAGTGGAACTATACCATACATCCTGACTATTTCAGATAAAATATTGTATGTATAATATTGAGGAATATCCGATATGTATAAAAAAATTGTTTTACCTAAACCAAAAAATAAATTTTCAATTGATAATGATCCGAAAAAATTAAGAATAATTAGCATTCTAACATTTTCTTTATTTTGGACTAATGATTCTAGACCTGAGTTGATGTATATTTGAGTTAAAATATCTGTAAATAAAATAGCTACTCCAATAAAAATTAAATAAGAAAATACTTTAGTAAATTTATTGTTAATGTTTAATGATTTGATTACATAAAATAAAATTATTAATGAAGTAATTATGCCTAGTCGACTTTGTTGAATTAAAATATAAATAAGATTAAAAATCGAAAAAAATAAAATATCTCTAGATATAGTTGGTTTTGAGGAATTTGATTTAAATAGAATATAAGTAGCTAAAAATAGGTTTAATGAAATAGGAATGGCATTCGATGAAGAATTATCAAAAATATAAGTATCTTCATTAAAATCAATTCTATTTAATAGACTTGGCAAGTTTTGATAATAAGAAAAATAATAATATAAGTAGTAGAAAACAAAAAATATTATAAAAACTCTAGTATCAAAATTTAATTTATACTTCTCGTAAAAAACAAATCCAATAAAGGCTGATAATGGACCAATAAATCTAAACAAATTTAATTCATTAGTGTAAACATAATTTAAAACACCAAAAATTAAAAAAACACATGTAAAAATTAGTGGGTTTTTGTATTTTCTTTTAAAAATTTCGTCTTTTATAATAAAAAAAAATATTAAATATAATGTAAGTAATATACCATATAATAAAGAAATATCACTTTCTGTAATTATACTATAAATTGATCTCGAAAAAACAAAAACAAGAACAAAAATGAAAGAAATTAAGTAGTTTTTATTGAGTGATAACAAAATATTAAACTATGTATTAATAAATGATTTTTCTATTTGAAATAAAAATTTATGTTGAAGTATAATTACCTATTTGATTATAAATTTCTATATGCTCGATCTGTTCTTTAAATGAAAGTAACTTACTAAAATCATTATTCAAAAAAGCTAGAGTTAAATCAAAAATTCCTGCTTTAAAATTTATATCCTTGTCGTCTTCCAAAGGAATTTCTGTAATTTTTATTTGCCCTTTTTTTTGTATGAATAGTTTTTCCATGGGCCTTAAGTAATATCTATTATTTTCTGTAAACACCTCTATAGACCATCTTCCAGCGGAATTCCAGTTACTATTATAAGAAAAAGGGATATTTCTTGTTGTTAGTCCAGATCCAACAAATATAGAACCTGATTTATGCCAATCAATACTGTTCATACCAAACGTTTGAGTAGTAATTTCCTTTGGCAGCCCTGTTAAATAAAAAACTGTGTCAATAACATGTGATGAATTAGAAATTATCCATTTTTTTAATGATTCATTTGAGTAATCATCTTCATTTATTGCATGTACCCATTCCGTAAATTCAAAATGTATATTTTTTATCCCTCCATCAGCATTTGATAATTCAATTAACTTATTCACTGACTGGTAAAATCTTCTATTGTATCCAATTACAATTTCAGATTTAAGATTAAGGGCAGATTTTCTAACTGAATCTAAGCCACTAATATCTAATCCACCTGGCTTTTCAAGTAATATTTTTTTTGCTCCATTATTTAAAAGAAGTTTAGTAATTGGCAAGCAATATTTAATATTAACTAAATTAATAAAGTGGGTAAATTTTTCTATTGAATTTTGGTTGATGTAATTTTCTAACCCACCAGAGTGAAATTCAATATTTTTAAACTTATTAGATAATTTCTTTACATTATCTTCTCCTCTACCCACAACTACGCAAGTAATATTTTTTGACGAAATAACATTTAGATAATGATCTGTTATATAACCACTACCTATTATTAATATTTTTAAGTTATTGGACATATTTCTTCTGGATTTAATTTGAGTGATTTATTTACGGATGAAAATAAAATTGTATGTATATCAATAGTATCTTCTAATTTTGGAAGAATACAATTAGAATCTAATATATCCGAAAATATTTTGCTAGTTAATGAACTGGTAAATTCAATTAAAAAAGGCTCGGATATAATATCATTTTCAAAAAATTTAATATGATTTAACGAGCCTTCATTAATTATGTTTGTCTTTTGGGAATATTTTATAATAATTTCAACGTCGCCTTTTCTAGCTTTTTCAGAACTTATATTTAACCTACAACCATTTTTTGAGTTAACTGATATTTGACCCAAAAATTCTTTATACTCGGATCCTCGTTTATTTAAGTTAAAATTTTCTTTTAAGTTATGATTGTCTAAACTAATATTCTTAGCTCCAAAATATTTAAATAAATCAAAATAATGTATTGCATTACAAGTCAAGCCATAATCACCACCTATTATATCCATTGTAAAAGAACGATTATTAATATCTTTTTTAATATCAATGTAATTTAGAAAATATCTATTGACAAAATTAACATAGATCTCTTTATCACCAAAAATTTTTTTAATCTCTTCAAATTGTTTAATAGTTTGAAAAACAATTTTTTCAACTAAAAAATAAGAGATATCGTACAAAGATAATTCTTTTAATATATTAAATCTAGGCGATGATGAGGTTGCTACAATACAAAAATCAATTTTTTTTAATTTTACGTCAGTTAATTTTGATAATTTAATAATCATATTATTTGATGACTGAGAAATTAAGTCTAAATTATTTTCAAATATACTTTGATTTGGTTCATAGATGTAAAAAACTGATTCTTTATAGACATTAATTAATGATTGAGCATGTCTACATCCCATGCCACCAAAACCGATAATTAAGAAATTATACTTCTTTAAAACATTGGTATTCATTTTTTGAATTTTTTATATTATTTAAATTAGTTATTTAATTAAAAACAGAAAAATAGAGAAAAAAAAGCATGTTTTTATCAAAATATGTAAGAGAGTTATTTTCATGATAGAAAGGAAGTTAATCAAATTATACTTTTCTACTTAAAAAGTGAAATATTAGAAAATATAAAATCTAAAACTTATTAAAATGTAAAATACTTGTATTACCATATTTATCATTCGAAGCAACAGAAATTTTTTCAATTATATTTAATGGCATTGTATAATTGTCAAATGTATATGTGTAAATACCAGAAGTATTTCCAAAATCAAAGTTATCATGAAAATAATCACCATTTTTTGTTTTGAATGCCAAATAAGGTTGAGGGCCAAAAATTTCACCATTTTTAATTTCAATTTTAAGCATATTTCCTTTTATATTTCCTTGCAAAATTAATTTATTTTTTGACATTTCTTTTTCACTAAAACCTAAAACATTTTGAAATGCTTTTACAGTCTCAGAGAACTTATATTTTACTCCCGGATATCTTCTTGACACATTTGATAACATGTTACGAAATTCATCAATTTCAACTGACATCTCTCTCCAGTCATGATTAGTTATTCCTAAATATACATTTTCTCCATTTTTAGCTTTTACAAATGCTTTCTCAATTTCAGTTTCATTGATATTCCGATGACGACTTTTCATATTTAAAACTCTACCAATTACTCTTTTAGCATTTCCGGTTTTACGCCAATCATATAAATCTGGATGATATAAGCTCCAATCTGAAGGAGCGCCTCTCCAATCTCCGAAACGACCCTCACCTAAATCTTTTTGATGTTTAGGCTGATCTTTGTCGTTTACAGATTGGTTAGAAGGATCAAATGGAATCCATTGTTCTAAAAACAAATTTGAGTCAAAGCGCTCAGTATGAAAACCAGCTCTATTAACTACAGGAAAGGAATTTTTATCTATCAATCTACGACTAATAATCTGGTGTAAAATAGGCATACAATTATCATAACAAGTGGCCGGAATATGAGCTTTTTTAGTTATAGAAACTGGATGGAAATGCCAATGAATACTGTCTTGAAATGAATTTGTAGACGCAATCATATAATTATAAAATTCATAAATATTATGAAAACCAATATCTCTATGCCTTGGATTTACATCATTAAAGCCAACATGATCCATTATGTGCCAATTATATATCCAACCATTACCAAATGAATCATGCATTTCATCACGAAACTTTGGAGACATAACTCTTTCTAACATCTCTTCAATCATCCCCCAATTTCTTTTAAAACCAATTGAATGAGGATCAATAACCTTCAATAACTCATCTTTTTTTTCTTTTGGCAAAGAAATTTCTCCTTTTTGCAACTTTTCAAGATTTGAATAAGTAGCTTTTAAATCAATATCAAAAATATGCTTTATTCTATCAAAAAGTTCTTGAATATTTTCCCATAAAGGTCCCTCAGTGTCAATGTGATGACAAATGTATACTATGCTCATAATTTATTTTATATGTTTTAAAATTATTAAATTGATGTCCATCCTCCATCAACTATTAAATTTTGACCTGTTATATAACTTGCTTCATCTGACAGTAAAAAAGATACAGAAGGTGCGATATCTTTAGGATCTGCTAATCTTCCTAAGGGAACTTTAGCGGAATATTTATTTATAAATGAGTTTGGTTGGTTATCTAATACTCCTCCAGGAGAAACGCAATTTACCCTTATTCCTTTTTTTCCAAAATATGAAGCTAAATATCTAGTGAAATTGATTAAACCGCCCTTTATAGCAGAATATGCAGCAGGTGAAGTCCCGTTAAAATCTTCATATAAACTAAAATCATTGCCAACGACTCCATATATTGAAGCAATATTTATAATTACACCGTTTTTTTGAATATCCATAATTTTAAGAACTTTTTGACAACAAACAAAGTAGCTATTTAATTGCATGTCTAAATTTTTTCTCCATGATTCAGGATTTATATCCTCAAATTTAACACCCCAATCTTTTGTTCTTGGGTATGCATTATTAACCCAACCATCTATTTTTTTAAATTTTTCCATAACTAAATCTATTCCAATTTGAATAGATTTATCATCAGTAATATCCATATTTAGAATACCTTTATCTAAATTAGTTTCAATTTCAATATCACCGTTAATAGCTATACCACCTTTTTTCTTAATATCATAAATTATTTCTTTACCTATTAATCCTGAACCACCAGTAACAATTATAACTTTATTTTTTAATATCATTTTTTTAAACAAATTTTTAGAACCTCAAAAGCATCATTAACAGAGTTCATGGATTCTTCTTTTATATTTTGTAAACTTCTAATAAAATAACTCATTTGAGATTTATAAGTATCATTTATACTTTGATTAGATGAAAAAATTATTTTATCATTTTTTTTAATATTATTTTCTAAAAGGTTTACATTCCATGTTTCGTTCTCAAAAATTAACTCGAAACTTCTTTTCGCATCTCTTCTAAAATAATTTAAAATAATATTTGCAGAAAATTCTCTATAGTCAAGTAAATAATTAGCATAATCATAGCTATTAATATCTAAAGAAGATTGATTTCTAAATCTTCTGGATACATCCTTAGGCTTCCCAAACAACCAATATAAATAGTCTAATTCGTGAATTAAATCAAGATGAACTCCACCGCCAAGAATATTATTAGATGAATAGGTTTTCTTAAAATCAATTTCGGGCCTCCAATCTGGCAAATAAGAGCCACAATAAACATTAACTTCATTCAATTTTTCACCAATTCCTTTAGAAAGTTTTTTATTAACAAATTTAATACAATCAAGAAATCTAAGATTGCAAGCAACATATGTGAAAATGTTTTCTTTATTTATTTTTTTTATTACATCTTTATCATCTAACGAAGAAAAAAGAGGTTTTTCAATAAACATAGGAACCTTATATTTTAATAACTTATTTATTGTTTCTAAATGAAATGAAGAAGGATTAGAAATAATTGCAAAATCAATATTTAAATCTTTGATTTCATTAAATGAAAAAATATTTGTAATACCAGCATATATTTCAGCATTCTGATTTGATCTAATTGCAAAAACATCGACATTAGTTAAAAGCTCTTTTAGCACATGAAAATGTTTTTTCCCTATTGACCCCAAGCCAACAATCAATACTCTCATAAATTAAAATCTAGTTTATTTTTTTCCATTAAAAATTCAATAAATTCAAAATCAATTGAACTGTCAAGATCAAAGCATATATGTGGGATAAAATAAATTATTGATTTATCTGTAATTGCGCTTTTATATCCTAAATCAAAAAATGATCTTTTATAAAAATAGAATGATGCATTCAAATCATAAACCTCAGGAACCGATTGACGTGTATAAATATTTTTCAATGGTTTTTTAACCTGAGAAAAAAATCCATCACTTTTCTTTTCTACCATATTAAAGTAGGGATTTCGATTAGCTTTACTAACTGAAAATAAATTAACACATGAATGATTAGCTTTTATTTTTTCAAAAGCATTTTTGAGATCCTCAATATTTCTTAGTGGTGAAGTAACATCTAAATCCAAGATATAATCAAATTTAGAATTAGAGAGATTTTCTTGCCAAGCAAGTACATCCTTAATAGCTTCTATTTTACCAATTGTATCTCCTGAAAATGCTTTTGGACGAATATATTTTGAATTTAAACCAAAAGAAGAAGCAACATCAATAATTTTATTTGAATCTGAAGAGAGAATAATTTTTACATCATCATAAAGTTCCTTAAACTGTTTTGCTAGTCTAATTGTGTAGTAAATCAAAGGTTTTTCGCACAAATTCTTTATATTTTTTCCAGGAATCCCTTTAGATCCACCCCTAGCACAAATTGTAATTAAAATCTTCACTTTATATATTTTTTTCTTCTCCCAAATTATTAAAATCTAATGATTTGATGTCAATTTGAGCTTTGGCATAGTCTTCATGTTTACCAATATCCAGCCAATAACTTTTATTTGGGTATGAAATTAATTTTAGTTTTTTTTCTAATAGGAAATTCATCAAATCTGTAGCATTATAAAATTTATTTTTGGGAATATTCTTCAAAATAGATTTTTTAATCAAGTAAATTCCTCCATTTGAATAATATGTAAAAGTTGGTTTTTCTAAAAAAGAAAAAACCTCATTATTTTTTGTTTCCATTACCGCGTAAGGAATTTTTACATCATAAGGGATAGTAGCCACAGACATATCTGCATTCTTTTCTATAAAATCTTGAAAAAAATCCTCATAATTAAGGTTTGTTAAAATATCAGAGTTAGTTATCAAAATGTAATCATGTTTAAAATTATTAATTTTACTTACAGCACCTATAGTTCCCAGTGGAGTATCTTCATCAACAAATTCAATATTAATATTATTATTTCTATTTTTAAAATGATCTTTAATTTGATCAGCCAAATGTCTAACTGAAATCCAAAAATTATCAACACCAAAAGATATTAATCTATCCAAGTTGTAGTCTATAATAGTTTTGTTACCAATTTTTAATAATGACTTTGGAGTGTTATCTGTTAATGGTTTTAAACGGCTACCCAAACCACCAGCCATTATGACAATATCGATTGGCAAATAAGATAAAATAGATCTAAAATTTATTACTTTGATGATGATATCGTTCTTGTCCAAAACAGGTATTAACTTATAATTTTTATTTCTTAAATTCTTTAAATCATTAATATTATAACTTTCTTTTCTTATAAATTTAGGATTTGAATTCAGCACTTTTGAAATAGAATCTTTAATAGTTACATCATTCAAAAGACCTCGACGGATATCTCCGTCTGTTACACAACCTATTAGCTGATCATTCTTATTCACAACAAATAAAATTGTATCAAGTCCTACTTCACCTAATAAGCGTAAACAATGTTTAATCGTAGTATTAATGGTAATAAAATGCTTTCTATAGTTCATTCTCTTTGAGTATTTTAATAATATTCTGCGCAGTATTAGGTTTATAATACTTGTTGACACCAGTAAATGGTCCTTTTTTAATAATTTCATTCACTGTGTTAATAATTTCCTCTTTGTTGAAGGGAACATCAATAATATTTTCGCTTCTTAATCTTCCTGACTGTCTATTTCCAATATTGATTGCATACTTACAAAAAGATGCTGATTCTAAAATTGCACTTGAAGTATTTCCAATTAAAATTTTTGAATATTTCATGGCTGCGAAATAATTATACTTTCCAAAATTTTCTATTAAAGTAATACTATTGGTGTTTTTAATTTTTAATTCTCTTGAAGATTCTCTGTATAAACTACCCATTGTATCAGCATTTGACAATGTTATAATTAAATGATATTTTTTACATAATACGTTTAAAACTTCAGAAATAGTTTCAATATAAATCTTATTTTGATTAGGGTTTATTGTCTCAGGATGAAATGTAATTAATATAAATTCCTTGTTTGGAATGTCAAACAATCTCCTAACATCAGACCAATCAGGTAAATCTATTTTTTTCACTCCATCTAAACTTAAAGCACCAACATTATAGATTCCTTTTGAGCCTCCAGCAATATCTCTTACCTTATTTAAAAAATTATCCGAAGCAACAAAATGAATTTGTGAAGCTAAAGTAATTTGATGTCTGTAAATATTATCAATTGCACCTAGTGTAGTTTCTCCTCCATGAAGATGCGCTAACCTTACACCAAAAGGAATACTTGCTTGCACAGCTGCACTCATTTCAAAACGATCTCCTAAACAAAAGACCAAATCAAATTTATGAACAGCCCAAAAATCAGAAAAAGAAAGAACAGTATTTCCATAAGAAATAGCGATGCCTTTTTCACTATCATCTTCCACTAAAGAAGTGATTTTATGAATAGTATCATAACCATCTTTTTCAATATCATTGATAGTAAAACCATGTTTTTTAGAAAGATGAGTTCCAAAAGCAATGATTTCTAAACTAAAAAAAGCATCTTTTTTTAATTTCTTAAGTAAAGGTAAATATATACCATAGTCAGCTCTTGAACTTGTTAATACAGCTATATTCATGATATATTTTCCCATGTTAACTTAGTGTGCTTTTGAACATCAGTATTGACTTTTTTACCTATAATTTTTTTCCAATTCATACTGCATATTCCGTCTCCTGGCCGAAGTGAAATTATATCTTCCTCTTTAATTATAGAGCCAGAAGATAAAGCTCTATTCATGTGTATGCTCTTACGCGCTATTTGTATATTTTTTTTTTCACTAGTTGATGCCTCTTTAATTCCATTTCCTGAAATTGCTTTTTCAATATTTCGAATAGAATTAACCATTTCTTTGAGTTCATTTGGTTCTAATGAAGCCTTGTGATCTGGCCCTTTTAAGTTCCTATCTAAAGTAAAATGTTTTTCTATTACTTTGGCTCCTAAAGCAACAGCAGCAATTGGAACTTCAATCCCTAATGTATGATCTGAATAACCAATAGAAACTCCAAGTTTGTCTTTAATTGTTAACATAGCCTTTAAATTAACATCAATCATTGGAGTTGGATATTCAGTATTACAATGTAAAACCGTAATCTCACTTTTTTTAGTCCCATAGGAAATTAAAACATTTATAGATTTTTCAATCTCATCTAAATTTGCCATCCCAGTTGATAAAATTACTGGAAGTCTTGTCTTAGCAATAACTCTTAAATAAGGGAAGTTTGTTAATTCCCCACTTGGAATTTTAAACATATCAAAGTTTAATGAAGACAAATAGGAAATACCTTCTTCATCAAATGCAGTAGAAAAAAATCTAATGTTTTTTGAGTTACAGTATGAAATTAATTCCTTATGATCATCATCACTAAGTTCTAATTTCTTTAACATATTTAATTGTGAATTATCATTGCTGATATCATTATTAATTTGATATTTAGCTTTTTGAGCAGATGGACTTACTAATCTTTCCGCTTTAAATGTTTGGAACTTAACATAGTCTACACAAGCATCTACAGCTACATCAATTAATCTCTTAGCTCTGTTAATATCTCCATTGTGATTAACTCCTGCTTCTGCTATTATGATTGTTTTATTCATTATTTAATAAATTTTCCAGCACTAATAATACTATTCTCTTTAATTGAGATATCATTTGAAATAGTTGCATTACTTCCAATAAAAGTTCCACTTCCAATTATACTGTCTCCATTTACAACAGCACAAGTAGATATATGACAAAATTCTCCAATTGAAACACCATGCTCTATGTTAGACTTTGTATTTATAATACAATTCTTACCAATTTTAGCTTTAGCGTTAACGACTGCATGATTCATTATAACTGTACCCTCTTCAATCTGAGCATGTTTAGATACATAAGCTAGACTAGATATAACAGTTGCGAGTTTGGCATTATTTTCTATTAGAGTTTTAGCTATATTTTTTCTAATAGAGTAGCTTTTAAGTTGTCCAACAGTAATTAAAAAATAGGTGTTTCCATTAACTAATTCAGGAATTAAATTATCATCGCCTAAAATTTTATAACCCAAAATATTATTATTTGTTTTATTTAATTCCAGAATGCCTAAAATATTATATTCATTTCCGTTTTCAATGATATCAATTACTGAGACGCAATGACCACCACCTCCGATTAATACTAAATTTGGTTTTATTTCACTCATAATATTACACTACTAGGTATGTTTACTATTCTAGCTTCTAAAAACCTTGTGTTCGGTAATTCATCCTTTTGACAATCTTTATACATCGGAAGACAATCCATTGACTTCCATATAGGTCTTGTCATAACATTATTAGAATTAGTAGTCTCTAAAAATAAATCTCGTTCTCTAGCATTCTCAAGTTCAATACACATCAACCAATAATTTGCTTTCGTGTTTTTAGTTTCTTTTCTAAATTTAATTCCTCTTTTAGAAAAGAAATTATCATATCTACTAGCTAAAATTCTTTTCTTTCTAAGATATAAATCTAATTGTTCTAATTGAGCACATGCTAATGCTGCATTTAAATTAGGCATTCTAAAATTGTAACCTAATTCATTGTGAATATATTCAAACGAATGGGGCTGTTTTGCTGTTGTTGTTAAAAATTTTGCTCTTTCTCCTATTTCAATTTTGTTGGTGGTAATTGCACCACCACCACCAGAAGTTACTATTTTATTTCCATTAAATGAAAAGGCAGCAACTTCGCCAAAACTTCCAGTTGATTTTCCTTTATACTCACTACCTAATGATTCTGCGGCATCTTCTACTATCGGAATTTTCCAAAAATTACAAATTGTTATTAATTCATCTAAATGAACTGGGAAACCAAAAGTATGCATTGGCATACAAGCAGAGATTCTTCTTCCTGTTTTTTTATTATAACATCCATCTTCTCTTAACTCACCAAACTCTTCAAGAAAATTACTTACAGCCTTTGGAGATAATCCCATTGTATCAAGATCAACATCTAAAAAAACTGGATTAGCTTTATTGTAAACTATTGCATTTGCTGTGGCAACAAATGTTAAAGCTTGTGTTAATACTTCATCGTTATCTTTTACTCCAACCAGTCTTAATCCTACCTGTAGTGCTGCAGTGCCATTAACGACTGCAGTAGTTTTATTAGTTTGAGTAATTCTATTCATTAAATGCTCAAACTTATTTACAAAAGGACCAACACTAGAAACATAAGTCGATTCAATACATTCAATTAGATATTTCTTTTCATTTCCTTTAAAGCTAGGTACATGAAGAGGTATAAAATCTTTAGACTTAAATTCATTTCTTATAAAATTAATTATTTCATTATTCATTACATTTTGGAGTCTAATGATTTGCCAGTTTCTTTGTGATCAAAATTTACTAAGAAATTTTTCATAATTAATAAGATATCTTCTTTTGATGTTTCTGAGTTTTCAAACGATGATTTTAGTAAAACAAATAAATTATTAATTTCAGAAAGAGATTTTGGAATAGTATTAATTACTACTCCCAATGCATTATATCTACCAAGATCTATTTGTTCTTCATCAGTATAAAACTCTTCATAGGGCTTCTCACCTGTAGTTTCACTATTTGAAAAATAGACAGGGTAAGAACCTGTAACTATATTTTTTGCTTTATCAATTGCTTCTTTTTCTGAATTACACAGCTCTATTTTGAAATTATGTTGTTCCAAAAGTTTGAGCGCAATTTCAGAGAAAGTCATTACTTGTTCCTTCTTTAGTTTTGGAAAATATATTTCTCCGCTATTTCCTATTATACAAGCTAATAAACATATTTGTCCGCTTTCTTGAGGTGAAACAAAATATCTTGTAATATCTTTAGGTGCTGAAAGTGGTTGATTTTTTGATATTCTTTCTAAAAACCCTGCAGGTAATGATCCATTTGAAAAAGCAACGTTAGCAAATCTTGCTGTTGTTACTGGAAACTTATTAGAATACGTCATTATCATATCTTCCATAATTTTCTTACTCCCTCCCATAATATTTACTGGATTCGCAGCTTTGTCAGTAGAAACACAAAAAAAATTTTTGGGTGGATATTCTAAGAGCAAATCTAGTAACCCTTTTGCATTTATTAAATTATTATTTAATAAGGCCTCAATAGAAAACTTGTCTTTCTCACTTCTAACATGTTTGTGAGCAGAAAAATTTGCAATAATATCAAAACCATTTCTATGTTTAAACATTTTATAGAAAATTGGATCTGCATAACTCATAGGGTAAGTTACATAATCATTTGGAACAAAAAGATCTTTAGAGCTTCTAAGATCCCTAGTTAATTCTGTAAGTCCATTTTCGTTAATATCGACAACAACTAGAGATTTCGGCTTAAAACGTAATAAAGAATGAATATAAGAACTTCCTATCGTACCCGCACCTCCAATTACTAGCACAGTCTTATCATTTATCTTTTGGCTTAGCTCAACAATGTTGGCTTTAATATCATTTTCAAACATACTAATTGTTCTATTTGTGATATTTTTAGAAATAAATTTATTTAAATCCATTTTTTTAATTATTAATACCACAAAAATCTAAAACTACTTTATTTTCATGTGTCACAAAAGTTTTAAACTCTTTATGTGCCACTAAAAAAACAATAATATCAGCTTTTTCAACTGCTTCTTTATAAGGAGTTAATTTAAAAATATTATGTTCTAAGATATTTGGTTCTACAATAAAGTTTTCCCCATTACTATCGTTTTTTAATACTTTATGGGCAATATATTTAGCGGGAGATTCTCTTAAATCATCAATATTTGGTTTAAATGCTAATCCCATTAAAGCAGTTTTTGCCTTTCTCCCATGTTTTAGTTCAAATTGAAGTTTCTCATTTTGAATTTTTTCAGCACACCAAATAGATTTATAATTATTTACTTCTCTTGCATTATTTATAATCTTAGATTCTTTTGGGAATTCTGAAATAATAAAGTAAGGGTCTACAGCTATACAATGACCACCAACACCACATCCCGGATGCAAAATATTTACTCTAGGATGTTTGTTTGCAAGTTTAATAAGCTCCCAAACATTGATATCTGCTTTGTCGCAAATAAGTGACAATTCATTTGCAAAAGCTATCTGCACATCTCTTGATGAGTTTTCTACTAATTTGCACATTTCTGCAGTAGGTGCATTGGTTTTATGTAAGTCCCCTTTTATATATTTACTGTAAAATGCTGCTGCCTTATCTGTAGAAGCGTCATCAACACCTCCTATTACTCTATCGTTTTCAACCAATTCATACATCACATTTCCTGGTAATACTCGTTCTGGGCAGTATGCAATGTATATACTGTCTTTTAGTTCTGGACGCTCACTATAGATGAGATTCATCATCTTTTCTGTAGTTCCTATAGGTGATGTAGATTCTATAATATATAAATCTCCTTCTTTTAATAAAGGAATAATTCCATTTGTAGCAGCCTTAACAAATGAAATATCAGGCTCATTTTTAGCTTTAAAAGGTGTTGGTACTACTATTAAGTAAGTATCGGCAGCTACTGGTTTTAAAGCAGCTTTTAGATATCCATCTTTTACAGCAGACGCTATAGCCGTGTCCAATTCTGGCTCTACTATATGAATCTCACCTCTATTAATTGTATCGACTACTTTAGGGTTTATATCTACACCATGTACTGTTCCCTTTTCAGAGGCTATAAGCGCTGCTGTAGGTAAGCCTATATATCCTAAGCCAAGTATTACGACATCTGGTTCTTTCATGTTTTTTAATTTAATTCTGTCACCTTTTTAGGCTCTAGTTGGGTAATATAGTCAACAATTCTTTGACTAGCATTACCATCACCATAAGGGTTGTGTAATGTACTCATAGCATCAAAACGTTCTTTATTATTTAATAGATCTAATGCTTCTTTAACAATCTTTTCTTTATCGGTTCCTACTAAAATGACCGTTCCTGCATCAATCGCCTCAGGACGCTCTGTTGTGTCTCGCATTACTAATACAGGCTTGCCTAAACTAGGAGCCTCTTCTTGGACGCCACCGCTGTCTGTAATGATGATTTTAGCCCTATTCATCATCCAAATAAAATCTGGATAAGCCAAAGGGTCTATCAACATCACATTATCTTCATCTTTTAAAATCCGTTTTACTGGTTCCTGAACCTTAGGGTTCAAGTGAACCGGGTAAACAATTAATCGGTTTGGGCAGTCTTGTGCAATTATTTTTAACGCCTCACAGATTCTAACAAAACCATCACCATGATTTTCTCTTCTATGACCCGTCACTAAAATCATTTCTTTATCCTTTAAGGTTTTTGAAAGTTCTTGGATATTAAAACTTGGTTTTTTCTTTACTCGTTTTACACTTTCTAATAGAGCATCAATAACCGTATTTCCAGTAACTAAAATTGAACTATCAGAAATATTTTCTTTTAATAAGTTCTTTTTTGAAGTTTCTGTAGGAGCAAAATGATAATCACAAATTCTGCCTGTAATTTGACGATTTATTTCTTCTGGAAAAGGAGATAGTTTGTTATTTGTCCTTAATCCAGCCTCTACATGACATACTTTTGCTCCAGAGTAAAAACTTGCTATGGAACCTGCCATAGTAGTTGTTGTATCGCCATGAACAAGCACAAAGTCAGGAGAAAATTCTTCAAGAATTGGTTTTAAAGACTCAATAATTGTAGCTGTTAAGACATATAAATTTTGTCCAGGTTTCATTAAATCTAAATCGTAATCAGGTTTGATTTCAAAAAAGTCTAAAACCTGATCTAGCATTTCTCTGTGTTGTGCAGTAACACAAACTTTAATCTCAAACAGTTCGGGATGCTTTTGAAACTGTTTAACTAAAGGAGCCATTTTAATCGCCTCCGGTCTAGTCCCAAAAATTAATAGTATTTTTTTCTTCATTTTATATTAGTTTAAAGTCTAGAGTTAACTTGATTTCTTGGTAGAAATCCTTTTAAATCATAAATAACACTTTTAGAATCTTTTTTTATAGATTCAATATTTATCGTTGAAAATTTGGTATGAGACACCGCCAATAATATTCCCTCATATTTTTCTATAATCTCATCTATAAGATGTATTCCATATTCCTGTTTTACTTCTTCAGGATCAGCTTCATAATCATAAACATCAACTTCTAGGCCAAACTTTTTTAACTCATGATACACATCTGCTACTTTTGAATTTCGAATATCTGGGCAGTTTTCTTTAAAAGTAACTCCTAATATTAAAATTTTAGAGCCCATTATTTGTTTACCCTCCTTGATGAGCATTTTGATCATCTTATTTGCTACAAAAGTGCTCATGTTATCGTTTACTCGCCTACCACTTAAGATTACTTCTGGATGATAACCAAGGTTCTCTGCTTTATACGCTAAATAATAAGGGTCTACACTGATACAGTGTCCTCCAACAAGACCTGGCTTGTATTTAAGAAAATTCCACTTAGTACCTGCAGCATCAAGAACATCTTGAGTGTCTATACCCACTCTGTCAAATATTAAAGCCAATTCATTGACAAAGGAGATATTCACATCACGTTGTGCGTTTTCAATAGCCTTACTTGCCTCTGCAACTTTCATACTTGCTGCCTTAAAAGTACCTGCGGTAATAATTGAACTGTATAATTCATCTACAAAATTAGCAATCTCAGTAGTTGAGCCTGAGGTAACTTTCATAATAGTGGTTAAGGTATTTACTTTATCTCCTGGTACAATTCTCTCTGGAGAATATCCACAGTAAAAGTCCGTATTAAAACATAAACCACTCGATTTCTCTAATAAAGGAACACACACCTCTTCCGTACAGCCTGGAAAAACAGTACTCTCATAGATGACAGTATCTCCTTTTTTTAGAATCTCTCCAAGCATTTTTGAAGCACCTCTTAATGGGTTTAAGTCAGGTGTTTTGAATTCGTCTATAGGGGTTGGAACTGTTACAATATAAATATTGCACTCTTTAATGTCTTTAATATTTGCACTAAAAGTAAGCTGCTTGGCGCTTCTTAATTGCTCTGACGTAGCTTCATTTGTGTGATCAACTCCCGTTTTTAATTCATCAATTCTAGACACGTTGATATCAAATCCTAAAGTTGGGTATTTTTTTCCAAACTCAATAGCTAGAGGAAGACCAACATAACCTTGACCGATCACTGCAATTTTAACTTTTTTAATATTCATGTTAATTCTTATTAACTTTTATTTTTCTCGACTAGGGCCGGTAGTCTGGCTTATTTTTATTCTTTTTTTTATTCAAAAACCTTCCTTTTTTTTCACAGCTCCGCCCTTACTACCCACAGTAATAATTTTTACTACAAAAAAATCAATTGATTAACTCAATTGAAATGATACAGTAGCTCCAAGTAACTCTAATTGGGCAATACAACGCTTGCCTTTAACAGAAATTACCTCCGCTTCTTGATCCAGTAAAGGTATTTTTACCTTACTCCCCACTAGATGTTCTTTTTTATCT
>Ga0209223_10000362_pt1 | contig 51967 bp, 43 predicted proteins | sample COG_06_FD_184750 | JGI IMG/M metagenome (GOLD analysis project Ga0209223, IMG submission 184750) | Pelagic Microbial community sample from North Sea - COGITO 998_met_06 (SPAdes) (version 2) | ecosystem: Environmental > Aquatic > Marine > Neritic zone/Coastal water | place: Helgoland, sampling... | reverse complement strand
GAAAAAATTAGTTACTTTTTTTTTTTTTTTATCAAAAGACAATCGGTCTAGTGAATTTTTGAGGCTAATCTCTATGTAGAAATGTTTGGAAAATAAATTTTTTATCGAAAAATATTTCATTTTATATTTTTTTTTAACTTCTCTTTTATATAGGTTTTGATTATATTTAAATAGTGAATATGTATTAAAACTTTCTGTCGTTAGTTTTCTCTTTTTTTTTTTATTAATTAATTTAAAAATTTCCTCAAAACTATCTCTATATTCAAATAGAAATTCGCCTCTCTGTAGTCTCGAGTTAAAACCTTCTTCGAATCTAGCGTCCCATTTTTTAAGTACATTGGAATTGTCGATATTTGTTCCGTTTTTTAAATTTAACAAAAATTGTAGCTTGCCTCTTAAAAAATAGTATTCGAAGTAGAATTTTTTTGAGTATTTATAATAATGCGATTCACACTCGATGGGATTTTTGAATTTTGAAAATCTTGACGTTTTTTCCCAATCGTAATTTCCTTTTTTTATTAAAATTTTTAGTAAACTATTTTCATCTTGATACATCCAGTTGTGACTGTTAATAGGGATATTTAAAGGTATTTTTATTCCAAAAGGATGATCGTATATATGGTTTATTTTATAGCATTTTATAGACCTTATTTCCTTAGTCACAGTGTAAGTAGAGCATATTAGGCACTTGTAAACAATTCTATTTTTTGCCCTCAAGACAGTGTTGTTGTAACATATTAAGTTTTTTTTGTAACTATGTTTATTGTAAGACAATTTCAATGGGCTTTGATTTTTTTTTTTTTTTAATTTACAGGCTAAGATTTTTTTTTTCATTTATTATCGAATTAGAGTGGCGGAAATTTTTAATTTTTTATAATGTTAAAAAAATTTTGGTTCCATTTATTGAAGAAAATAAATTTTCAATTAAATTTTTATAAAAATTATTCTAGTTTAAAAAAAAAATTTATTCTACTTAAATTTCCAAACTTTTTTTTTAAAAAAAATATAAATGATTCCAAAAATTTTTTAAAAACAAAAAAACACATCGAACTTTTTGATCAAGGTTATATTGTATTTTTTAAAAACAAAAAAAAGTTTTTATTTCTAGATTCATCAAAGTATTTTTTGGATAACATGGAAATAAAAAAAAACTATGAACTGATAAAGTTGTCAAAAAAATACTCATATTTTCTGGAATTCGGGCTAATTTCGGACTTGACAACGGTATACCCCGATATGTAGAATACACTTAACCACTGCTAGAAAAGTTTGTTTTATGATAAATTGGAATCATTTAAAGCCTGTAAACGAAAAAGAATGTAAACAAAAATCGAAATTTTTGAATAATTATTTTAATTTAATTAGAATTACCGGGAATAATTTTTGTTCATGTTTTGAAAATATTTATAAAAAACAACTTTTTTATTTTAAATTTGTTAAAAAAGAAATAATTCTATTGGGTTTTACATTTTTTATAGAAAAGAAGAGTTATTTTTTTTTAAGATCATTTATCAGATATATGGCATCTATAAACGAAAATCGATTTTTATATTTTATAATAAAAATCTTTAAAAATTTTCCTTCTTATCCAAGATTTAATATAAAAAGTTTTGAATCGAGGAAACAAGAGAAAATTTTTTCGACAAGAATCATGGCAAACGGCCATTGTTTTTATATGATTTTGATGAGAAATCTTTATGTTAGAAAATTTTTTCTAATAAGATATTTTTGTAAATATTTTATTTTATTAACAAGGAGAAATTGTAATAGAGATTATAGACATCTAACATTTTTCATTAGATCTACTTGTTTTTTATGCCTTTTTTCAAGGCTGTATCAAAATGTAACTAAAAGCTTTTTTGAAAATTTTATTTTCAAAACATTAACAATGTGTTCTCGAGTGGTTTTTGGCAAATTCCCTTGTATAGAACATGAAGCTAATCTGTTTAAAATGTCAATAAAATATATCACAAAGATTAAAGAAATAAAAAAACAATGGGTATCATTTCTGGTAAATAGGATGAAAAACCGAATGTGTTATAAAAAATATTATTCACTTGACAGTTTTTTTCTAATCTTGTTTTTTAAAAATGCTGACTTTTATGTAAAAAAACTTATTTCAACTTTCTTTCTAAATAAAAAGGCTGATTTTAGTTCAAGAATTAAAATTCATTCTGAAATACAATATCTGTTTAAAAAAAAAAAGAAACAAAACAATCGTAGATGGCCGAAAACTATTGCTTCAGAAAACTATCTGATAGAAAAAAATTTAATCGTTAGATATCTTTTAAATTTAAAGAAAAATTTAAAATTTAACACATTTAAGATAGCTTTGGTTAATACCCATTATTACGAGAAAGGTTTTCTGATAAATCTAAAAATAATACTTGAAAAAAATGCCCATAGGCTGGTAGGTAGATTAAAAAATTTTAGTGAAAAACAGCAGTTTATCGATAAAAATTCTAAAATATTAGACAAAACAAAAGAAATCAAACGAGTGTCCGTTTTCCACTTTTTTATAACAAAATACAAAAGTATCGAAGTTAATTTTTTATAGATTTATGGAATATTGTAAAAAAAAAAAAAAAAAATATCGCAAAAAAAAGTATTAATATTTAATTAAAAAAAAGCATTAATTTTTAGTTTGTTTTATTTAAAAATTACATTTGTTAAAATATTGTTAATAAGATGAATATAAATATTTTTTTATAATTAATCGTGTATTCAAATAATATAGAAAGATGTCGACTAGAATTGAACCTCGGATAATTGAAATTTTTAAAAAAACTTCAATTAAAGGACACAGATCTGTAATTCTGATGATTGGAAGAAATTCAAAAAAGAACGTAATATATTTACATTATCTATGGTCTAAAATAAATTATAAAAAAAAAAGCCCTCTTTTATGGTGTTTTGGTAATAAAAAATCTTCATTCGATGATTTAAAGGGCTCTTTTTTGAATATAAAAAAATCAAATTGCCATGAAAACTCATCCAATTTTTCGGAACATCGATTTTGTAATTACAAAGATATCGATAGAATAACAGGTAATACATTCGGAATGTGTGTGATGCAAAATTTCGAGGAGATAAGCCCTAATATATTGGCTAAAACAGTAGAAACGGTAGAAGGAGGAGGTTCTATTATTTTTTTACTCGAAACAGAAAACTCTCTAAAAAACCTCCATAGGATATCTTTTAAAATATACAAAAAATTTACAACAAATGCTTATAAAACGATTTCAGGGAGGTTCATAGATTTATTCATTCTTTCTCTTTTTGAATGTGATACATTTTTGTGTTTGGATAATAATCTTAATAAAATAGAAAATCCAGTTCAATGTAAAAAATTTGATTTTAATAAAAAAGATTTAAATTTTTCTGATGACAACAAAGACGGGTTTTTACACATAGATCTGGTTGATAATTTAAAAAATATAGAACCATTGGGCAGTTTGATTTCTAAAACTAAAACATTCGATCAAGCTAAGTCTTTTTTAACATTCACAGAGGCTATTGCCGATAGAAAAAAATGGTCGACAATTTTTTTAAATTCTCCTAGGGGACGTGGAAAATCTTCGGTTATGGGCTTAGCAGTAGTTTCTGCTATAACATATGGCTATAGTTCTATTTTCGTCACTGCACCTGTTCCAGAAAATTTAAATTCTTTTTTCGCGTTTTTATTTATTGGTCTTAAGACATTGAATTATATAGAAAATAAAGATTATGAAATAATTCAAAACCCTGTTCAAAAATGCATAGAGCGGATAAATATTTTTAGTACACATAGGCAAACAATTCGTTTTATTTTTCCGAGAGAAATATCCGAATATAAGAATATAATAGAATTATTAGTTATCGATGAGGGAGCAACGATATATGATGAAATAAAAGAAAATTTTTCAGGACCTTATTTGATTTTTATCAGCTCAACGACGTCTGGGTATGAAGGAACTGGAAGAAGTTTGAATTTAAAACTTTTAAATAGTTTGAAAGCCAATGCTTTTTTGAGTAATGATTTTAATTCAAAACAAAATACTAGAGTCTTTCGAGAAGTTATCTTGAAAAAACCTATTAGATATTCTATCAATGACCCTGTTGAAAAATGGCTAAACGAACTTTTATGCCTAGACTTAGATAATAGTCATCGATTGATAGAAGGCTGTCCTAAATTAGACACATGCAAGCTTTATTTGGTGGATAGAAACACACTTTTTTCTGGCCATGAATTGGGAAAATTATTATTACAAAAAATCATATTCTTGTTTTCGATTTCGCATTATAGAAATTCTCCGGATGATATACAAATGCTAAGCGATTCCCCTTCTCATCGAATATTAATTCTAATTTCGCCATTTAATATGAGACTGAATATCCTTCCCGATATTATCACGGCTATTCATTTTTGTTACGAGGGCCAGATCAATAGAAATTTTTCAAAGAAAAATATGATTTTAGATAAAAAATTTCCAGGAGATCTTATTCCATGGGTGATTTCTCGAAATTTTTTAGACCCAAGTTTTTCAGAATTTTCTGGAATTCGAATAGTTAGAATTGCAACTCATTCCGATGTCCAAAATATAGGTTATGGGAGTAAAGCCATTTCTATTCTTCAAAATTTTTGTGAATTGAATAAAAAAAAATCTTTTAAGAAAAAATTGATTTTATCTGAAAAAAAAAAGAAATTGTCATCATTGATAATTGATATAGAAAATAGGATGCCTCCGAATTTAGATTATATAGGAGTGTCGTTCTCTTTAAACTTGCCTTTGTTATGTTTTTGGCGCAAAAATGGATTTTTCGTTATTTACATCAGAAAGGGTAATAATTTAAATTCGACAGAGACGAATTGTATCATGGTCAAAACAGTTTCTAATCAAACCAGTTATCCTTGGTTTTTTTTTTACAGAAGAGAACTTCTAAAAAATTTTATAAACCTTTTATCATATGATTTTAGATTTATGCCAGTAAATTTAGTATATAATATTTTCGAAAACCTGAAATTTGGTTCAGAAACCACCTCGGTTATAAGATTAAATCTAAGGAAATTCATAAGTTCTTATGATTTTAATAGGCTTGTACTTTTTGCAGAAGAATCTTTAATAAGTTACAACAAAATACTCGATCTTCTGCCGGTATTAACGAGAATTGGTTTCTGGACATTTTTCTCTAAAAATCATTTTTCCTTCACCGAAAGTTGTTTGCTTATAGCAATAGGATTTCAATATAAAAATATTGAAGAAGTTAAAAATGAACTATCACTCAGAAAAGACAGTTTTGTTTTCCTTCTTAAATCGATAATTAAAAAACTTTTAGTTTATATTGCATTTTAAGTAAATCGAAGGTGATTTATAATAGTTTTAATGGATGAAAAAAATTTGATATCATTTGACTCAAGGGGGCATCTGACGCAAATAGATTATGCTAAACGATGCGTGTCTTCTTCGAACACTATAATTTCTATGAACACTATAAATTGTTCAGTTGTTTTTTTAAACAGCTTTTCATCGCGTTTGGGGAATTTTATCGATACTAATATTTTCATAATCAACAAATTTATTTGTATTTCTGGAACAGGTATGTTTTCAGATTTAAAATTAATAATTAAGAGAGCGAGAAAAGATGCTATGTCGTTTTATTATAATTTTGGAGAAAAAATAACAGTCAGCCTATTAACTAAAAAAATATCTTTTTTTATACAAGAATATACTCAGAAAAGTGGAGTAAGACCGTTTGGCGTTGGTATCAACGTAATTGGGTCGGATGAAAATGGAATTTCATTGTATAAAATAAGCCCTGGAGGAGCCTATTCTAAAAATCATTTTTGTGCAATGGGAGAAAATTCCAATGAATGTTTGCAGTTTTTAAAAAGCAGGTGGAATTATAACTATAATCTTGGAAATTGCTTTGATATAGGAATTCGTTGTCTAAAAGAAAATTCAAATATAAAATTAGTTTCTGAGAATGTTCAAATTGCTTATATAACAAAAAATAGAGAGATCAAAATATTAGGTAAGAAAAACATAGAAAATGTAATTAAAAAGTCGGAGATTTATAGACGAATAGATCGATAGCCTGGAAACTAAAGATTTGTACACATGATATTTATAATAAATTTACTCATAATAATCTGTAACTGTTTTATATCTCAATTCTCTAACATCTACAGGCATCAATAGAAATAGGTTTTCGAAAATCAATTTACTTGGTTTTATAGAACACCATATCGAGAAAAAAACTTTTTGATTTGTTTGAATTTTTTTTTCAAACGTGGCTCTAACCGTTCCCTGTTTTAGATCTCTAGAAAGGCCTTTAATGACACCCCTGGTCCCATCTTGAGTTTTTATAATAGAGCCAATGTATTTTATCGCCTCAAACTCAGTATGAAACATTCCGTTTATGAACGCAGTTTTTTGGAAAATTTTGCAAATTTTCCCTTGAATTTTTATTTTGTGAAACAGATTCAATGACGTAAGACGGTCTTCTATTTTTCCTGTAAAAGAAATTGAAAATCTCGAGCCTTGGTTGGAAACCTTGTTATGTTTTTTTTGAAGAAATAAACCAATTACATTATCATTTTTTTTCGTTACGTTTGAGTAAAAAAAGGCGTGCGCTGGCCTATAGTATGGCAAAAATTTTATCAGCTTGAAATTGTTCTTTGTAATCTGTCTTATTATATAAACTTTTGTGTAGATCAGACGCCATCCTATCGAGATTAAACAAAAATCCCCTGATAAAACACTTTGGTTACACCATTTATGTCTGAGAATTCTAGAAACTAGGAAAAAATTTTTTTTTTCATAAGCTTCGTTTATCGACAGGATGTATAGCGAGGCAGGATAAAAGTTTTTTTTAAAATAAATCGGTAAATCTTTTATTTCTATTTTGACATATTCTATTTCATCCGAAGTTCTTCTCTTAAATTTTGGAAACGAAAACTTATTTGGTTCAATTTCAGACAATTTCTTTGAAATTTTGTTAGAATTTTTTTCAGACAAAGTCTCTCGTTCATTAGAAAAATGATTTTTTGGGATTTCATTATCAAAAACTTTAAGGTAATTACTTTGATTATGTGATATAATATTTTTCAATGAAAATTGACATGAGTCTATTTTATAGAAATATCGTGACGAGGCGAAACCTTTGTATTGGTTTTCTAAAAAAAATTTCAGATAATAAAGAAAAAAAAAATTTTTTTTATTATTAAAGATTATTAGAAATTTTTTATCTAATTTTTTCCTTTTTCTGTTAAAATTTATATCACTATTTTGATTAAAAATTTTCTTTACAACGATATCCCCTAACCCTGATATATGACATGTTGTATTTTTAAAATTACAATCAATTCTGTTTTTAGAAAATCCTTTTAGGATCAGGCTATGTTTTGCAAATTTTTTAACGTGCATGATTTCGGTGATTAAAAAATAATATGAATCTTTAAAATCAGAAAATTTTTCTATCTCTTCTATAAATAAAAATCGATTGACATTTTCGATTTCTTTTGGATAATAAAACCCTTGTATGTTAACACCGCTGATAAAAAAAATTTTCCCATTTTGCGTTTCTTTATCCAACCTGTCTTTTAGTTTTTTTTTTGCTTTTTTTAAACTTTTCCAATTTTTAAATAAATCTAAATGTGTGATGATGAAAAAAATTCTTTTTTTTTTATCATTTCTTATAAAATTTATGAATTCAAAAGTCTCCAATTCAAGTCCAAAATAACCATCTACCATAAAAACTACGATATCTGAAATTTTTGATAAATTAAGTAGATCTAATGTATCCGAGGTACTTTCGATGAATAAAAATTTTCTCCCATTTTTAGTAATTAAACTCATATACTGTTTTACCATTAGTCTTTGTTCACTTTGAATCGAATTTGCAAGAGAATTTATAAACGTAGTTTTTCCACTTTTCCGCGGACCTACTATTGAAATAACAGTGGTTTCCATTTTAGAATTCATTTATTTAAGCAATGAAATTATTATATAATATGACAAAATTCTTTCGATTTTTATATTAAAAAAATTATGAAGATATAATTTGAATAATTTTTGATCTAAAAAGTTATTAGGCTTTAATCTATAATATACAAAATAAATGGGTTAGCGGGGCTCTTTTATTAAAATATTTTATTTAATAAATTCATATTAAAAATAAATTTTTATGTATTAAAAAGTAAAATAAATAAGTGTATAAATTTAGAATGTTCAATATAACCGGTATGGGATTTTCGGTAAATCTTTCTAGTAGATTTCCAAAATTTCGATCTAAAAACAAATTTTTCAATCGTGTCTGTTCATTAAAAAAAAAAGAAATTAATAACGCTAAAATTTTCATGATCGAAAAAAATAGATCAGATGAGAATGCTTTATTTTCAAAATTCTGCACACTAATATCATTTGGAATAACTTTCATATCATTGGATACTGCTAACTTTATTAAATCAAATCTGAATATGAAAAGTAATGCTGCGAAGTTTTCAAATAAAAATGTACATCAAAAATTATCTCAGATACCTGTATTCGCTGTAACAAATTCAGGCGGGCAACCTTATTTGACTAATAACAGTAAAGGAGATCAAGTTGGCTTGATTTTTTTTTCTTACGACGATGCTCTCCAATTGCTTAAAGGTATGCAGAAAAATCACCAAGTTTTAGACGCAAGGGTATATATCATGGGTTTAGATAAAGCTTATAAAATGGCAACGTCTACAGTTTCGCAAAGTGGATACAAAGGTGTACATGGTCAAGATCTGAAAATGCTTTTTAGATTTTATCCCAATAAAAAACAAGTTAATTTCGCGAATAGCTTGATTAAAAAAAAAAATTTTATGGAAAACTTCAAAGGGTGTCCCGCTTTTATTGCCGAAGGTTTGACGATTAAAAAAGGAAAAGAGGAGATCGTTCCAATTTTCTTGACTAAAGAAGATCTTGAGAGCGCATGGTCAAATATGTGTTTATCAAATCCAGATTTATCAAGTAAACCGAATATTGAAGTACTTGATCTATTATATATAATAAACGAAATGCACGAAAAAAATCAGATTTTCGATAACTATGGATTTTTTCCTCCAGAGGAAAGTTTGGAGTTCGTAAACAGGGAAACGAAGGTTAAACCTTCTGCCAAAATTCCGTCTGGGTTAATACAGAAATTTTAAGCAAAAATAAAATAATTTTAAATGATGACCTGTTTTAGACAAGCATATGTATGAACTCATGATAATAAAAAATCTGAAAACAATAAATATTTACTTAAAAAAAAGGAATATTTTTTGAATTAGTTAATTAAATTACTTCTTATTTTATAATGATGATAAGAAATTTGCACCACCAGAACTCATTCCTTTAGGAGATTCTAAAATTTTGTCTATTATTCCATACTCAACGGCTTCTTGAGGCGTTAGATATTTTGTTCTACTTGCATCTTTCATGATTTTTTGTAAAGATTGCCCGGAGTTTTCAGAAATAATTTCAAAACATTGTTTGCGGTTGTACAAAACTTCTTTAGCTTTTATAGCAATATCAGACGCTTGTCCTCTTGCCCTGGAAGTCGGCTGGTGTATCATTATAGTTGCATTAGGTAAAGCTGCTCTATGGGTTTTTTCTCCATTTGACAAAAGCATAGCGCATGTCCCAAATGCTTGTCCTACACAGATTGTATGTACTGGAGGTTTTATATAATTCATCGTATCGGCGATAGCGAAAGCTTCCGTTTCAAATCCCGCAGAAGAACCATCTGGATTACTGGTTCCAGTTGAATTTAAATACATGAAAACTGGTTTGTCTGCGTTTTCGTATTGCAAATATAAAAACTCGGCAACAATCAATTCCGTAACTGCTGGAACAAGTGGCATGCCTACATAAACAATCCTGTTATGTAATAACAGGGAAGGTAAATCTGGAGGAGGGCCAATGCGTACGCCGTCGTAATTTTGAGCACCAGTTTGCATGGATCTTAATGTGTTTATAAATTTCTTGCTATTTTTTTGTATATTTGTACTTTTTTTTGTATTTTGCAGAAAAATTTGACTTCTTGCGAAGGCTAGATTGTTAAGGGAATAGTTGTTCATTGAAATTAAATTATTCATTTTATATAAAATTCAATTATATGATACTGTTTTTATTCTTATAAACCAATGATTCAATACGCTATATGAATAAAAAGAATGATAAGTATGTTTTAACTAGACTTAACCTTTTCGATATTAAATAATAAATAAGACATACCAAAGTTTTTATTTTATTTTATACTTACCTGGCTTTTGAGTATTCTTAATGAAAGAATTGCTCGTCTTTAAAATTATTTAAACACTAATATAAATAATCTAAAGGTTTTCTTTATAAAAGAAAAAAGTAAAATTTTTTGAATTTTTTTTTTTAAATATAATCATTAGTCTGAAACTAAAGACTCTATTATAATAGATAGCGCATTCCTCATATCATCTAATCCAATAGCGGATGACATCCTTGTTACGCTTAATAATTTCGAGATTAAAACTAGAGTGCCGAACTTAGATTCGTATTCAAAATCGTCTTTTTTTTGGAGAAATTTTATCATATTTTTAAATAAAAATCCTATTCTCATCATTTCTTTTTTAGAAATCTCATTAAAACATGGTGGTTCAGTGGATCTAAAGTTAATTAGAACTTTTTTAAGATTATTTAATCTGAAGCCTAAGCCAAGATATTTTTCTTTAAAATTTGATTTTTCAAAAAAATAAGTATAATCAATAAGATGCTCGGCATATTTTTTGTCGAAAATTTCAGAATTATTATTTTTTAAATCGAATACGAGGTCAAAATTTTCCTTTATATTCATAAGACTATCTCTCCAAGTTTTTAAATCAGTTGAATTTTTTTCTGAATTCAATATTCCTATTGTAGAAAAAAAGGAAGTGATGCTAAAGTTTAAACCAGCCTTAGAGATTGTCATAGAGCCAAAGTCAGTGGCTTCTTGTATAAAAGATATTATGTCTAACGGCGCGAAATTTAAATTATCGATATACAGGATTTTACCTTTTATTCCTACCAATTGTCCTTTTTTTATGCTAGAAATGATTCTGTCATTTTTAATATTGTAATCATAAAATAATTTTTCCTTTTCGATATTTTTTCCATCTAAAAATACTAAGTTATTATCAAAATTATTTAGAAATTCTAATACGTTGTGCTTGAAACTGGTTTCTTTATCTATGACAAACAATAAATTTAGATTGTCTTGAAAATTAGATTTTCTTTGGTGAAATTTTTTACAAAAAAAAACAAATAATGTCAAGAATAAACTTTTTTTTAGACCATCCAATCCATAAGTTTCTTTTAAAAATGAAGAACATAATAGTTTATATAATTTTGGGTTTTGAAATAACGAATCTATTTTTGTATTTTTCAATTTATCTCTTAAAAAATTTTTCGACGCTCTCTTTTTTGATATGTCTGTTTTCCTTGTAAACATTGTAGAGTACAGTCTTTTTTCTATATTTACCGCTTCTATATAAGTGTCCAATCGAAAAGAAGCGAATTTGTACAATTTTCGTTGATATTGCACTATTCTGTAAATTCCAGTAATTTTAATTTCTTCTCCTAACTCTATATAATTGAAATATTTGTTAGAAATAACTATTTTCATATCTTGATACAGGTCGGATACCTCGGAATACTTTTTCTTGCTTCTAATTTTGAGAAATTTTTTATCATCAAATTGACATCTATCGTATAGAATTTGAAAAGTATTAAAATTTTTACAACAGTAACAGTAGGTCGGCTCTTGTATTACACCATTCTCTATGAATGAGTAGGTCTCAAAACAACAAATTTCGCACTTGAAAAAAGCACTGATAAGATCTGACATTATATCGCCTACAGCGACGACGATCCCTTGAATGCTTATTAACTTGTCTAGATACTTTGGTTCAGGAAGATCAAATATATTTAGATTAGATTCGATTTTTCCAGATAATGATATTTTGTAATTTTTAAATTCAAAATATAAATTATTTATTTGAATTTGTTTTTGCGAATATTCATCTATAACGAGGTCAAAGATACCGAGCATTAAACCCGGGGATTCGATAGTGTTGAAATATAATATTGGATCAAATTTGGCAAGTTCAGACAACTTTATTTCTATTTTACCATCATAAATATATTTATTATTTATCAGCCGATTTTCATTTTCTGAAAAATTAATCTGGGTAAATATTACTGTTTTTATAAAATCTTCGAATCTGATAGATAGGTCTCTTAACCTAAATATTGAATTAACCCGCATTTATTTATTTTAGTAATATTAAACAATTTTTTAAATATATTAGTTTTTAAATATTTTTGAATATGGACTTATTTTTGTTATTAGAATATTTAATCATTTTTCATACTAGAAAGATTGATATTTCGTGTAAAAAAAAGATTTTTTTAATTAGATTTTTTTCTTTTTTTTATTACTTGTACAAAATATTAGGCTTATGTATCATATTAATGAAAGATCGTTTATCAGCTAACACAGTTAACTTGCTAAATAAAAAAACAATTGATTTTTTTAAAGAAATTTCTCTTAGTGTTATATTCGGAAAAATATACACTAAAATTTTTTTCTTAAAATCGGTTAAAATCTGCATTTCTTTCTTCGATGATTTTTTTTAATCAATTCTATATCAATGTCAAATAAAAATTTTTCTTAATTCAATATTATTTTATTTCAAATCATTTGCTCCATAAAACTATAGAAAGTTTTTTTCTGCCTACAGGTATAAAAAAACTCGAAAAAATAAAGATTTTTGACAATTGATTTAAAATAAAAAGAAGATAGAATATTTTCAAATATAATTGGATCAAAAAAAATTATATGAAGGTTTATATCGTTTATTAAACCGTTTATAAGGAAGAGTTTTTCATAAAAATCCGGACAAAGCCTCTTTTTTTTTACAATAAGGATTTTTTTTCCAACGATTTTTGTGGAAAAAAAACTAAAATCGACAATTCCTTTCGAAAAAAATGTTTTAATCATTAAAAATATAATCTTTAATTTTCGCTCAGAATTTGTTACCACCGATAAATTCGAAATTTCTGAAATGATTAATTTTAGAAGATAACCAAGCTTTGAATAAGAATTTTTGAACACATGTATTTTGCTATCGTGAATAAATAACATATTGGGGGATGTTTTTATTGAATATTTTTTTATATCCGTTTCTATTACATTCCTTTCTGAAAAAGAATTAAAAAAAATTAGCTTCTGTATCTTTTTATTAGCACTATAAATCGATTCCAGTAAATTCTTTATTAAGAATATTTTCTGATTATTTATTGGAATTAAATCTAGAATAATCATTTTCGAAAGATCTAAATATTTACTTAATGTCTCCGGAGCTGAAAGATCTTCGATATTATTAAAAGTGTAAAAATTCACAATTTTTTTAATAGTTTTAGGAAATTTTCTCGATGCAACTATTTCTGCAAAACCCAACCAATAATTGAGTTTATTTAAAATTTCAAAAACGACACACCGATATTCTTTAGAAAAAAAAAAGCTTATTATTTTTGATTCTTTTGCTCTGAAAATCCGGCACTGTTTTTTAGCTAAACGTTTTTCTAGTAAAACGAATGTTAACAAAAAAGTTTTTCCGTTTCCTATTCTTAAATTTATTATCATATCGTATTTTAATTTTATAAAGTATAAAATTTTTGATATCGCGCAATTTGTGATTTTTCTTCTTAACACATCTCTCGATAACAATAACGTTTCTGTAAGAGCATGTGTTTCAGTGATATTTCGCGAATAAATATTGGCAAATTTACATTTTCTTTCGATCAAAAAAATTAAACCATTATTTTTTTTTCTTCTACATTTTATATTATATATATTTAATCTAATTTTTTTATTTTCACTAAATCTAGCTAATAATGATTTCATCAAAACTATTCTTACCATCTATCTCTCTCCGATAAATATTATTCTTTTATCATAAATTTAGTTAGTAAATCAATTTATACATTTTTAATAATACAAACATAGATTATGCCGGATAAATTGATTTTTTCAGAGAAAGGCCGTTTGTCAATTTTAGATCATGCAATGGGCGCGGTTAAACTAGGGTCGACGTTAATCGGTATAAGTAATAACGAATGTTTAGTTTTAATTCGTGCCAAATTTTACGACGATATACGAGAACAAATCTTTGATAATGGAAGTATAGGAAATTTTGACAAAAACATCGGTTATGGGTTGTCTGGATTCACTGCTGACGGAAGAATAATAATCGATAAAATACGAAGATTCGTACAAAACCAGAATTTTATCTTCAATACTAGCCCTTCAGTAGACCTTTGTGCGAAAACTTTGAGAAATTTTTCTTCATTCGTAAATAATTGCGAAGAAAATGAGGTTTTCATTACAAGGCCTCCTGGAGTCGCCTTTCTTCTTTGTGGCTATGATAAATCTGGCGGACATTTACTACAAATCGACCCACTTGGCCGATGTTTAAAAAAAAATACCGCCTCAATCGGCGTTGTGCGAAAGTATGCCAATAAAGCAATGCACGAAGGTTATAGAAAAAGAATGAACTGTAAGGAGACGATAATACTAGGTATTAGGTCTATAAGCACGACGGATCCCGGCAGACCTTTGGGAGAAAATTATGAAATAGGTTTTTCTGATAAAACGAATAAAGAATTTAAAAAGTTAACGGAATTAGAAATTAAAAAAATAATAAAAGATGTATAAAATTTTTATTCTATATTTAAAAGTTAATACTATATTTATAATAAGTTGATGAACAGTATTTATTTATTCAACAAATGGTCTTATCTTGATTTAACGATAGAAGACATTTCGATAGCACCTTATATAGCAATAAAAGGGAGGTTTTCCGTGTTTGTTCCGCATACATCAGGAAAGTATAATAGCAAAAGATTTAGAAAATCAAATTGCCCAATCGTAGAGCGCCTCGTTTGTGTTTTGATGATGCATGGTAGAAACTCTGGTAAAAAATTAAAAGCCATTCGGATTGTAAAAGATTCGTTTGATATCATTAATTTAATTACAAACGAGAATCCAATTCAAGTATTAATCAATGCGATAATCAACTCTGGGCCGAGGGAAGATTCTACTAGAATAGGATATACGGGAACTGCGCGAAGACAGGCCGTAGATGTGTCTCCGTTGCGCAGGATTAACATAGCTCTTCAATTATTAACTGCTGGGGCAAGGGAATCTTCTTTTAAAAACCTAAAAACTATATCAGAATGTCTTTCTGATGAGCTGATAAATGCAGCTAGAGGTTCGTCTAATTCATTTGCTATAAAAAAAAAAGACGAAATAGAAAGAGTTGCGAAAGCCAATAGATAGAAAATTTAAAAATCAAAAGTTTTTTGCCTACAAACGTCGTTTTCATAACCATTATACAAGACTGAAATATTTATTATAGATTTTTTACTAAAGAGATTCTCTCTCGATGATACATCTTTTCTTTTCTTTTTGCTGAATTTTTTAATATCTCTATATTTTCTTTTATTTATGTTGAAATTTTTAAAAGATGTTCGCAGCATCCCAAAAAAAATAAAATATCTTCCTTTATTATACAAAATCTCGTCCTCATAAAGCAAATTTTTAATCTTTCTTTTATTACAATATTCTATAATAAAATTTCGTTGAGTGCAATACTTTATGAAAAAAGAAATGCTTAATAAAAGAGAAAATCCAGGAAATAAATTTTTTCTGTTAAAACATCCGTTAAGATATTGTATGGAAATCATTGCATTGAGAAAAGGCGAAGTTTTATTCCACTTGTAAGCTTGTAAATATTCGGCTTGAGCATACCCGTAACTTAAAAAACAAGAACAATGATTTGCAGAAAAAAGTGTAGCCGGTAAACAATCTGGGAATTTTTTTAATAGCCTAAGGGAAAATCTTAAAGTCTTTGAAACTAATATTCCGATCAGAGAAATTACATCTGAAAGCAATTTCCATTCTATCATTGAAAAAGGTTCGTTCAGTAATCTATTTCTTAATTTTACATATATAGATTGAAGTTTATTTTTTTTTAAATTATAAAAAATCTCAAAAAAAAAAAACTTATAATATGTAATAGGATCTGAATTTTTCCTTAATGCTTTGAATTTTTCGAAATGTCGGTGATTTTTTAAAGCGCTTTTAAATTTTAAAAAAAGAAATTTTTCATTAAACGAGATTCGGTTAAAACAGTCTACTCTTTTTATATCCTTTTTTAAATTATTTTTAAAGTTAACACGATCATATATATTCGATTCCAGATTAGATTTAAAGTAATTTTCATTTGATAGAAAATCCCCGTTATAATTTTCTGTTAAATTTTTGAAATATGAAATTTCGGATAAAATTTTTATCTTATCATTCTCGTAAATTCTTTCCACTAAAAATGCTAATTTTTTAACATTGTTATCGTTTAAAACAAGCCTTTCGGTTTTTCTTCGATTATTTTTATAATTATCGTAGATTTTCGGAAATTCGTTTTTTTTTTCAGATTTTTTAAGATACTTATTTTTTAGAAAAATCAATAATACAGTTAATTTCTTTTTACTAAACTTATTGCGGTTCAAAATAAGATATAATTTTAATACATTATTAAAAAATTTTAACGATATGTGATAATGTATCAGATAATATACGAGTCTTTTTCTTAATTTTGAATTTCTAAAAAAAATACTATAAGTATTGTTTTCATTAAAAAATTTTATTATAAATATCTCCTTTAAAATGAAACTGTTGTTTTTATTCCTTATTTTTTTTTCCAATGAACTTTGATATTTAAAGCTTTTGTATATAAAATTCAAGAATATAAAAATAGTTCGCTTAAAATACCCTTCTTTTATAAGATTAAAAAAACCATTACAGTTACGCGTGATTAAAGGGAAAGGGTGTCTCAGTAATCTAGATAATTTTTCCTTGACATTCCCCATGCGATCATGATCGATAAAAAACCTCTTCTCATTTTCCTGAAGTATCCTAAAAATTAGCAAAATAAAGTTGTTGCTATTTTTTCCTAATTTTTGTCTTTTTAAGAAAAAATATATATTTTGCCTAAGAAAATTCTGCGAACAGTTTAAATGTCTAATGTTTATTCTAAGGTGATATAAAAATAGATATTGAAAATCTTTACCAGTCTTTTTTGCCAGCAGGTAATTTTTTAATCTTTTCGATAACATTTTTAAAAAAACAAAAATGAATTTTTGTAAAACTAATTTGCATCGTAAAAAAATATTTTCTAGATTAATGGGGAAATTTTTTTTAGAATGCAAAAGGAATTTGGAAAGACTATCTCTGTTATACTCGTTCCAGTATAGTTGCGATAAAGTTCTGTTACATAAGTTAAGATTACATCTGGATATCTGGAAAAATATACAAAAAAATTTTATCGAAGCCCTGTAATATCCTATATATTCAAATAAAAATGCGATGATTTTGTATAGCAAGTGTATTTTAGGCATAGAGAATAATATTTTTTTTAATAGAAATATAGATCTGGATAATGCAGATTCTGCTTTCGCAATTTTGTCCTTATCGCTTCGCATCTGTCTATATTTTTTAAGAAATTATATATATATTAAAAAAATATTAATTTAAAAATAAACAGAAAATAATCCTTCTGACACTCTGCCATATTTTTTCAGTGCATATTTTCTCCTGGTTGCAGTCAATTTCTGTTTTTCGTTTTGATTTAATAGTAAAAAGCATTTGATCATTTTATCTGAATTTTCAATTATCTTTATTCTTTTGAATAAAAATTCAAAAATTTCTCCGTACCTTATTATCGCCAAATGATCCGAGTCTGGATTTAAGATTTTATAAGAACATAATATACTAGAAATTGCCAGTAAATTTCCACAATACCCTAAAAAATAGTTTTCCTGAATCATGACCTCTAGACAGTAGACGGATAGCAAAATCTCGTGTTTTCTAGCCTTTAGAATTTTCACCCAAAACGATAAAAAAAAAAGCGGAGAAGGAAAAAAAAGTTGAAAGTTTAAGCTACAAAACACCAGATTCTCCATTTTAAAAATGTCATCTTTTGTATAAGAATTATCAGAGATATATACAAAATCCTTTGTTTCGGGAGCGTATAATTCTTCGTATTTGGAAGCCATTAACATTGACGTAATCCCTAATAATTGAAGTTTTTGTCTTATGATACTTTTAAAACTCATGAACCTATCGACTATATTAATGCATAGAAAAAGTGTTCTGAGGCAAAGTTTAAACTTGAAATGTACATCGATAAGCCAATCAATTAATATCGATCTCATTTTTTCATTTACATCGGATTGATATCGCATGTAGTCAGGATTAACTCTAAACATCCTTTTCATTTTTGATACGCTGATATACAATTTCCAAAAAATTTCGGGAACGCCGCTCGGATTACCATTGTCTATGAATCTATGCTTCAATCCATGAAACGAAAGGGGGTATAAAATTGATTTTTTTGAATTTAAATCTAAAGAAATTGTGCTTGTTTTTAATAGGAAAAATTTCCAAACTGAATTTTTTTTTACCAATAAAGAAATGGATTTTATGCTAGTATCTGAAAACCTTTGAAAGTTGATTATATGAAAAATTTCATATAATAAATTAGAATCTGTTTTCTTTGATAAGGTTATGACTTCTGAATAACTGCAAATTTTCATCAGTTTATATATAATATGAAAAATTATTTATTAAAAAAAATTATATTATCATACTAGCTACATTGGAACGATATAACACGATATACTAAACATGATTTCTAATATCGAGAAGCTTCTGAGAACTTTCACCTCTAAATCAACTAATTTTATAGAATTTATTTTTTATTACAAAATTTTTAATTAATTATGATGAAAAATTTTTAAATTACAAAATTCAGAAGACTTTGTGGTCTTGCTATACCTGATCTAATATTCACTGTTAAAAACGTATATAGAACATTCAATAGTTTGATTTTTTTTTTTTCATGTTTACAAGAAAATAGCGTCCTGTTTATTTTTATTATATAGAAAAAAATGTATAATAAACACTGAAATAGTGTTTTTATAGAAATAAATCATGAACATTTAATATTTTAAGATTGACTTTTTTTATACATGTGTTTTTATTTAATTTAAACACTTTTAAAAATCCCCTTTTATTAATAATAATATATCCATACTCTGGACACTCTCAGGATTTTGGAATCTAGGAAATGTAATGATTATTTTCAAATTTGGAAGGTGTAAGAGATTTTTTAATTAATTAAAATGGTTGGTGTAACTAAAAAAAAATCTAATAGAAATGACAAACAAAGAACTGGTACAAAATTTCGTAGACCGAAAACTCTAAAGATCGCCAGAAATCCTAGATTTCCTAAAAGTTTCACTAGAAAAAATTATGATAATAAATTTTTAAAAATAATAAAATATCCTATTACCACAGAATCAGCTCTTAAAAAAATTCAATCTTCAAACACTCTCGTTTTTATGGTCGATAATATGGCAAATAAATTTGAAATAAAACATGCTATAAAAAAAATATACAAAGCAAAGATCATAAAAATCAATACTCTTATTACACTTAAAGGAAAAAAAAAGGCATTTGTAAAACTATCCGAAGACTGTGACGCATTGGACGTCGCTAATAAAATTGGGTTTATATAACTTCGCGATTTTCCGTCTATTTCAAAAAAATCGAATTGGTTTGATAAATAATGAACTATTTATATAAATTTTTTGATTTAATTTTATAAACATCTTTATATTTATTACAGATCTTCTCTCTATCATTATTTAGCTCATGTTTATTGTACCTAAAATATTGAAAATTTTTAACCAAATCCTTAAAATACGGTTTCTTAAAATTGCTGTCATTTTTTCGAAAACTATCAAAAATTTCTTTGCAAATAAATTTAAGATCGTTTTCATTGATTTTTTGTCTATTAGAATGATATGCTAATAATTTTGCTCTAATAAAAATTTCCCATACAAAAGTAATAGAAATTTGAAGGATGATCAAAGGAATTTTAGTGTCAGAGACTTTTATATTCTTTTTTTTTAAAAATTTCAGAAATTTCCTTAATTCGGTTATTTTAATATCATTTTTCAACATCTTTAATTAAAAACCCGAAACGAATAAAAAATTATAAATTTTTATCAGAAAAAAACAAATCAATTTTTCCTGTCCCCAATGGAGGTAAGTTTCCTACAAGAATATTAGCAGAAACTCCTTTTAAATCATCACAACTACTGAAAATTGCAGACTCGTAAAATATATCAACTGTTTCTTCAAAAGTGCATTTTGCAACAGGACCAATGTCCGATTTATTGATACCATGTCTAGTGATACTCATTAATTTCCCTCTGAAAGTCATTATATCAACCAGTAAAAAAAGATGTCTTGCATTAACATAACTTCCGTCAAAAGAAATTAAATTTTTTAGCTCATTTACAAGAACCTTCCTAGTCGCCTCTATTCCTAAGATTTTGCAATTTTCTAGAATATCGTTAGATATACTTCTTGAAAAGTCCACGCCTGTATAATTAAAAATATACCTCAAGTCGACTCCTTCGGTGTCTAATATAAACTCTTTTTTAGTCAAAAGAGAACTTTTTTTAATAAGATTAAAATAATCTAGGTCAGTTTTTCTTATGTAAACCTTTTTGATAAGAGGAGTCCCGTGTTCCTTAATATTTATATTCGATAAAAAGTGCTTCATACGAACAAGATACTTTTTTTCATATGAAACAAGACATTTTTTAATATTCAGAATACTGGTTTTCTCTCGATTATATTCAGCTTCGACTTCTGGCCAAAAAACTTTGAAAATTAATTTGATCATTCCAGAATTTTCATCCGAATTTATCACAAACAATGGCAAAGGTTTAGATTTTTTTTTTATCTTTTCGATTAATTGATCAATGGATAAATTTTTGTCTAATAATTCATCATCTTTGACGGTCATGACCATTGACCAGTTTCCTACATATTTTAGATTTACATATTCATCTGGAATTTCAAGAAAATTTTCCAGGCATTTTCTATTTTTTGAAAAAATTGTCATATAAGGGTCGGGATCGTAGAAAAATTTTGAGTTTTTTTCGACTTTTTTTAAAGTAGTAAATTCCAACGATTGCTGTAGTTTTTTAACTCTATAAGGAGAATTAGAGCATTCTTTGAACAGGTAGATTGTCAGAGAAGGCGTCTTTACAGTTTTTAAAACACTTATTATTTCCTTTAGCCTGGGGACGCCTAATGTTACATTTTTAGCAGAAACTCCAGCATAATGAAAAGTATTCAACGTCATCTGTGTAGCGGGTTGCCCGATAGATTGTGCAGAAATCGTCCCGACCATCTCTCCAGGATGTACTAGCGATTTTCTATATTCCTTACACACTTCGTTTATGATCCATTTAAAAGATTCTTTGTTTAGCTTATATTTATTAAGAATCAATTTAGAAGCTAACGAAGATCTTAGATATATTCTAAACAACATCGTCGCATTCATTTTACATTCGCAACTATCACAATTACAATTTTCTAAACAATCGATTTTCATATTTGGATTTATTAAACCAAGAACAAATTTTTCTACAGATTTTATCCCATGAATTATAAAAAATGGGTCCAAGTCTTGTAAATAATTATTTTTTCGAAATAGATTTTCCCCGTTCCATATTACCCTTTTAATGTTTACAGGCATTATGAACAAATCATCATTGGAAAAAAAATACGATTGTCTCAGGATCTCTCTATCCCTAATTAATTGATTATACTCTTCGTTTAACAGACTCTCGAGTTCAAGGGTCTTAGTTTTATCAACATTTTTCATCCCAAAAAATCCATTCTTGTTTGACACTGTACAAGGAGAATTTAAATCAATTTTATATAAAATTTCCATTTCACTATCAGACATTTTTGATAGTATTAATTTCTGAGACTCTAAATTCACAGCGTCCATAGAATCGTCTCCGTAAAAAAATTCAATCAAACTGTTTTGACTATTTCTTACACTATAGTCATATTCGACAACTATATCCTCCATAGCTTTACTTAATCTTCTCTGAATATAACCAGTTTCAGAGGTTTTTATCGCAGTATCGATCAACCCTTCTCTTCCTCCCATAGAATGAAAAAAAAATTCATCTGGTCTAAGACCTGTTATATAAGAATTTTCAACAAATCCTCTTGTCTCTGGCCCCTTGTTTTGGAGAGAATATTGAGGTAATGAACGACAATTAAAACCTAAAGGTATTCTTTTACCTTCGACGTTTTGTTGGCCAACACACGCTATGATTTGTGATATATTTATAAAACTGCCTTTTGAGCCGCAGATTACCATCCTTTTAATATTATTTGTTGCCGGGAGAGTTTTCTGAGCATCCGAACCTGCCGTGTCTCTAGCGCTATTAAGTATTTTATTTACTTGACTTTCGAAACTCTCTAAAATCGTCGTTTGAGTAAGATCATTGTTCAAAAAATTTTCAGTATTTTTCAGTATCTTTTTACATTTATTTTTTGCATTAGTTATCGTTTCTGATATATCTTTTTTTAATTTTCTATCCGTCAAAGTGTCTCCTATACCGACAGAAAACCCGAATGAAGATAGCCATGAATTCACTAAAACTTGATAATTTGATATTAATTGTGTTGTTTTTTCTGACCCATACTCTTTCCAGCAGACATGTATCAAGCTTCCTGCAGAAGATCCAACGGTTCTTTTATCTATCATACCACTGATCAATTGGCCATTTTTAATAAGAACTCTAGAATCTCTGTGCGTGATCGGTGAAAAATCATTCTCTGAATGCGAAAGACAGGTCCTCTTGATATTTACTTTCGGAAAAATCATAGAAATCAATTGTTTGCCTGTCCACAATTCTTTAGGCTTTAAAATCGACGGAATCGGTAAAAAATCTGCCCATGATTCAATTTCCATGATAAAAGTCATAAATTTTTTTCTTTCGATGAATGTGTCCTTTTGAGTCATTAGAAACCCTCCCAATAAAGAGTCTTGGACTATCCCCATAACAGGTTTATTGCCTTGTTGTGAAATAATACATTTTGGGACCATTAGTAAATTTAATAATTCTGTTTTCGCTTCTATAGTCTGAGGCAAATGCAAATTCATCTCATCACCGTCGAAATCTGCATTGTAAGGACTGGTTGCAGAGAGATTCATTCTAAAGGTCGAATAATGCATTATTTTTATAATGTGCCCCATCATTGACATTTTATGTAGAGAAGGTTGTCTATTAAAAAGCACAACGTCTCCGTCTTGAAGATGTCTTTCGACCTGAAAGCCTGTTTCAAGTTTTATATCTGAAATTTTTTTGACATATCTTAGATCAATTCGACTACCGTCATTCCTGATAATATATTTTGCTCCAGGATGAAAATAAGGGCCGTTTTGGACAATCTTTGTCAATATACTCTGGTTATAAGGACTGACTATTTCAGGATAAGTTAAATTCAAAGCAATACTCCATGGCACTCCAATTTCATCAAGTTTAATGTTTGGATCAGGAGTTATCACTGTTCTTGCTGAAAAATCAACTCTTTTACCCATTAAGTTACCTCTAACCCTTCCTTCTTTTCCCTGAAGTCTTTCTTTTAAAGATTTTATAGTCCTACCGCTTTTTTGAAGAGATTTGGGTAAATTTGGCACATTATTGTTCATATAACTTCCTATGTGATATTGCAAAAGATTTATATGATCATTGATCAATTGTTGGGGGGCTCCGGATATCATTGCAAGATGTAATGATTTGTTTGTTCTGATAATATCACCAAGTTTATAGGTCAAATCATCCTCTGCCCGAGAAGTAAGATCAAAAATAACCGAAGGTCGTATTGTAGGCGGGGGTACTGGTAAAACTGTCAATATCATCCAGTCCGGTCTAGCAAGACTAGGGTTTAAGCCGATTTTCTTACAGTCGGAATCTGAAATTTTTTTGAAAATTTCATGAATTCTTTCTGCAGTTAAAATACGCGTAGGCTCGCTTGTTAATTTTTTATCGAATTTAGCCAAAATACACCATCCATCACGAGAATATTTTGGCTGAAGAGAAGTGTTCTCTTCGATCAAATCCTCTTGTTCAAATTTTTTATTTTTGCTAAAATTTGATGCAGAAATCGAAAGCTTTGACAATAAAATTAAACGTTTTTTCGGATTTTTAATTTTAAAAAGGTTTTTTATTTTATTGGATTTTTTATTTGCTAAAAGTTTTGAAGTAGTGTGATCCACGCATCGCAGTATTAATAGCAAAAAATTCATAAATCCTTCATGAAATACAGGTTTGTTTAACTCTAAATGTCCAAAATAACCAGGACAGTCTATGTAATTCGATAAGTCAGTTTCGCAATAAAATTCTTTATCTATTGCTCCTAAACGTTGGTCCATGAGGCCATGTTTTTTTGGAATATTTTTTTCAAAAGTTAAATCAGAATGTATTTTTGTTACCGATATTTTTTTTATTTCATCCGGAGACAATATACTAAACTGTAAAAACTTAATTTTTTTTTCTTCTATCATTATATTAAATCTTATATGAATTGATTAGTATTTAAAAATCGTGATATCGCAAAACCTTATAGTCTAGAACACGAGGCTATAATAATATTATAACATCGGAGGATAAATTTTTTTTAAAAGTTACTTATATTAAACAGACGCATGCTTTGTGACAATAGGAGAATTTCGCATGAGTTGAGTTCAATATGCAATATAAGCGATGTGATAGTAATCATTATGGATATCAGAAATCCGCTGGGGACATGGTCGAATGTCTTTGGGAAAATTAGGAAAAAAATGAAAAAAAAAATTGTTATAATTTTGAATAAAATTGATCTAGTCCCACCTTTTGTAGTGTCACAATGGTTAAAAATTTTTTCTAGACATTATCCTACTATAGCATTCCACGCGTCTTTAAAAAAATTTCATGGAAAAAAAAATTTTTTAAATATATTAAAACAGTTGAAAAAAAAAATTTTTTTAAAAAAAAACATCTTGACTATCGGAATAATAGGCTTTCCTAATGTAGGAAAATCATCTGTCATCAATACTCTTAGGGGTGAAAAATCTAGTTGCGTAAGTCCAAATGCAGGCGAAACAAAGCGCCGTAAATTTATTAAAATTTCCAAATCCATATTTCTAATAGATTCTCCTGGAATAATGTTTAATGAAAATACACATTCCTTTGTGTTCTCGACATGTAAGAAAAAGGAATTGAATTTGTTTCCGGAAAATTTAGAATTATACGATAAAATTATAGATTCTATGGTCGGAAAAGCTGTTAATAATAATTTTAATAATTATTCAAAAATAAAAAATTCAATTGCGAAAGAATATATTCTCGACTTCAGTTCTCTAAAGAAAGGAGGAAATATAAATGGTTCTAAAAAAGTCGAAGAAAAGATTGAAAATTTTAACAGAGGCACCCTTCCATGGTTTTCTCCAATTCCTAATTATAAAAACATAAAAAAAAAATTAAGTTTTCATTTTAAATTCGACAAAGAGATCTCTTTTTATTTTAAATGATATATAGAATAATATAAATTTAATTTTAGCAAAACTCACAACTAAATTTTATTTTAATATTAGTTTAAAATAAAAGAAGATGTTTTGTAAGATATTGGAAACTGAAAAACTTCCTCGAAGAAAATCTTCCTATTTTAATTTAAATTTAAAAAAATACTACAGGCACGACGAGCTTCTGTGTAAGTTAAAAAAAAAAAATCACTGTTCAAAAATTTTTTATAATTCCTTGAGTAAATATATTCACAATAATTCTAAAAAAATAATTAACGAAAAATTCTCTTTGCCATTTGGCTCAGTGTTGAAAAAACAAGAACTGCGTTTGTTCGAGAATAAAAATAAAAATATTTATAAAAATTCGATTCCGAACAAAAACGATTTTGAAAAAAAACATGAAATTTTTTTGCTTGAACATAATTATTATAGTAACAAGTTTGTCAAAAAATTAAATCCAAAAAATCCTTTGAAAGAATTGATATTCTTTATAACCAAGAAATCTTCTCTGTATAGACAAATTGCTTATTTTTCGACAATTTTAGAAATTAACTCTCTAAATATTGATAAATTTAAGATGTCTTATCGGAATTGTCTTAAAGCTAATTCTAATAATTTGTATCAGGTCTTAGCTAATATAGATAATTTTGTTAAATGAATTCTTTATAAAATAAACTTTTTTGATAATTATTTAAAATATTAAGGAATTTTCATATATAATCATATATAGGAAATTTATTCTATTTATTTAGGATTAAAAGCTAAAACAAAGAAAGTATGGAATTGCAATTTTTTTTTATTCTTAAAAAATTGACTTCGTTTGTTTATCAATATCAAGAAGAAACCGTATTTTTAAAATTATTTGATGAATTTAATATAAAAATTTTATCAATTAAAAAAAAATTTATACTAGCAAAAAACAAGGAACGTGTGTCCACTGGCATTATTTTTTTAAAGAATTGTTATATAGGGAAAACGATTTTCTTTTTTCAATACCCTTTATCACATTCTCTTCAAAAAATCTTATTGTCAGAAAAAAAGATTTTACTATTATTTCTTAATCAAAATCAGGTATTTTTTGTAAATATAATAAATTTTATCAATTTTTTTGCAAGTTTTGTTAATCAAGAAAGTGTTTTTCTGGCAATTTTTTTAAAAAAATCTAAAAATTTTAGAATTTTTCCAAAATCTGTCTGTAATTTTAGAATAGAGTTTTTTAAATCTTTTCTTTTTTATCGATCAAATTCGTTTGTTTTACATATACACGATGTCTCGTCGAGAAGAAAATTACAAACGCTGGTTTATAAAAATTTAAAATTTAAATGTCTGAAAAGATTTATTTTTAATAAAAATGATAATTTGCTTTTCTTTAAGAATTTTTTACCTAAACAAAATAGAGAAGGTTATTCGGATTTTAGTAAGGAAGTTTTTGAAACAATTGACATCGATAGGTTTCCAAAAAACAAGAAAGAACTTAAAAAATATTTTTTTAGATCATATTCTTATACGGCTTTGTTGAAAAGAACAGAATGTAACGGATTCGATAAATGGAAAAAAGAAAATCAAGAAAGCTGGTCGTCATTCGAACCTAGATTTCATGAGATTGATAAGTTATAATCACTATATGGATTTATTTTTCGTTAAATTTTTGCGATTTAAAATGAAATATGTACGGCGACCATAGTTCCGGAATTTGATATAAATTGTGATAAAAATAGACTGTGAATACAAATCCTAAAAATTAAAAAATATAAATCAATATATCGTTTTAATAATAATCGCTTAAGAGCTAAACGTCGTAATTCAAATCCCAGTATTTCATTTTAACATATAATTTAAAAAAATGAAAAAAGAGATTAATTTTCTATTTAATAAAAATTTTAACTACAAAGGCGTTTATGAAATATTTTTAAAATATAAATTAAAGAATGTGTTCTTTTTTTCCAAATTAATTTTAAAAGAAATCAGAACTCGGGTATATCGAGAAATAAAATATTGTATAAAATATATTTTCACCCCAAATATAAAAAGCCGGTCAGCTTTTATCAAGAAAAAATTATATACCCATAGTAATTTGGATATAAACATTCGTAGAATCTTTGATACTGAAAATATGTTTAAAATCAACGCAGAATCTTATCAAGATCATAAAATTTATCGATTTATTGATAATCGAAAAGATTTCGAAAAAAATATAAACTCTATTGAAGATAAGAAAAAAAAAATAAACAATCTTTGTAATGATAGCTTTAAAACTTTATCACTCGACTCTAAAAAAGTAAACATGAAAGAGAATCGATTATATCAGTCAAAAATCGGAAAAATCTTGGATATATTTAAAGATAAAAATTTATTATCAGAATTTAGATTCAAACTTTTCTCAAGAAAATCATTGGTATTAACGAAAAGAATTAAACAAGAAGCGGAAACGCGTCTACCGAATCTTTTTTTTATAAAAATTCAGGGGATCTTGTACAAAATTTTCCGAAAAAAAAAAAAACCAAATTTATATTCTATTACAATGATTTATTACAATAAAATAAGAGTTTTCTCAAAAATTATAATGCTTTTATTAAAAAATATTGTAAAACAGATAGGTTCTGGTTTATAATGAGGTTTCTTTATTTTGTATACATTTTTTAAATGCCTTTGTCTAAAAATAAAGGTAAAAGATCAAAAAAAAAATCAAGTTTACTAGATAATAAAGATCGAAAGGAACTTGTTTTTAAAGAAAATGGGCAAGAATATGCTCAGATAGTTAAAATGCTAGGTAACGGAAGATGTTTGGCATATTGTTTTGATGGAAAAAAAAGACTTTGTCATATCAGAGGTAAACTTAGAAAAAGAATATGGATAAATGCAGGAGATATAGTTTTAGTAGGATTGCGTGATTTTCAAGATGAAAAATGCGATATTTTACAAAAATACAACGCCGAAGAAGCTGGAAACTTGAAATCGTATGGAGAAATACCTTTTAATATCATAATTTCAGACAATAGAGAAAATGAAGAAGATGTAAAAAGTTCAATGAACGAACAAGGCTTTGATTTTGAAATAGAAAATGAAATTAGTTAATTTATTAATAAATCAAATATAAAAATTTTTAACAGTATTTATTCATCTTTAACATAGTAAAAAAATTGTACCATTGGTACTACAAACGCTATTATCAGTAAAACTACGATTATAGCGATATATTTTGACCTTTTTTGTTCAGTTGCTTTCGCAGATTTAAACTTACTAGAATTATCTTCTCGATTTGAGACAGGAGGTCCTGGGTCGCCTTTGTTAGTTAAAATAGACACCAAACGGTTACTGACATCGATAGCCGCTGAACTATATTGCTCTTCTTTGGCTTTAAACGAATATGTTTGTTCTCCTATAGACAGTATATTTTCCGAATTAAGACCATTAACATCACTGCCGTAAAAGATGCCAGCTTTTGCGATTTTATTCACTAGTACCACAACTACATCTTTTTGAGATAGATTCCATTTTTCAAAAATCTGTTTAGCATAATCGGATGCCGTAGTATCGAATGGCAAAGTTCTCAAAGATATAAAGTAAACTTGTCCTCCATTTAGTTCGTTTACTTTTTGTATGTTTTTTTCAATGTAACTTACAGATGATTTTGTAAGATTTCCAGATTCGTCAATTATTTTTTGTTCAGGCTTTATATCGGGAACTGCATTGACAATTAAAGGTGTGAATAAAATACAGCTGAGAATTAATTTTTTACTTAAATCTATATTATTTTTTTCCATTTTCATTACGACAGTTAATTTTTTAAAGTTTTTATTTGTAGAACAAAGACCTTTGTTTTTAAGAAAAGATCTTTTTGATGAAACATGTTCCTTTTTTATATTTACATTATAATTTACCGGTGACACACTAATAAATGCAAACATTAAATATAAAATTTAGGAACCCAATCGCATATTTTCCCAATAATCTTATTCAAACAAATCTTATAAATTAAACTGTATGAATGAAATTATGCTATATTAATATTTTTTTTTTTTCATCTTATCTTTGATCGGAAAAACGAGATCCTATGAACCATATTAGAATCTCCGCCCCTTTTCCAGATGATATTAGTACATTTTCTTCAATCGGATGCCATGATAGGCAGATTATGTTTTCAGAGTGAGCTTTGTTGAGAAATATTTCATTTTCGTACCAATAAAAATTTTTGAAGTTAACGTTTTTGTAGTATTCAATTTTCTTTTTTGATTTTAAAGAAAATTTTTCATGCTTCTTTAAGAAATAAATCGTTCCAAACTTGCTTCCAATTGTCAGAAAAGAATTGACTTTAGATGATTCGGAAACGTATAAACTTTCGCTCTCGATTGATGCATGGAAAAAATCCATAGGATTTTTGGTAATTTCAAGATTCGAGAACGAGTATTTTTTTAAGGGAAAGTAATAAAAACTTCCATCATCTTTAATTAAAAATATTTTTTTTTCTAATAAGTCGAAATCAATATTCCATATTATATCTGAGCTAAAGTCAAATGTTATAAGAAGTTCATAAATTCTTTTTTTTAACGCAAACGCTCGTATAACGCCGTTATAGGTTGAACTGAATATATATTTACCATTTTCCATCAATTTAATTTTTTTAACATCGCTTTCATGATCGTCTATAACAAGTATACATTGAAAAATTCTTGAAAAATTTTTTTCCCATACAATGACCTTTTTATCTCTTCCGCAAGTAATCAATAAAGATCCTTCTGTTGAAAACACGGTATGTTTTATTTCAGCATAATGACCAATTAAATAATCATCTATTTTCAATGATATGTTTTTTTTAGATCTAAATATATCTAAGCTACATAAAATCATTTCCCCTGAAAAACTGGAGAAACAGAATCGATTAGTTTTACCCATATTTCCAATAGAGCGAAAACTTTTGTTTAACAGATTGATATTAAATTTACACAAAACTTTCCAATTGCGCATAAAATCTAAAACAAAATTAAATCTGCAATCTTTAATAAGAAAATTTTGTTTAACACAAGGACCCCATATATTGACTATTCCATTGGATGCTGAAGAAAAGAAAAAATCTCCGTTATTAGACCAAGTTAATGACCATATCAATGATTCGTCATTCTTCAATATTTTTATTACACTGATATCATACATCTAAAAAACTTAAAAAAGCTTAGAACAAAAAAAATTATATATTATATATTATATTATTTAGATTGTTTTCTTTTTATCTAATGTTGAAAATAATAATGTATTAAAATCTGTTTCCATGCTTTTAATTTCTTCGAACTTATTAAACAGGATACATTCATATTTAATTTTTTTTCTCAGGCTTTTGTTTAAAAAATTATTCTGATTCAAGAGACTTTTTATTAATTTTGTCATATTCTTTTCTTTTTTATTTAAAAGTTTATTTTTTCCACTAACATTTATATATTGATCTTTATGATTATTTTTTACCGTTTTTATCCAAGATTTTTTCCATAGAAACTGCTTTTCTTTGTTAAGGTCATAATATCTTTCTTTAAATATGTAAAAATTATTCTCATTCAAATAAATGCCTAATTTTTTACATAAAAACCTAGCGCTGTTACTAAAATTTAAATACATCGATTTGGTGAACAAACCTTCATATTCTTTTCTAAATGACAAATCGAGCTTCGCGATTTTGACGGAACGCCCGATCGATTTAAGATCATTTTCATCAACCATTTTAGAATCTTTTTTTGAACGATTGATTTTCAATAATGTTCTAATGTTTTTTAAAAATAAGTTAGTTTGCTTAATATATTCAAAGAGTTCTTTTTTTGAAATTTCTGACCCGATGTCTCTGTAAAAAAAATTGTTCTCAAATTCACGGGATAAACATTTTATTGATAAATCTTCAAATATCCGTGAGATTTTTATCTTCAATTCTTTACAAAAAAATTTTAACAATTTATAGTTTTGCAATTTTAAAGAAATTAGATTTATTTTTTTTTTCATTAAACTTACGACTTTTTCTGGAAATTTCTTCATGAGATTGATTTCAAAAATATTTTGAAATTTTGTTGTTTGTTTATCAAGTTTATACTTTTCGATATATTTTTTTACAATAACTGACTGATTTTCTAATTCAGATTTAAAAAGATTTTCATCTGCTTTTGATCTGATTGGTTTCATATTCAATAAGAGTAAGTCTTCTAAAAAATTTTTTACCATCAAAATATTCTGGTTTGACATCAGAATTATTTTTTTAATATTTAAAAATTTTAATCCCATTTTAAAAAAAATTTCTTTATAGAATTTTGCCAATTTAATTATTTTAAACACTTTTTCTTTGATTTTATTAAAAATATAATAAAAATTTTTGTGATGAAAATTGATATCCAAAAAGCAATTAGAAAAATTGATTTTTTCAAAAACAATTTCTACTTTTTTTAATAATATAAGAATTTTTTCACCAATAAAATAGTCCGGTGTAATTATAGATTTTTTTTTATCTCCGTAATTAAGCTTAGAAAAAGATTTTTCATATGGTTCTTTCGTGAAATTCATAATATACACTATTATTAGATTATGGAATTATTTTTTTATTGTAAAATAAAATTATTAAATGAAAATTTATTAAAAAGAATTTTATCAATTACTTTCATTCTCTTTTGGTGCAAGATAGTATCTTATAAAACCAAGATTGTATATTTTGAAATGTAACTGCAGAGGTACATCTTTTGACATTCTGATGATTATTTTGTCAGATAAAGGAGTAGCTTTTGCAAAACTGTTTAGATGACGTAGTGCAAAGGTCATTTTTACCGGTTCGCTTATTCCTAGTTTTATATTTTCATCGATACTTGTTTCTTTGAGAGGTTGGTGAAGAGTTATACTTCCTTTTCCGATATCACCGTCGATCTCGAATTTCAATCCTTCTTTAGAGACAGCAATATCCATAGTGTCTCCTAATGTTGACATATCGGTACAGATTCTTCTATATTCTACAGACGTTAAGCAAATCGTTGCGTTATATTCAGTGTCGGGTATTCCGAGCTGTTCGGGATCGATTTGTATAAGTCGGAGGTGAAACTGCGAGGATCTGTCTTTTTCTTGACTTTCAAATGTTATAGAAAGGCTCTCCGGATCATCGCCGCACGAGATTGTTATAGAATCTTCGCTAGAAGAACATTTTAAAATTTTATACAATGAAGATAAATTTATGCCCAATGAAATGGGGTTGTCGCATTGATAAGATTCGAATCCTTCTGACCTTAATACCAATGAAACGAGGGAAACGTGGGACGCGTCAATTGCTTGAACTGATATGCCATTGGAATTGCAATCAAAATTTATATCTGTAACTATATCTTTTATAGCCTCTACAATTTTTTTAAACTGACCGCTCTGTGTCAATCGAGCTTCGAGCATTAATATCTCTATTAAAAATTCATGATATTTTTTCATATTTTTTGCCGTATATGTAATTATGTATTTTTTCAAAAGACCACTATGGGTTTTTCAAGACGGTTATATATTATTCGAAACATTTACTTTGTTAGCTGATGAAATACAAGATTTTTTAATCACTATTTCCGAGCCTGTAGTCAGGACAAAGTTGATTCATGAATACGTACTTACTCCATATTCTCTTTATGCTGCGATAACCGCTGGTATAACAAATAATGAAATTCTAAGAGTTCTAAAAAAAATTTCAAAAAATCCAATATCGATTGTTCTAAGAAAAATGATATTATTCTGCACGAAACTTTTCGGAAAATTATATTTGATTTTATTTAAAAGCATGTATTTTATTTATACGCCCAATTCAGAAATTTTAACTAAAATACTAAATGATAAACAACTCGGTGGTATTAAATTTTCATTGATTTCAAAAAACTATAATCTTGAAAACGAAGATGATAGTTCTTTGCAAAAAAATTTGTTTATAAAAAAATCATCTGCATTTTCTATTTTCAAATCTGATTATGATCTTAAAAATAAAATAAATTTTATTTTTTCTATCAATGTGGAAAAAAAAGAAATAGAAAATGTAAAAAGAAGATGCGTCGAACTAGATTGCCCGATTTTAGAAGAATACGATTTCATCAACGATGGTTATATCTCTGATATAAAAATTGATCTCAGCCCTTCGACAAAAATAAGAGCATACCAGGAAAAGGCTATATCTAAAATGTACAATAAAGGGCGAGTTAGATCAGGGGTAATAGTATTGCCCTGTGGATCAGGAAAAACGGTAGTAGGAATATCATCAGCTTCGATTCTAAAAAAGACTTCTCTGATTATATGTAATAGCACAGTTTCCGTAGACCAATGGAAGAAACAGTTTTTAAAATGGTCAACGATATCCAAAAAAAAAATAAGAAGTTTTGTAGCTGGCGAATTTTCAAGCTTTCCCACTTCTGATTCAGAAATAATAATAACTACATATTCAATGATATCATTTGGAGGACAGCGAGCAAAATTATCGGCTAGCTTTTTATCAGAAATAAAAGCCAGAGAATGGGGGTTAGTTATACTTGACGAGGTTCATGTAGTACCAGCAAACGTTTTCAGAAAAGTCTTTGGTTTCATTAATACGCAGTGTAAACTTGGGTTAACGGCAACATTATTAAGAGAAGATCGTAAAGTTGGCGACATAGGTTTTCTGATTGGGCCAAAATTATTTGAGGCAAATTGGTTGGATTTAGAAAAATCAGGATTTTTAGCAATGGCATGTTGCACTGAAATTTATTGTCCTATGCCAAGTAAATATTACGATTGTTATCTCAACGGAACTGGGTCAATAAGGCAAATTTTATGTGCCTTGAATCCTAACAAAGCAAGAATTTGTGATTTTTTAATTAGATATCATGAAAAAAGAGGCGATAGAATTCTTGTTTTTTCAGATAATGTATTTGCCCTTCGCTCATATGCGACTAAAATGACACGATCATTTATCTATGGCGCGACAGGGTCGCTTGAAAGAATGAAAATATTAAAAAATTTCCAAGAATTTAACGGTCAAACATTGTTTATTTCCAGAATAGGAGACACTAGTATAGATTTACCCGAAGCCAATGTTATTTTACAAATTTCTTCGCATTACGGTTCCAGAAGACAGGAGGCACAGCGACTAGGCAGGATTTTGAGGCCTAAATTCAAATCTGGTAAAGCTTTTTTTTATTCTTTAGTAAGTTCTCAAACGGAAGAAATGTTCTACGCGTCTAAAAGACAACAATTTTTGGTTAGCCAAGGCTATGATTTTAAAACAGTTGTTAATTTATGGGGAATTGATTCTGTTGAAAATCTTGTTTTTTCGACTCAGGAAGAAAGGAATCGACTCCTTAAACAAATTATACTAAATCAAATGAATTAACAAGTCGACTCGCTTTTTAATATAATAATTTTTAAATTATTATACTTAAATTTTTTTATGCCGAATTCATTTAGGTATTATTATTTCAGATTTTACCAACCTCTCTATTCCGAAAATATAGATAAAAAAACAAAAAATTTCAATGATAAATTTACTAAATTATCCATTTATTTTCAAATTTCAAATGATTTTTCATTCTTAAGTCTGTTGAACCTCGATTCATCTGAAATATATTCGCTCCAAGGAAACTTGGTTAATGAGTTAAAAAATCTTCTAAATAAGAGGGAACTTTCGATTGGATATAAAGAAATTGACAAAGCACTCAAACTTAATCACAAGTTCAAAAATTTTCATGTTATAAATTTTCTTAACTGGCTTTCTCAAAAAGAATTTTTTTTTAAGACTTTTATTTCAAAAAAATTTATTAATTTTTTTATCGCATCTGACCATAGGAACTATCATTTAAATAATTTTTGTTTTAATTATCTGTTAAATTCAGATTCTTATATTTGGATATCTTTTTTAGAAATCGAAAAATTAATGGCATCGGATATATATTTTCAATCTAATTTATTTTCAAAGATTTTATTATGCTTAAAATCAAAAATTTTTTCTACATGTATTTTCCAGTTTATTAGCCAAGAAAATTTTGCAAATTGCAAAAGAGATTATTGGAAATTTATTAATTTTTTTTTAAAGGTTTCGAAAACAGAATATTCTACCATGATACTGATCGAAGGAATTATAAAAAAAACTTATAGGTGAAAGAAATGAAAATGTTTTAACGAAATAAAATTATTAAAACTTATTCGATATAATCACCAATTCCAGCTTCAGAAATAGAAAACCCAGCTTCACCATTAGGTAAGTTAGGAGAGTCGACGACTGTGCATATTCTATTACAACCTTTGCCTTTTTTGAAATGCAATCTTGTCTGTGCTGCGTGAGCTATTACATTCCCTCCAACAGGTTTTTTCGGATCGCTTATAAATTTCGAGGCTCCGTCGACTTGGGCTACTACTTGATTCGTTATTAAAACCGCAACTCCAAATTCATCTGAAATCCTCTGTATTGCACGCATGAACAAGCCTAATTGCTGCTGCCTATTTGCCAGTTCACCTCTTCCAGTGTAATCTGTTCTATACAACGAGGTAGCCGAATCTATTATCAAAAGAGCATATCTCATCTCAGTCATCATTGCGCACACTTGATTTAATAATCCCATCTGATGTTCTGTATTATACGCCCTCGCATAGGCCACGTTGTCTAGAACATCCTGCTCGTTTAGATTAAACCTTCTAGCAATCGATGCGATCCTTTCCGGTCTAAAACAACCTTCCGTGTCTATATAAATAACCTTTCCTTCGCCGCCGCCTTGATTGATAAGCAATTGACTGGTTACGCATAGAGTATGGCATAATTGAGTTTTGCCTGTTCGAAATTCTCCATAAACTTCGGTGATACTACCAGTCTCTATTCCTCCTCCGATTAATTTATCCAAATTACTTGAACCAGTAGTCAAATATATAAGATCTTGACGCATTTTGTACGCATCGGTAGCAGAACAGAATCCTAACGGAACATATTTAGCCGCCTCGGCGTGAATTTTTTCAGCTTTAGCCTGAGATATACCTCGTGTTTCAATTAGTTTTTTTTTTGAAGAATGAGCAATTGATTCAATCGTATGATAGCCGGCATCTTGTAGTTTTTTCAAATCTCCCTTAGATATACCATGTTTCTCTAATATTTTAATATTTAAAAAAGGTTCGTTATTTTCTAGATTCTCTTTGCACATTTCTTTATATATTATTTATAAATATATTTATATATTTTTTTTAAATTTATAGTAATAAGTGATTTAATAGCATTAAAATGTACATTTCTATACATAATTTAGCATCTAAAAAAATTTTTCAAAAAAATAATAATAGTAAAAAAGTTTTCGCTTTAAATATGCTAAATGATGATATAGTAAATAAAATAAAAGTATATCCTAAAACTTCGATAAAAAAAGCGGTAACTTTTTGTGAACATTTTGTACTCAAGAATTCATACACAAATCTTGTTTCAAAAAATACTATACCGATAATATACAAAACACATTTTTTAGATTCTTTAACATTATCGCCGATATTGAACGTGTTATATTCAAGAAAAAAATTTTCTATTTGTTTGGATATGGGGTCAGGCGGAGGTTATCCTGGATTAGTCATCTCCCTTTTTTTTTCAGATTTTTTTTTTTGCCTAATCGATTCGATAAATAAAAAAATTTTATTTCATAAAAAAATCCAGATTATTAATCAAATGAAAAATTGCTGCTCACTGAGTTCTAGAGCTGAAGCAATTAAAGGTTATCATGGATATAAAAATTCTTTCGATATAATCTTCTCTAGAGCTGTCGCAGAACTTCCTATATTAATTGAATTATGCTCACCGTTTTCTAACCATCGATCTAATGTAATATTAATGAAAAGAATCGAAGATAGTCGAGAAGAAATAAAAAATTCATCGGCGTATTTTTCAGATTCAAACTCGAAAATTAAAGCTTTTTACTATATTAATTCTAAAAAAAAAGGCAAAATGCTGATGGTAGTTACCGGAAAACAAAAATGCGATTAATAAATTTTCTTTTAAATTTCTATAAACGATAATACTGATATACATAAATTATAAATATGAACAAATCGAAAGAAAGGATAGCCATTGTTTCAAGAGAAAAATGCAAGCCGGTTAAATGCAGGCAAGAATGTAAAAAAAATTGCCCAGTTGTAAGAATGGGAAAATTCTGTATTGAAGTTGAAAAAAATAGCAAATATTCTACAATCGAAGAATCTCTGTGTATTGGCTGTGGAATTTGCGTTAAAAAATGCCCTTTTGATGCTATACAGATAGTAAATTTAAACAGTTCTCCTGGAAAAAATATTATCCATAGATATGGGGGGAATTCTTTTAGAATATATTCCTTACCTATTCCAAAACCCGGAAGCATTATAGGTATAATAGGAACCAATGGAATAGGAAAATCTACTGCTTTAAAAATATTAGGCGGAAAAATATTACCAAATATGGGGCTTTATGAATCGATCCCTGATATTAAAATGCTTAAAAACTATTTTCGCGGTGGAGAATTGCAAAACTATTTCAACAGAATCATCGAAAAAAAAATGAAAGTAGTCGTTAAACCTCAGTATGTAGACATTATTCCTGAAACTATTAAAGGAAAAATCATAGATATTTTTGACGAGAAAAGCGAAAAAAAAGATTATAAAAAAATAATAAATCTATTAGATCTAGAGAAAATAGTTAATAGAGAAACTCGTTATTTATCTGGAGGAGAATTACAACGTTTTGCAATTGGATTAAGTCTTGTTCAAAAATACGACAGTCTTTTGATAGACGAAATGTCTTCCTATCTTGATATAAAACAAAAAATAGAAGTTGCGAAAATAATAAGAAATGAATTAGAAAAATTCTCTAATATATACATCATAATTGTTGAACACGATCTATCCATTATCGATTATTTATCCGATTTCATATGCTGTCTATATGGGAAACCGGGTGCTTACGGTGTCGTATCAGTCCCGTATTCAGTCAAGGAAGGTATAAATATTTTTTTATCAGGCTACATCCCATCTGAAAATCTGCGTTTTAGGGAATCGTCGATCGATTTTTCGTCCTTGACTAATAACACACGAAATAATTCTAGTTCATTAAAACCAGATTTTACAAATATCCAAGATAAAGTCGAACTGAAAGATTTTAAATTGACAATTATGCCGGGAAATTATTTTTATTCTGAAATAATAATTTTACTAGGAGAAAATGGCACTGGGAAAACAACTTTTGTAAAATACTTAGGCGGATTTCTCAAAGGAATAAATGCAAAAAACTTGTTTAAATCGATAAAAATTTCATATAAACCACAGAAAATTTCGCCTGATTACAGAGGGTCTGTAGGCAAATTGATATCAGATAAATTATATTCAGATCGTACTGAATCAAAATTTAAGGAAATGGTAGTAGACCCTTTGAACTTGGAAATGCTTAAAGATAAACAATTGTCAGAACTTTCTGGGGGAGAATTGCAGAGACTGGCGATAGCTCTCTGTCTATCTAAAAATGCGGAGCTCTATTTAATCGATGAACCTTCGGCTTATCTTGATTCAGAACAAAGAATTATCGTGTCAAAAATAATAAAAAAATTTGCTAGTAATTCCAAAAAAATTTTTTTTATCGTCGAACACGATTTTTTGATGATAACTTATTTAGGTGAAAAAATAATCTATTTCGAAGGTAATCCAGGTATTTCATGTAAAGCGAGATCCCCGATGTCTTTGTCAGACGGAATAAACTGTTTTTTAAAAGATCTAAATATCACATTCCGAAGAGATCCGGTTAACAAAAGACCAAGAATTAATAAATTAAATTCAGTAAAAGATAAAGAACAAAAAAAAAAAGGGCAGTATGTTGTAAATTAAAGTTTGCGCGGAGATTAAATTTAATTAAATGTGGAATTCTGAAAATAAAACAGAAATCGCATGTGTTTTGGCTGGAATGATTTTAAACGAAAACAACGCTTCTATCGACGAATTTAATATGAAAAAAATTTTCAAAACTTCAGGAATTAATGTAGAAAAATACTGGTATTTCTTATTTCCTAAATTGTCAGATAATATTAATTTCAACAATGTCATCGGCATATCGGCATCTGAAAAGTGTAAAATAGATGATGTCAAAAATCAAAAAGATGACAAGTCTGGACAGGCAGAATCTGAAAAAAAGCCGGACATTGAAAAAAAAGAATCTGAAGAAGATGACATGGGTTTTGGATTATTCGATTAAAAGAAATTTTTTTAATATTATGTTCTAAAGTAATTTTTTCTTAGGTGTAGAAATTTAAATAATAATATAAATAAGATAGTCTAAATCTCTAAAAAAGAATTGAGTTAACGAATGGTTTTGTCAAAATCATTGATATTTGAAAAAGTTTCACCCTCGGAAAAAAGAAAATGTCGATTCTATAATAAAAAATTTAAATTATCCAATAACAATATTATAAATTTTGATAAACCTAGAAGTATGACAATGCATGATCTTGTTAAAAAAATTAAAACTATAACAAACTATGAAAATATAAACGCCTTTGACTTCTTCGATTCGTATATCTCCGGATGTACATTGATTCATCTTGGTTATTCTAAGTTTTTGAAAAAAATAATCAGAATTCTAAACAGTGATTTTATAGGAGTGGTCAGAATTCCTTCTTTATTAGATATAGACCCGAAACGGTTTAAAAGCTCATTTGATCGTATGAAAGGCAATATCTTTTATACAAAATATACAAATTTGAAAATCAAAAAAATCAAGACTAAAAATATATTTTCATGCAAATTATTGTCTTTTAAAAAGAAAAAAAAAGCTTGTTTAATCGGTTTTTCCAGCGAATCTTATATAGAGTGCGAACCGATAAAATATCTTTTTAGTAAAATTATAAACAATAAGAGCGTTGTCAAAGAAATTAGAAGAATTTCGATAGGACCGATTGGAGAAAATCATATGTTGACAAATTTTCATGAGTTGTCGAATCTTAATTGGTTTTTCGGAGGCTGTAAAAATGAAAAATTTTTTGAAAATTCTTTTTTTCCCATAAACAATCTTTTTTCTCGTTTTAAGAAAATATTTGTTAAAAATTCCACGATAAATTCCATTTGTTATGGAGCTAAATTTTATTCCGACGGTGTCTATCTTGCTGAAAAAGATATTGAAATCGGAGAATATGTAATTTTACTCAGTGTCAATAATGAATCAGTTGCCGTAGGAATAAGTAACATATCCTCGGTTATTTGCATCGACAGTCACGAAGGTCCTATTGTATCGATATTTACGGTCATAATGGAACGTGATTTGTATCCTAAAAAATGGAAATTTGGGTTAAAATCTGTGAAGAAAAATATATTATTTTCAACATTTTTTTGAGAAACAACAATAAGTTTATAAAATTTTTAAGTATTAATATTTCATCTGCAATTAAAAATAAAAAAAAAAAAAAAAAAAAAAAATATTTTCTAACTATTGATATTATATTAATCAGTAAAAATCGATTAAATGTTTTTATAACAGTCGAATACCGAAAGTATCGATGCGATGAAAAAAAGGATTATGTTAAATAGTAGATAACCAGGCATACGAGACACTAACATTTGTGAATGAACATCTTTCATCCATGACATCGAGTGTCCAAGGAAGAAAATGAATACGATTGTGTGAAAAAAACAAGAAATCGATTCTGTCTTATTTAAATTGTTTAATAATTTAGTTTTTTTCTTCGTACCTATCACACCGGTCATTAATAATATTAGCCCGCAAAAAAAGCCATAGATTCCTACCATCGATAAGATTTCACACCTCCAGTTAGATCCAAATGCAGGACAGAAGACGCTTCCCAGAATTCTGATTGTATAATTCTCGTTAATATCCATATACATTATCAGAGAATTAAATGTTATTAGAGAATATACAATCCATTTTAACACTGTTATTTTTTTTAAATATGCCATTTCTATTATTATTTTATAATTTAAATAAATTAAAAAATGCGTTTTTTAATAATAAAAAAATTATTTTTTTAAATAAAACTATTAATTTATTTTGAAATGAAAGTAAAACAGGGCAGAATCTCGCTTTACATAAATTCAGAAGATAAATATAAAAATTCCGTTGTCAATGGAATAAAAACTCATTCGTTTAAAAAAAACTCGATTTCATTAACTAAGAATTTCCAGAAAAGCGACTCAAGAGCTTTGTTTGATAAAAAGTTTTTACACGAATGTATCACAGAAATATTGAAATTTTTGGAAAAAAGTAATTTCGATTTTACATTTAATCCGAGAATTTTACAAAATCCCTCAACTAATGACTTTGCTATCATTTTTAAATTCTTAATTCAAAAAATTGATTATAATTATGAATTTACGGAAAAATTTGAAGAAAATGTCCCCGTTATTTTGAAATTTCTCAAATATCCATTTTCTCTTCCAAAAAGTTCCTATTCAACGGTTGCTAATATGTATACTTGGCCGATATTATTGGGTTGTTTGAAATGGTTAATCGAACTTTTTAACTATAATCAAGAAATTAAATCGGATAAAAAATTTACTAACATACCTAAATCCAAAAAGATAATATGGGAACAATTGGTCTTCGCGTACAGAATTTTTCTTCTTGGTGATGAAAAATATAAAAAATTATATAAAAATATTTGGACTATAAAAAAAAATCAATTCTCGATTGAAAATAAAGTTAGATCAAATAACAAAATTATTTTTTATAATTTAAGATCGAAGTATAAATTGGCATTTCAAATCATTTTTTTTCAAATTTTTTCTGTTAAAAGACTGAATTCGTTCTCGCTAATCACCAAAAAGATTTTAAAAAATTTTCGAAAAAGTGTTTTTTTTTTATACAAAAAAAATCTAAAAGATGTTCCTATTAAAAAAGGCATAAAAAATAATATAAACGAGATTTCTTTTAGAAAAAATTTAATTTCATTTTATATAAAATATAATGGTGATATTTTACAAAATCGCAGAAAGACAAATGATTTTATTATCACTTACATATGGAAAATAAAAATTATTTTTTTTTATACCGAATTATTTTTTTTAGTAAATTCAAAAAATTCGCTAAAAATAAGAAATTTAAAAGTTTCCGATGGTTTTGAGAAAAATATTTCTACAATGCTTCATCTTAAAATTATAAATTTTCTGATTAAAAAAAAAAATTTTGAAATTTTGTTTACCAACGTTGTTTTGATATTTCTAGTTAAAATTGAAAAATTAAAATTTGATTTGAAAAGTAAAATTATGATGAATTCCCAAAAATATAAAGACTATATTGAAAATGAATATAAGAAATCAAATAGAAAAAGACAATACTTTATAAAAAATTTTTTGCTTTTTCTTTGTATAAATGTGTTTCAGGAAAAAAATAGTCAATTCAAAAATATGTTCTGGTATCAGGATTTCATGATGTCTAGATTGAAATTATCAATTGTTTTTTCAATAAATTTATATATAAAAAAAAAGATTAATTTTGTCAAAAAAGCAAGAAAAATTATAAATCATTATCATGTCTTTAAAAAACTTTTTTTTTATATAAAATTTTTTCTTTTTTATTTTTTTGAATTTTTCCAGAATAAATTTTTGAAGATTTATCATAGTAAAATAGAATTAAAATATTTATTATTTTAAAAATAAATGAGCTTTGGCGACGGGATAACATTTTTTATATATTATATAATGGAATTTACTGCCAGTATGAATAATAAATGTAAACTTATCAAGTACATTAAACAATAGAATATTGAATCGATAATATCAGTTTTCTATTTAAGAAAATAGTTATATGATGAATAAACTAAATTCATACAAAAATACATCTATTTCAGAAGAAAAAAATGTTTCGAATAAAACATCGGCATCTAATCAAATTGTAGGAGTTGAAAACTCATCTTTTAATTATTTAAACGATAAAAAATACGACAGAGATTATAAAAATTCTATTGTCACATTTCAGTTAGCAAAGGCAAATGAAGTTGTCCCTAATGTTCAGAATGTAGTGTCTACGGTCAGTTTAGGTATTCAACTGGATTTAAAGAGGATTGCTTTGAAGGCAAAAAATGCAGAATACAACCCCAGAAGATTCGCAGCGGTGATAATGAGAATCCGTGATCCTAAAACAACTGCTTTGATTTTCTCTTCGGGAAAGATGGTAATAACCGGAGCTAAATCAGAAGAATCGTCAAAAGTTGCATGTAAAAAATATGCTAGGATTATCCAGAGATTAGGGTACGGGCATGCTAAATTTTTAGATTTCAGAATTCAAAATATAGTTGCTTCTTGTGATATACGTTTCCCAGTTAGACTTGAAAGCTTAGCGCATGCACATAATCAATTCTGTTCTTATGAGCCCGAACTGTTTCCAGGGTTAATTTATAGAATGATCACTCCAAAAGTCGTTTTACTTATTTTTGTTAGCGGAAAACTTGTCTTAACGGGTGCAAAAGAAAGAAAAGATATCTATCAAGCTTTTAGTAATATCTATTCAGTTTTATGTTTGTTTAAGAAGTCATAGCCTGGTTTATATTTTTAATATAAATTTTTTCATTAATATACAGATTCCTTTATCAATCCATTCATAAATAAATTTTTCAAAATCTGAATTTTTTAGATCAATTAAATTAAGTCTTTTGATTGAAAAGAATTTAATTTGATTTGTAGTCATTTTTCTAAATAGATTTGGAAATCTTTTTTTTTTAATATTTATTTTCCAACTTTTCTCTCTTTTCTCTTTTATTGAATAGAATTTTTTATCAAAGGCTTTGTTAGAAAATTCAGACGCTAGACTATCGTTAGAATTTTCCTTTTTTTTTACTAATAATTCCAGTAAATAATCATTTGCATAATTTGCATCTGAAAAGGTAGTTTTTTTTCTAAAATGAAGTCTTGTATAAGCTATAGATACGCATATTAATGTTTCGAGTTTTTTGATATTTATTTTTATTATCTTATTTTTATCAGATTTTAATTTCAAATAATCATTTATTATCTTGATTTCAGCCTGTTCGGTCAGTCGAGGATTAAAATTTGTTTTACAATAATTAATGAAAACTCTCAAAAATTTTAAACTTGTTTTATCTTCTATGAAATTTGAAATTTTGCTTACGATTTTTTTATCTTGTCTATAATTCTTCGAATAGTGATCAAGCGATTGGCCATTGAGTTTTTCAGATGATTTGTGTTTTGAAAGATTATAAAAATAATTTTCAAGCATTTTTTTAACTTTTTTTTTTTCATCTTCTATGGAAAAACTCTCTTCGAACATGAATATTAAGTCAAAATTATTTAAGATATTTTCTGGCATTTTAATATTTTTTTCAAAAGATTTTGGCTTATCATAGTATATAGAGTTTAATGAAGTAGACAAAACGATTTTTTTTAATAAAGAAAAATGCTTTTTAGTTTGGGAAGAACCCTCGATTTCGCAAGTGGTTGATAAAATTTCTTCTAAAATACGTTTTTCCGTATTTGTAAAATTATCATATTCGTCTAGACAGACTATGTGTGAATTAAAATATGATATATTTTGGTCGAGAAATCTAATTTTTGATTTATTTCTATTATCAAAAATTTTCGAAAATGCTAGTTTTAATTCACCTGATTTAACAACTCTTGAGAAAAAAAAATCAGATATATAATCGAGATATTTTCTATTTAACGATAGAGAGTTTCCTACTAATAGTATATTGATCCCCGATTTCCAAGCGTCTAATCCATTTATAGAGCCGCTTGCTAAAAAAAAAAGAACCCCTTTTTTAAAAACAATCTGATCTGGTATTTCAGGCATAACAAAAGAGGTTAAAATGTCAAAAGAATTGAGTAATTTAGAAAAATTTTCAAAAAATGTAAAATCTAATTTGTGATAAATTTTATTAATTTTTTTCATATTTCTATTGAAAGACATTGCATATATAGTAGGAGAAAATATACAAGCATTAATTTTTTTTTTTTCATACCCAGGGTATAATATCCCTATTATTTCAACTTCTTGTCCCAATTCGAAATCTTCCACGAGATCATTTTCTAGAATTACATCAACTGTTCCTGGGAAAATATCTGAAATCCATCCTTCATGTATATCTTGAATAGTGATTTTTTGCCAATCGTAAAAATCCGACAAACCTTGCTCTAGTTCTAGATTTTCATATTTCAAGTCAGAAAAACGTTGATTAAATCTTTTTTCTGAAAAGTCTTTAACATATAACTTATCTGAATTTTTACAGTAATAAACCGATTTTTCGATTCCAACTTTTTTTTCACTAAAATCAACAATAACGCCCTTGATAGAAACCAATTGTCCAAGGAATTTGCATCTTATAGTCAAAGAAGAGGCTCTGGTATTACCGAAAGACCCGTGTAAATTCAGTTTTAGAGTAGAAATTATATCTTTCTTATCATGAAATGGCTGAAACATCTGATTAAGCAAGTATTCTGCTAATTTGCAATAAACTAGCGGCTCTTTTACAATTTTTTTTACTAAAAAAGGATTGAATGTCCACAAATGGTCAATGTTAACAGGGACGCGAATAATGTGTTTTTTTTTTATATATATTTTCTTATGCTCAAAACTTTCAATTAAAAATTTTTTAAATATATTTGAAAATTCAAATAAATCCCTTGAAAAGTCGTTTTTTTCATTTAACATATTTGTTCAATATGAATAAGTCTACAACAGGATTTTTAAATACAACAAAGTATGTATAAAATTTTATATTATTTTTTTTATTTTATATACAAAAACCCTTTTTTATTCGGATTTAAATATCGTATATCTCTATTAACCCTCGATTTTTCACGTTAAAATAGAAATGATCGAAGTTAATTTTAATTTATATAAAATATACAATTAGCCAAATGTAAATTATAAAATTTTCACTTTTGGTAAAGATATAAATGCTTTTTTTCCATTACCGATTACAAATACATTATCAAGTTTTGTCGAGAATTCATTGTGAGAACCGTCTCTAATTTTTACAGTCTCGTCTCTTCCATAATGTTTTTCTCGGTTTATCACAAGACCTATTTTTCCGATATTACTTCCTCCGGTTATAATGCAAAGCGATCCTATGTCGAATTTTATAAAATCTATTATCTTATTTTCGTTCAAATCAAATAAAACCGTGTCATTAGTTTTTATAATCGGATCAGGAAATCTAATAGTTCTCCCGTCATGTGTAACTAAAAAAGGGATACCTCGAGAACCTCTGATTAATTTCATAACTTTACATATTTTAAAAAAGCTTTCCTGTTTATCTATTCTGTGTAAAATAAACTTTCCAATTTTGTCATATAAAATCCTGAAATTTTCTCCTGTTTTTTCTATTGTTACTATGTCCATGATACCAGTCGGAAAATTTTTTTCAATTCTGACTTTGCCGTCAACTTTAACATTTTTATCCATAAGAATCTGGGTTACCTCTTTTGTGTTAAGCGCGTATTTAAGTTTATTTCTTAAAATCAATATCAAAGGAAATGAGTTTGTTTTTTTGTGAGGACCACTCTTTGGACATGGTGCCCATATACCCCCCATTTTATTCAGCGCCCATTTTTTAGGAGCTTTTAATCTTTTTAAATGTTTTTTAATACCTTTTGCCATATTAAAATTAAACGAAAACAAAAAATGAACTTTGCTTTATTATCAAAAATTTCTATTTTATTAACAATTTAAAAAATAAATAGATTAAAAGTCTCATCAATTTATAATATATATTATTATGTTATTTATAAATCCTATAAATCAGAAAAATTTCTGTATATTTAAAAATTATTTAACTATAAAAAGATTCGAAAAAATTAATTATCCAGTTGGCCATTCTTTCAAAAAAAAAAGAAAAACTATTATAGTTTTTTCACAAGCTTCAATAACTCCTGAAGGCGGCAGTTCTCCTTGCTTGATCAAAGTTATTGGGGTAGGTGGTGGTGGCGGTAATGCCGTAAACAGAATGGTTGGCGGTGTAGACGGTGTCGAATTCTGGTCAATAAATACTGATGCACAAGCTTTATCAAGATCAATGGCTCCGAACACCTGTAACATCGGTGCCAAACTAACCAGAGGCTTAGGCGCTGGAGGAAATCCTGAAATTGGTAGAAAAGCCGCAGAAGAAAGTAGAGATTTGATTGGCGAAGCCGTTTCGGCTGGAGATTTAGTTTTCGTAACTGCAGGAATGGGGGGAGGTACCGGATCCGGAGCGGCACCAGTTGTGGCAGAAGTAGCTAAAGAAATGGGATGTCTTACAGTTGGCGTAGTGACAAAACCTTTTGCATTTGAAGGAAGAAGACGTATGCAACAAGCAAATGATGCCATTGCTAATTTAAGAGATAGAGTAGACACTTTAATAGTCGTTTCAAATGATAAACTGCTTCAAATCGTTCCGGATAACACTCCTCTGCAAGACGCGTTTTCGGTAGCAGACGATATACTAAGACAAGGTGTCGTTGGTATATCTGAAATAATTGTTAGACCTGGTCTCATCAACGTTGACTTCGCTGACGTCCGTTCTGTCATGGCCGATGCGGGCAGCGCTTTAATGGGTATAGGAACAGGGTCAGGTAAAACCAGGGCTCAAGATGCAGCTGTAGCTGCCATAAGTTCGCCTCTTTTGGACTTTCCTATCGAGAAAGCCAAGGGAATCGTGTTTAATATAACAGGAGGAAACGACATGACACTTCATGAAATAAATGCTGCTGCTGAAGTAATTTACGAAGCAGTTGATCCAAATGCGAATATTATTTTTGGTGCACTTGTCGATGATAATATGGAAAATGAAATTTCCATCACTGTAGTAGCAACTGGATTTACTCAACCCGGAGAAACGCCTTTAATTGGTTCGGGGACAAGTGCAGTTGATCTAACATCTTTCTACCCTATGCAAGATGGGAATAATAGAACAAATGATCAGATCGAGAGTAATGATGACATATCGAAATTTTGGAAAAAGCTCAAAAATTAATCAATGTATTTTTCTAGATAATTCGCATTGCCATTAATTTATTTTATAAAATATTTTAACCTAACTTTACAGTTTTTATAACCAAACCTCCTTTTTTTTTTTTTATCAAAACTTCAACAAATTTTAGTATTTTGACTATAATTTTCACACCCTTTCTTTTGGATTTTTCAACTATCCTGATTAGATATTCGGGAGAAATTTGGCAAAAAAAATCGATATTATATTTTTGAAATTTTTTTTTAATTAATTTGACTACATTTTTAGAAAATTTAATTCCTATTGAAGAAAAACTTTTCATTTCGAAAAAAATATCAATTCTGTTTTTGTTTTTAGAAATTTTATTTTTTAAGTATTGTTTTGTAATACGAATCTCGGAATTAGTAACTGAAAGTCCGGATATGTAACTACATTCTTTATTATCGATCTGTCTAAAACTTCTAATAGCATGGCCATATTTTCTATATAGAGGCCATAACCATCGAATCTTGAGGTCTTCGCAGCTTATAGAAAGATTTTTCGCTATGTAATAACATAAAGAATTCGTTAATTTGCTGTAAAAGTTTTTTTTTTTCATGCAGAAAATCTCCTCGTGTGCCATCTGCTTTTTAGAAACGTCTATATAACCTTTTTTTATATCGACCCTTAATATAGAAATGATTTCTTTTTTACTAATTTTAAGTAACTTGTTAATAGAACGGATTTTTTTTCTAGATATCTCAGACAATAATAACATTCCTTGTATGAAATCATATTCATACATGGAAACGTATGCCCCGATCTCTTTGATTTCTTTTATGACAGCAACTGTGACTGTTCCTATTTTAGGGTAAATAGATTCGTAAGTTCGGCATAACAAATTCATAAAAAAAGAAGCCTCAGTATATAATGGGCTTCAATTCATCTTTCAGCTTTGATCATCATATTACGATTTTTTCGCCTCAAGGAAAACTTTTGCAAATAGAATATGCAGAGAGAGCTTCACAAAAATTCGGCTCTTTTTGTATAGGAATGAAGGGAAAGGATTCTGTTTGTTTTATAGTAAAGAAAAAAAAAAAAAATATTGTACAAGAGGATATTTTAAATTTTGATTATACGAGCCTGGGGAATTTTAAAGGTTGTATCTGTTCTGGATTAACTGGCGATGTTAATATGCAGATTAAAAATTTAATCTTAATAAGTTCAGAATTTTATCAAACATTTGGAAAAAAAATATCATCAAAAGCATTGGTAGATCGAATATGTGAAAATACACAACTAAATACACAAGAAGCTTTTGTACGTACCTTAGGAATAAAAACTTTATTATGCGGAATCGATGAGAATACAAAACCTCAGCTGTATAAATGCGATCCTTCGGGACAATCTTTTTCAAAATGGCTATGTGCAATTGGTAAAAATGAAGAATCTATCGAATATTACATCGAAAAATTTAAAAATTTTAAACCTGAAAAATGGGGATCAAAACAAGTCATATTGATTTCTTTGCTGATATTTATCAGAATAGAAGGATGGGTGGATAATGCAAGTGAATTAATTATATTAATATGCAAAAAAAACAGATATGATTTTAAAAAACTTAAAATATCAACGATAGATAAGTTTTTATGTTTATTAAATAGATTATTTTAATCCGATTAAAGCCTTTGAAATCGAATCAAATAAAAAAAAAACTAAATAACTTATTCACGAATTTCAATCAACAGACATAGATTGGTTTATTTCACATTCATTCATGGCATAGGAAGAATCTTTAAATATTAATCATGTATTATAATATTATTTTTATTTATTAAAATTAACAAATGAACGAGAGTAATCGGATAGCCGATAGTTTAAATGTTATAAAATCCTATTCGAATATCATTCAGACTACACTAGGCCCCAGATCAATGCTAAAAATGATAATCGATTCTAGAGGAAATATAATTGTAACAAGTGACGGAAATTGGATTTTACGCGAAATCGAAACCAATCATCCTATTGCAAAATCACTGATCGATTTATCGAAAATACAAGACCAAGAAATCGGCGATGGCACGACTTCGATTGTCATTTTGTCTTGTGAATTTTTAAAAATCGTCGAATTTTTGATAAAAAAGAATTTTCATTCTCTTCAAATAATAGGGTGCTTTTTTCAAATTATCGCAGATACTATAGTTTTCTTAGAAACAGATTTAGCTATCCGATTAAACAATAAAAATTTCTCTGAATATAAAAAATTGATCGTTTCTACAATTTCGACAAAGTTATCAGGCAGGTTTTCGAGATTGATTTGTGAAATTTCTCTTAAAACCCTTAAAATATTAAACTTTTCTAAATCACTTGATTTTAAAAAATTCATTAAAATAGAAAAAATATGCGGAGGTTCGATCAAAGAATCAAAGGTGTTATCAGGCATAATGATTAATAAAGACATTTCTCATCCAAAAATGAAAAAATTTTTAACAAATGCAAAAATTCTTCTGTTAGACAGTAGTATCGGATATCAGAAACCCGAATCTCAGACTTATATGGAAGTAAAGAAAAATCGAAAATGTGAAGACATAGTCAAATCTGAAGAAAATTATATTATATTTATTTGTAAAATATTAAAAAATTTTAATCCAGATATAATCGTGACAGAAAAAAGCGTCTCTGACCTGGGCTTGCATTATTTATACAAAGAAGGAATTACAGTCGTGCAAAGAGTAAAAAAATCAGACAATCATAGAATTTCGAAAATAACCGGAGGAACGATCGTGTCATCGGTGTTTGATCTCGAAACATCTGACCTGGGTTTTGTGAAAAAATTTTTTGTTAAAAAAATTTGTCAAGAAAATTATATTTTTTTAACCAATCGCGATAAAATAATCTCTTGCACGATATTATTATTCGGACCTTCACGAGATGTATTGGATGAAATAGAGAGGAATTTGCAAGATGCGCTAGAAATTGTTAAAAATATAAATAAAAATCCTAAAATTTTGCCTGGTGGCGGAGCTACTGAAATGGCAATCGAAAAATTTTTATTAAAAAAGGCAGGCCTCATCAAAAACAGTAATTTTTATATTTATAAATCAATTGCATTAGGATTCGAAATCATCCCTAAGATATTGATTGAAAATTGTGGAGTTTCTTCTGTTTCTTCTTTAAATATATTAAAATATCATCATGCAAATGATAAAAAGTTTTTTGGCATCGATGGTAAGAATGGGAATATTTTAGATACCAGGAAAATAGGACTTTTTGAATCGTTTGATTCTAAAATCCAGCTAATCAAATCTTCCCTTGAAAATTGCGCTATGCTACTTCGAGTAGACAGGTATCTCAAAGGTTTTTCCGGCATCAAGTCAAGATCAGCGATTAAATAAAATATAGTTAATTTTTAACATTATAGTATTCTTTAATGAGTTTTTATCATTTTAGAATTTCTACCATAGGAATTCAACTTGAAGAAACCTTGCAAGAGCTTTTATCAGAAGATGTGATCGAATTTAACTTGATCGAAGTGATTAAAAGGGAGTTCGATAAAGCAATTTTTACCATATTGAAAAAAAAAGTC
>Ga0209223_10000358_pt1 | contig 52343 bp, 51 predicted proteins | sample COG_06_FD_184750 | JGI IMG/M metagenome (GOLD analysis project Ga0209223, IMG submission 184750) | Pelagic Microbial community sample from North Sea - COGITO 998_met_06 (SPAdes) (version 2) | ecosystem: Environmental > Aquatic > Marine > Neritic zone/Coastal water | place: Helgoland, sampling... | reverse complement strand
TAACAAGCTTATCTTTTACTAGAAATGCTTTCCCTTGAATATTTGTTTTATCAGCTACCCTATTTTCTTTTATGTTTTTATAGAGAATTGCATTGGAACCTCCTCCTCCTATAGATATCGCAAAAACTCCACCAGTTTGTGGTTTTTTAGGAGCCTCTAAACCAACATCTTGCTTGTAAATAGACTCAGATTTAGTAAAATCAAGAATATAAGTTTTCTGGTGTAACTTTGCCATGCGTTGCTTGACTTGCTCTTTCATTTCATCTGTCATCCCATTTCCAGGACCTCCAAAATTCATATTTGATTTCCTACTTGTTTTGTAAACAGCTTTTCCTTGAAAATCTTGTGCTTGAAAACTATATACGAATAGTATTAAAAGTGTTGTAATTATTGCTCTCATAATTTTAATTTAGTTATGTATTAATTTTATTTTTTGTAAAACTGAACTTTTTTTTGATAATTAATAGTTAATTAGTGTTAACAGGTGTTATTATTTTCTTTTTAAATTAAAAGTCATATACAATTCTTAGTGTAATAAATCTGGGCTGAATAAAATATTCTGAAGTATTTACAAACAAAGCACCAACACTTGTATTAGAAAGAGATTTTGTGTCTAAAATATTTGTTGCTTTCAACTGATACTCTAACATAGCGTCTTTGTTCTTTCTATAAGAAAGTGAGACATTCCAAAACTCAAAATCATTTAATACTTCTTTAGTGTTTTCTAATCTGGTAAAACTATAATTTGTTTTGAAAGTTAATTTTTCCCATATATATGCATTAAAATTAATGGATGGTGCATGAGTATAAAACTTTGTTCTTGTACTTCCTTGATCATTGTCTGAAATTGAATATCTATATCTTACATTAATATTTGGTGCTCTTTTAAACTTGGTTCCTAAACGAACCAAATAATTTTGAGAATAACTTTCGTTTATAGACTGTCTATTGTTAATAAACTGATTGAACTTTCTATAATTAAAACTGGCACTGATTGAAGTAGTTAATCTTCTAAATGATTTTTCGAAGCTTCCGCTGGTAGTTAACGTTTCGTCTTCAAACATAGAATTGAAAGGTGTTCTAACAGACACAACACTACCTGAATCAAAATTAGAACTTGTTCTAATGTTGTCTATTGTTTTACTATATCTAATTAAGCCAAAAATATTGGTACCATAATACATGCTATTATTATAGTATGACAGACTTAATTGATGCCTTAAAGAACTCTCTAGCTCAGGGTTTCCAGAAAAGATATTATTGTAATTGTTTAAGACCAATCCTCTAGCAATTTGGTTGATGTCTGTAAACCGTGTTTGCATTGTATAATTAAATCTTATTTTTTCGCTTTGCTTTAACTTGATAATCATATTAAATCTAGGAAGTAATCTAAAAAAGTGGTCTCTAAAAGTTTCTGTTTGAAATTGAGTGTTTTTTGCTACATAACTATGCGACATTACTCCTTGATTAAAAGTAAAAATCCCTGTTTTAAACTGATATGCTAACCCTAAATACAAGTCAGAGAACGTATATTCTGTATCATTAACGTTTTGTGGATCTACAAGATTGCCAATGGTAGGTACAGGGTTAAAGATAGAACCATCATCTAAGTTTTGAAAAATATTAGATTGAAACTCTTGATTGCTGTATATGTTACCTAGTGTAAGGTTTACATTACTTTTTTCATTAATTACATTCCAATAATCTAATTTTACATCTAATTGATTTGACTTGATTCTCTTATTCTGTACGATATCAAATCCTGCTTGATTTAAGTCAAATCCAAGTCCACCTGCTGTATTATTGTAATTGGTTTTTTCTTCTAAAATTGCATTGTAAAAAGGATCTTCATCTTGCAAGATATGATGTGCTTCTAAAGCAAAAATATGATCTTCTTTTAATGTATAATAATAATTAAAATTCTGACTAATTTTAAAAGGTTTTATTTCATCTTGTTGCCCTATATTACCAATAACCGAAGAATTAAAGGCTCTATCTTGTCTTTCTTTAGAAATTCTTCCAGACAAGTTATGCTCTAACTGATTATTAATATTTGGTTTATAAACAGTATTTAATCTAAACATCCCCAAATCACTAACTTGCTTTGTGCTATTTTTAGTATCTTCATTTGGGATTCCTAAATCTGAGTCTGTATATACAAAAGATCGGTTTTGTTGCAACCCAATTCTATTTGCAGATAAAATTGCAAACGTATTTATTTCTAAAGTTTTAATAGGCGAATATGAAAGATTTAAACCTCCAAATTTTGTTAAAATATCTTTAGCTCTATTATTCTGAAGAGTTAAAAAACTTGCGCTATTGTTTCCCCAATTTATTTCTGTACCACTTTTAGAGCTTGGTCTTTTGTATCCTCTTTCAAATCTATAATAATCGCTTCTAGTAAAACCTACCTCTCCAATATTATTAATATCTCCAATAAAGTTTACACTATATTTAGGACTGTAATAAAAAAGTTTAGGCTGAAAAACATACAAAGATTTTTCATCTGCATCTCCTCCACCTCCAGTAATATCTCCAAACCAAAATTTCTTTTTTCCTTCTTTAAGCTTTATATTTAAAGCGATATTATCTTCATTGTCTTCTACTCCTCTTAACTGATTAACGTTTGTATAATTTCTTAAAAGTTCAACTTTATCAACAGCATTTGAAGGAATATTGTTTGTGGCTAATTTTGTATCTCCACCAAAAAAATCTTTTCCTTCTAACATTACTTTTTTTACTGATTTTCCATTTACTTTTACGCGTCCTTCATCATCTACCTCAAAACCTGGTATTTCCTTTAAAATATGCTTTAACTTTCTATCTGTTCCATTTTTAAAAGAATCTGCATCATAAATTATGGTATCTCCTTTTATTGTAACAGGCATTTTTGAAACAATATTAATTTCATTTAATCTATCGTCAAAAGCTAAAGTAACGTCTTGTTCTATATCTGTTTCTTTTGTTTCAATGATTAAATCTGCAGCTTTCATACCTACATAACTAATTTTAATATTGTATGCTGTATTCTTTTTTAAGTCGAGTTTGTATCTACCTTTAAAATCTGTAAAACCATATGCTTCCATCTTTTTTGTTGCTTTATGAATTGCAACAACGTTGGCCATTTCCAAAGGGGCTCCTAAACTATCTTTTACAATACCTTTTAGCTCAATTTGGGAATGAGCAATCTGAACCAAGAATAGTGTTATTATAAATATTACTTTTTTCATATTTTGTTTTATATCAGAATAACAAATTGCTTTCTTTAAATAAAATTATCCTCCCATCCTAAATCTACCATTTCTACCTTGGTAAATTCCTCTTAATTCTTGCATCTTCTTAAAGTTAAAATCCTTTACGTTCTAATTCTTTATACTTTATTGCGTACATTTCATTAAACTTGACACCAGTAATCTTTTTACCTCTTGTAGGTTCAATAATTTTAACTTTATTATCTGGGTTTAATTCAATTTCTGTACAAAGGATAATAGTACCTTTTCCATAACGTATCTCTAAAATTAAACCTGGTAATCCCCAAAATTTATCTGGACCAGTACTTATTGGAATTTGTGGTGTGTACCACGCAGTTACCAACAATCCATCTTCTTTTCTTGTATATTTAGCTTCATAGCAGGTATAATTTCCTATACTTTTGGTTTCCCCTGTAAGTTCCCAATCTATCTTTGATAAAGGATCTTTTATTAAAAAAAGTTTGCCAAAGGCTTCAGTACGCATTGTCATCCTATTTTCTTTTAAATTTCTATAGGTAATACCAGACTTAGTTCCTTTTGCTACAGATGCTACCATAGTATTTCCTGCAGAAATACTTGATTGTGATGGAGATTTTAACTTTTCATCTTCTTTATATATAGATTCATATCTATTAAATCTTAAAATGTATTTTTTTTGATACCTTTTTTGCATAATAGCATTTATGGCTTTTTCTTTCTCTTTGTAATTACTTACTGTGGTATCAATCTTTGCTTTTACTTTTGAGCTAGTTCTGTAGATAGCTTTCCCATAAAATTCCTGTGAAATTGCATAGGATGAAATAAAAAGCAGCAGTATTAAAAATTTAATTTTCATTTTTATAAAAATTAATGTTTAGGTTTATTCTATTATTTCGTTATAAGACACAGAATAACTTGTGCTTTCTCTTCTTCTAGAATTCTGTAACATTTTTTTATTCATCATGTCCCTAAATTCTTTAAGGCTTACAAATTCACCTCTTTTAGGTGGCTTATTAATTTCTATTTCCTCTGATGGATTTAATATAATTTCTACACATAAATAAGCTGAGTAACCATCGCTAACTTGTAGAATTAATCCCGGTAAACCCCAATAGTTTAACGGCCCATTACTAACAGGAATATCTGGTGTATACCATACTGTAGTTATATTTTCTTTGTTTTTTCTTGTAATGGTTTCTTTTCCATTCTTGCCTTTAATTTGAACTTCTACCACCTTTTGTTTGTGAATTGCTTCATAACATAAATAATTGCCTATCTTTTTTGAACTTCCTGTCAACTCCCAATTATACTTTGGTAATTTATCATTTATAAAAAAGCGCTTTCCCTGAAACTCAGAATTCCTTTGTATTTTATTTTGTTTTATGTTTTTATACGTTATGATATTATCACCTCCTGAAATAGTTTTAAAAGTAGCTCCAGACGATGTTTGTACAGTAGGTCTTTCTAAAACAGTATTTTTTTTATAGCTAGATTCCGATTTATTAAAGTTTAAGGTGTATGTATTTCTTAGGTCTTTATTTTCCTTGAAGCTCTCTATTATTTCTCCAGCTTTATTCTGTGTTTTTATACTAAAAGCATTACTATACCTTTTATAAATAGCTTTTCCTTTAAACTCTTGAGAAAAGCCATAAAGTGAAATGGATAAGAATAGAATTAATAGTTTTGTTTTCATCATATTATATTTTTATAAGTTTTCTGTTACAAATTTTAGTTCTTTGATTTCGTTTTTTAGTTAACAAGTGTTAACAAGTGTTAACCAGCTCTTCTATTTATTCTTAACTACTTACTTTTGAGGCATGAATACGAGAAAGCACAATTGGATATTGTATTTAATAAGTATAACAATTACTGTTACAATTGCTGTACAGTTTTACTGGAATTATAAAAACTTTCAAGAAAACAGAAGACGTGTTATTAATGAAATACAAATCAGTTTTGATAATGCTGTTGAAGAATATTTTAGTAATAATACAATAAAGCCTAAATATGTTTTTGGAACTACTAGAAAAAATGTTTCTGGTAAAAACGACTCTGAAACTATAAGCCACATTAATATTTCTTCTGGTAATCTAAGCTTTACAGACACAGACTCAATAAGAAAAAAAATATTACCTGATATTAATAAATTGACTTTAGGTATTAAAGATACTATTCCCAATAATAAAAATACAATTGGTTTTTTTACAGATAAAAGTGTAAGAGGCGCATACACTGTTTTTAAAACTAAAGACAGCTTAAATTTAAGTAAAATACGAAATATATTAGTAGCTGTTTCTAATGACAGTATTAATTTTGTTTCTCTAGATTCTTTATTTAGAAACCAATTAAACTCTAAAGGAATTAATACCAGCTATTATTTTAATTATCTTAATAGAGACTCTATACAAAAAACTTCTGGAAACAGTAAGCAAGAAAAATTCACTTTATTTAGATCTGCTAAATCAACCTTTTTAACGAGAGATAAAAAATTGGTCGCTTTTCATTCTGATCCAACTGCAAATGCTTTAAAAAAGAGTTCGACTGGAATTTTAATTTCACTATTATTATCATTAACTATTGTAGGAAGCTTATTCTATTTGCTTAAAATTATTAACACTCAAAAAGAGTTGGCGGAAGTAAAGAATGATCTAATTAGCAATATTACTCATGAATTCAAAACACCAATAGCAACAATTTCAACAGCCATTGAAGCCATAGAAAACTTCAATGTTATTAATGATCAAGAAAAGACTCAAAAATATTTATCAATGTCCTCTGTTCAATTGAAAAAATTACATCAGATGGTCGAAAAATTGTTAGAAACTGCCACTTTAGATTCAGAAAACTTGATGCTTAAAAAAGAGAACATTGATTTGATTGAGCTTACTGAGCGTATTACACTAAAGCATCAAGTTTTAACAAATAAAAAGAAAATTATTTTCACGTCTAATGTTCCAAATTTACGAATACACGTGGACCTGTTTCATTTTGAAAATGCCATCTCTAATCTTATAGACAATTCAATTAAATATGGAGGAAATAAAATTGAAGTCAATGTGAATTCGGTATTAAATCACACCGAAATTTCTATCGCAGACAATGGAAACGGCATTGATAAAAATCAACAAGAAAAGATTTTTGATAAATTTTATAGAATCCCAAAAGGAAATACACACGATGTAAAAGGTTTTGGAATTGGATTGTATTATTCCAAAAAAATTATCGAAAAACACGGCGGAACCATTCAATTAATTTCCAACGCTCAAACTACTGTCTTTAAAATAGGTATCCCAAATGAGTAATCGTCCAATTAAAATTGTTCTGGCAGAAGATGAACCTAGTTTAGGTCAAATTGTAAAAGAGAGCTTAGAAACTAGAGGCTTTCAAGTTTTTCTAGCTAATGATGGTAAAGAAGCCTATTCTTACTATAAAAGTGAAAATCCAGAAATTTTAGTTTTGGATGTTATGATGCCAAAAAAAGATGGATTTACATTAGCAAAGGAAATTCGAGAAGAAAATAGTTTAATCCCAATTATCTTTTTAACAGCTAAGTCCCAAACCAATGATGTTATAGATGGATTTAAGCATGGAGGAAATGATTATCTCAAGAAACCTTTTTCTATGGAAGAATTAATTATTAGAATTCATGGGCTCCTAGATAGAGTGAAACTTAAAAAAGATAATGACAAAATTAATATTGGAGACTACACTTTTAATTATACAAAACAGGTCTTACAAATTACCAACAAACTTATTCCATTAACTCATAGAGAATCAGAATTATTATTTCATTTATACGAGAGGAAAAACGAGATTCTCGATCGAACTTTTATCTTAAAAAAATTATGGGGAGATGATGATTTTTTTAATGCGAGAAGTATGGATGTCTTTATTAGTAAACTTCGAAAGAAGCTAGTACATGATAAAAACATTCAAATTATTAATGTTCGTGGTTTTGGCTACAAACTCACAATTTAATAGTATTGGATTCTAAATTTTGATTACCTTTAAAGCCCCTTATCTAAACTTTAGAATTCTTAAATTATGCATGTAGCTATTGCCGGTAACATTGGTGCCGGAAAGACCACTTTAACCAGACTTTTAGCAAGACATTACAATTGGAAACCGCATTATGAATCTGTAGATGAGAATCCTTATCTAGATGATTTTTATGGTGAAATGGAGCGTTGGTCATTCAACCTACAGGTATATTTCTTAAACAGTCGTTTTCGTCAAATTTTAGAATTACGAAAATCTGGCAAGAACATAATACAAGATAGAACCATCTACGAAGATGCCCATATTTTTGCGCCAAATCTTCATGCAATGGGTTTAATGACAAATCGAGATTTCGGTAATTATGGTTCTCTTTTTGAGTTGATGGAGAAATTAGTCACTCCTCCAGATTTATTAATATATCTAAGAGCAGATATTTCCACTCTTGTTGGACAAATTCATAAAAGAGGAAGAGAGTATGAAAACTCGATTAGTATTGACTACCTAAGTAGATTGAATGAACGATACGAAGCTTGGATTTCTACTTACAAAAAAGGAAAACTACTAATTATTGATGTAGATAATTTAGACTTTGTAGACAATCAAGAAGATTTAGGTTATGTAATTGACCGAATTGATTCTCAAATTAACGGACTTTTCTAATAAAGAAAATATTTATAAAATTAAAAGGTCGCTATAAATAGCGACCTTCTTTTTTTCTAAGCTTAAAGCTTATTTAAAATAATAGCATCCCCCAATGACTATTATTTTTCCATTTTTAGAAGTGAATATATTTTATAATCAAACTTCTTATTTTCCTTCTTCTTTTTATTTATTCTTTTATGAACCACTAGCATGAACATCATTGTAAGTATTAATAATAATATAAATATTGTATTGTACAATTTTCCTATTTGTATGACGCTACCAGTATAGAATGCTAAAAAGCTGACGATAACAAAAAACACTCCCAGTACAGCAAAGAGGTTATTGAAAAATTGAATTTTATTTTTATTTGATTCTATTTTTTGTTCTAAATATTCTGGTGTCATTTCTTTATGCATGGTTTTATTTTTCATGTTGTATTTATGACACATATTTTTTCTATGGGTCACATTTTAAAAGAAATTTATTTCAAAATCTTAATCTGATTGTCTACAATATCTTTTATAGGATAGACAATTTTTTCTTCAGAAGTAACAAGAACCATACATATATTATCTATAGATTCTATAACCCCTTCTATATTATTGACCTGAATTCTTTGTCCAATTTGTAAGTTTTTACGAGAATAATACCCAAATAACAATCTCTTTATAATATCTCTTGAGCCTAACCCAAAAGCTACTGAAAAAGCTAAAAGAACAGAACCAATTACTAATGTTAAGTTACTCTTAATGATACTAGTATCTATACCTGCTTGATCAAATGCAGTAATCGATAAAAAAACAACAATCAAGTAAAAAGCAATGTTTCCAACTAAATTACCTCCAGAAATTTCTAAAGATTTGAACATTCCATTGATTGCTTTCTTTGCAACAGTTCCTAAATAAACTCCAGCTACAAAAATTGCTAGTGCAGTAAGTAATTTAGGTAAATACGCAAAGAAACTACTGATTCCATCAGAAACGACATCGAGACCAAAAATACCAGATCCAGCCATCACAAAAACAAGTATCAAAAACCATTTTAATACTCCTAAAATAACCTTAGTGAGGACAATATTAATTGTTGTATTTCCAAATATTTCTGTTTCATTTAATTTCTTAGACCACTCATCTATTTTGGTCTTACTTAATGCTTTTCTCACCAACCAAAGGAATATTTTTATGAAAAGCCATGAAATAATAACAAAGCCGATAAAACCAAGAACTTTTGGCAGAGATGATATAACGTCTTCCAATATTTTTTTAAAAGGAGCTACAATGTCTATCTTTAATTCTAGTAATGTACTCATGATATAAATTTTAATTAGTTAATAATTTGATTAGTTTTTATTTTTTGACCCTCCTCCATTAAGTAGATCTCCTATTGTATTAGGGTATTTCACCACAAATAAATCAGCCACGTCAATAGCTAGCTTGATTTTAGCAATGTCATTAATCACTTTTTTCTTAAGTACCTTAGGTACTTCTTCGTGATGTAATATTTTCTTAAACGGATTTTCCATACTTAGAATCCTTTACAAATTTGAACTACTTTTTCTTTTGCTCTTTTAAGCCTCATTTTAATCGCACTTTCACCTAAATCTAACATCGTAGATATTTCTTTAATCGACATATCATCTTGATATTTCATTAGTAAAACCATTTTATCATTCGGATCAATCATTTCTAGTGCTTTCGCCAATTGATCTGATTTAAGAGCAAATAATGTAGCATCATCAATTTCATCCTCAGTAACATCATCCTTAACTTGATCGGTTACAACAGTAACTTTCTCTTTTTTCTTATGTATGTCTCTTTGCACATAATTCACGCAAAAATTATACGTAAAAGAATACAACCAAGTTGAGAATTTTGACTTCCCTTTAAAAGTTCTTAACTTAATAAATAACCTGATAAAAACATCGTGAGTTAAATCTTCTGCCTCTTCTTTACTTCTCGCAAAGCCAAAACATTTGTTGTAAACTACAGAAACATACCTATCATAAAGAACTGCAAACAAATGTGTATCATTTGTTTGCACAATTTTAGAAACCAGTTCTTTATCTGATAAGTTCTTTACTTCTTTAGTTTTCAATTGCTATCTAAACTTTCTCATCTTATTATGACACAAATATCTATAATAAGTCACATGAAAACACATTATTAAAATATTAATAATCATTTATATATAGAAAAAGCCACTTATGTAATAAGTGGCTTTTTTGTGAATTTTACTCCACATGAATGATAGATGTCCCCCAACCTCTATCAATTCGATTCAAAATCTCAATTTATTAACATATGTTAATAGCACAAATATAATAATAAAGTCCTAAATCACAGTAAGTAAACTATTTTTTTTGTCTTTTATTATTCTTTTTGTAACATTTATGTTAAGCCTTCCGTATAATGAATTGTAACGATAGTATTAATCCTTATAATCTTTCATAGAAATTAAATGAGACAACTTAAAATTACAAAGCAGGTTACCAACAGAGAAACTGCATCGTTAGACAAATATTTGCAAGAAATTGGGAAAGTAGATTTGATTACCGCTGATGAAGAGGTAGAATTAGCTCAGCGAATTAAAGCGGGTGATCAAAATGCTTTAGAAAAATTAACAAAAGCAAATTTACGTTTCGTAGTATCTGTTGCTAAACAATATCAAAATCAAGGATTAACATTACCTGATTTAATTAATGAAGGGAACTTAGGTTTGATTAAAGCGGCAAAACGTTTTGATGAAACTAGAGGTTTTAAATTTATCTCTTATGCTGTATGGTGGATTCGTCAATCGATCTTACAAGCTTTGGCTGAACAATCTCGTATTGTTCGTTTGCCTTTAAATAAAATTGGATCTATTAACAAGATCAATAAAATGTATGCTTTCTTAGAGCAAGAAAATGAGCGCCCTCCAAGTGCTGAAGAGATTGCTAAGAAATTAGACATGACTGTGAATGACGTAAAAGAGTCTATGAAAAACTCTGGACGTCACGTATCTATGGATGCTCCATTAATTGAAGGAGAAGATTCTAACTTATACGATGTATTAAATTCGGGAGAATCTCCAAATCCAGACAAAACATTATTGCATGAATCTTTACGTATTGAGATCAACAGAGCTCTAGAAACTCTAACTCCTCGTGAAGCAGACGTAGTAAAATTATATTTCGGTTTGGGTGAACACCAACCAATGACTTTAGAAGAAATTGGTGAAACATTCGATTTAACTCGTGAACGTGTTCGTCAAATTAAAGAAAAAGCGATTCGTCGTTTAAAGCATACATCTAGAAGTAAAATTTTGATGACATATCTTGGATAGCAATTTCAGATTGCTTTAGGTATCTCACTCATACCTTATGATTAAAATCGTTGTCAATAAAACATGAAAAACTCTCGAAAATTCTTCGAGAGTTTTCTTTTTTATATACTTATTTTTACTTCAGACAAAATACAACACAAACTAAATGAGTAAATTAATTGCACCTTCAATTTTAGCGGCAGATTTTGCCAATCTTCAACATGATATAGAAATGGTTAATGCAAGTGAGGCTGATTGGTTTCACATTGATATTATGGATGGGGTCTTTGTTCCTAATATCTCTTTTGGAATGCCAGTTTTAAAAGCCATTTCTAAACATGCTACAAAAACTATTGATGTTCACTTAATGATTGTAGATCCAGATAGATACATCCAAACATTTGCAGATTTAGGAGCTACTATATTAACCGTTCATTACGAAGCCTGCACACACTTACACAGAACTATACAAGCCATTAAAGCAGCTGGAATGAAAGCTGGAGTAGCATTAAATCCGCATACACCTGTTGCTGTATTAGAAGATGTTATTACCGACTTAGATTTGGTTTGTATTATGAGTGTAAATCCTGGTTTTGGCGGGCAGTCTTTTATAGAAAATACCTATAAGAAAGTAACTCAATTAAAACATTTAATTGAATTTTCAGATTCGAATTGTCAAATAGAAATTGATGGTGGAGTCACAGATCAAAATGCGAACGATTTAGTTGAAGCTGGTGCTGATGTTCTAGTGGCTGGAAGTTTTGTTTTTAAAAGTGATAATCCAATAGAAACAATTAAAAATTTAAAAGCGATTACGAATTAACAGCTAAATTATGGACAGTACATCAGCAATTATTCTTGCCATATCTCTAATGATTATTATGCTAGGGATGGGACTTTCCTTAGTTGTTGATGACTTTAAACGCATTTTTTCTCAACCGAAAGCCATTGTCATTGGTCTTGTAAATCAGCTTATTCTCTTACCAGTGATAGCGTTTGTGTTGGTTTCTTTATTTCCTTTACAGCCTGAAATTGCTGTTGGAGTAATGATATTAGCAGCTTGTCCAGGCGGAGCTACATCCAACCTGATTTCTCATTTGGCGAAAGCAGACACAGCATTATCTGTTACATTAACAGCCTTTAGTAGCTTGATTACTATTTTGACCATTCCTTTTATTGTCAATTTTTCTTTAGAACAATTTTTGGATCAAAGTAATATGATACAGCTTGACATTGCTCAAACATTTCTTCAAATTTTAATGATTATTATCATTCCTGTTTTTATTGGAATGATGATTAGAAAATACAAGGAAAATTTTGCTCTTAAAATGGAAAAACCTGTTCGGATAGCATCAGCTTTGGTTTTAATTTTAGTCATTGTTGGAATCATCATTAAAGAAAAAGATAGTTTAGCAACGTCTTTTCAACAAGCTGGATTGATTGTTGTTTGCTTGAATATTATTGTGATGTTTGTTGGATATTATTCTGCCAAATTGTTTAAGATTACAAATAAACGAGCATTGTCTATAGCTATAGAATCTGGAATTCAAAACGGAACTTTAGGAATTACCGTAGCCGTAGTTTTATTAGGAAATTCTTCATTTGCCATCGTTTCAGCTATTTACGGAACATTAATGTTTTTTACTGGAGCAGCAGCTGTGTATGTTGGCACCAAACAAAACAAGAAAAATTTATCTTAGATATTGTATTCAATAGTAGATATAGAAACCACTGGAAATGGGTATCGAGGTCAGAAAATTATCGAGATATCCATTTTTGTTTTTGATGGAAAAAAAGTGATTGATGAATTTACTTCTTTGGTAAATCCTGAAATAACAATTCCTCCATTTATCACCAATCTTACTGGCATTACCGGCGCTATGGTAAGAACAGCACCTAAATTCTATGAGCTTGTAAAAAAGGTAGAAGAAATTACCAAAGACACCATTTTTGTAACGCATAATGTCAACTTTGATTAGAACATCATTCAAAATGAGTTTAAAAGTTTAGGCTTTGATTTTAAACGAAAAAAGCTATGTACAGTTCGGTTTTATCGCAAAATTATTCCTGGTTTAAAATCCTACAGCTTGGGGAATATTTGTAGCTCAGAAAGAATTGAAATCAATGGAAGGCATCGAGCCAAAGGAGATGCTGAAGCTACAGTAGTCCTTGGAGTGTAGATGTCTATTTCAATTAATTAAAAGTAAAATAATACATTCAACACATTTTTACTCTCGACAAGAATTGAAAAACTTGTTGTAGTGTGTCACATTTCTAAAACTTTATACTCTTTATAATAACAAAACAACCAAATATGAAAAAACTTTACATGCTATCCTTCATGATAATTATGATTGGTGTCTCTGTATATGCACAAGATACAAGAAAGCAAGACCTCAGTGATTTAGCTCAAAAATTTAAAGATTCGTTAGATTATAGTGGAGTTTTCTTAGTAGCAAATGGTACTACAATCTTACTAGAAAAGGCTTATGGGTATGCCAACATGGAGCATACCGTTAAAAATACAATCAACACAAAGTTTCGCATTGCATCTATAAGTAAAATGTTTGTGTCTTATGCCATCTTTATTTTAGCAGATAAAAAGGAGGTAGACTTTAATGAATCCATAGAAAAATATTTCCCTTCACTTAAAAAAGAGTTTAGTAAGCAAATAACTATCAAGCATTTAATTACTCATTCGAGTGGTTTGACAAGAGATATAGATATTCTTTCTCCTAAATCATCTCATGAAAATTATACAGAAGAAGAATTCATTACCATTTTAAATTCAACAAATTTACAGTCTACCCCAGGTAAATCATATTCTTATTCTAATGTTGGTTTTAGTCTATTAGGTAGGATCATTGAAAAAGCAACAAAGAAGAATTTTAATGAAGCTATGAGTCAATTGATTTTTAAACCATTAAAATTAAAAAACACAGGACATGAAATTGAAGGGCACATCGTTGCGGATATGGCAAATGGTTATAATGCCATAGGTGAAGAATTATTCAAAAGCTCACATGAAAATAAGTCGCATGTTTTTGCAGCTGGTTCAATGTACTCTAATGCAAAAGACTTACTCTTATTTGCTAAAGAAGTTATTGATGGCGATTTAATCTCCGATAAAATGCATAAACTATATTTAAAGTCAGGTGGTTGGGTAACATGGAAGTATTCAGGAAATTTAAATAACCAAAAGTCAGTTGGTCAGTTTTTAATGCATAGTGGTAGCTGCCCTGGTTATAGAGCTACTATTGGTCTGTTTTTAGAGGACAACACCGTAGTTATTGGCCTTTCAAACAAAGTGCCAATAAACACTGCCTTAATCTACAACAAATTAGGTAATATAGCTGTTGGTTTGGAACCAGAAGAATTATTTAAGCCTCATATAATTAAATTAACTCCAGACATAATTAATGGTAAGTTCAAATCTGCTATTGAAAAATATGATCAATTACTTAAGAGCAACCCTAATAATGAAAAAATGAAGGTTGGTGAGTTAAATACTATGGGGTACTTATATTTAGAGTATAACAAAACTAAAGAAGCTATAAACTTTTTTAAGTTTGCTACTATGCTTTTTCCAAAGAATTCAAATGCATTTGACAGCCTTGGCGAGGCTTTAATTAAAGATGGACAAGGATTAGAGGGAGTACAAATGTATGAACAATCATTAAAGCTAAATTCAAAAAATGAAAATGCAAAAGCAGCAATAAAGCAGTTTAAAAACGGAAATACAAAAGACGGAATAAAGAAATTCAATATAGAATATCAAATAATCTTTTTTTTACTTCTATTTACCGTTATTGGTGGTTTTTGGATTTATCTACGAAAATCAAAAGAATAATATACATGCCACAACAACCAACTTTATGAAAAAAAATCCATTACGAATTATACTAGGAATATTAATCATTATAACTTCCATAGTCTCTATTTTCTATTTTAGTTTTTTTGCTTTAAATATACATGAAGTTACAATTCTAAAATGGCTCCCGCTTATTTCAACTTTTGTGGGCTTTTATTATGCTGGATTGATGACGAGAAAAGTCAATATAAAGTATCTCTTTTTTTTATTTTTCTCTTTTATAATCTTTATTCCTTTTGCTTTTTTTTATTTTCCATTAATAATCTATTTGCTTTTTTTCGCTATTTGGGCATTATCATTGCATAGGAATGAAATTAAAAAAAAGATAAAAGTTGTTTTTTCAATTGCAGGAATCCTAATCTTTGCTTTTTTTCTGTTTAATCAACCTTTAATAGTTAAAAAAAAAGGTTTTGTAATTAGAGAAGATGGATCTCTATTTAATGCAAAAGTTATATGGGACTTTAATAAAAGTAAGCCAAAAACGTTACCAAAAGAATCATTCATAAACTCAAAAAATGAAGAGGTTAAATTGACAGCTTTTAAAGATAAAATTATATATGTTAGCTTTTGGGCAACTTGGTGTGGAATCTGTTTATCAGAAAAACCAATGTTAGAAAAGTTAAAAGAAGATTTTAAGGATAGTAATCAAGTAATTTTTGTAGACATTTCATTAGATAAAGACAAAATGCTCTGGAAGTCCTACTTGGAAAAATATAATCCAAAAGGCATACAATTAATATCCCAAAATGAAAGCTTAACAAGAAAAAATTATGGGTTACAAGGAATCCCTAACCATTTAATAGTAAATAATTTAAAGGAATATAAGAATCTTAGATACATTCTAGAAGCTAGAAAATATTTAGAAAATGAAAACATCCTTGATGAATGGATTAAAAAAGAATGAACTATAATTAAAAAACCGGAATGAAGTCAATTTTGTATGCCAATTAAAGTAGTGACGGGGAAAATCTTGTTTTTTCAGGAAGAAGAAATGGTATTCGAGAAATTCTTATTATTCCAGGTAATGGTGATGGAGGGAAAATATATCAAAAAAACTTATAACGTACTAAATAAAAAAACATACACTCTAATTTTAAAAACGAAGTGGTTTTGGAATAAAAAGAGGATTTGGAACAATGAAAAATTTTATAACAATTTTATAGAAATTTGGAAGAAAGGCGATAAATTGAATCCAGAAGAAAGTGTATATTTTCATTTTTCAAGGTCTTTGTTTTTAGAAAATAAAATTATGCTTTAGTTTCTATCTTCAAACAGAGTTACAAAACCCTAATGAGTATTTTTTTATGTTCAACCACAAAAAGACAATAGAGATGTTCAAAGAATCATACGTGCTTATTTGAACAAAAAAATAAACATTTTAAAAAGCTAACAACTAATACTATAAATCTTGCTTAATACTCGCCCTCAAGACTCTCAAATTTCTTAAATTGAGCTTATTAATATTTGCCATAAATACAGCGCTAGAATCATTTAACCCCACTAATTTTAGCACCTCATATATCCTTCCAGAACAACCTGAATAACGTTCAGCTATGTCTGTTAATTTTACTCTACCTAATTTAGTAGTACCAAAAAATAAATCAGCACTAACATTATTAATTCTTATATCGTCTGGCTTGGCCCATAATGTAGTCTTAACATCTTCTCTTTTATAAGGTCTCCCATTCTTCCAATATTGAGTAAAAACAGCATCTTTATCATAAGTAACCCCCAACATCAGTTTATTTCTACAAGTAATAAATTGATATTTGAATTTAACTTTTTCAAAATCAAAACCATTTTTATCTCCTTTAAATGAAACATTACCTCTGTTTAATGATATAAATTGAGCTCGTGCTTTTGATTTTTGAGCTTTAATTGGCATTGCTCCTAAAAGAGCAAACAAAAAAATTATACTCAATATTTTCGAGAAACCCTTATTTTTCATGACTGTGATTTTTACAAAGAATGAGGCGCAAAAATAATACCAACTTAGAGATAAAAGAAAAATTTTAGAATTAAATTATTTAAAAGAAATAGAATAAGAGGCATTTGCTATTTAGAAAGTATTCCCAACAAATACACTGTTCCTATTTCTAAAGAGAAAATAAAAGAATTGAAAAAACGATTGTAATTATTGTTGATTTTGATCGTGCTTTTTGAAGTGAAGTGAAAATAAAAAGAGACTTCTTAATTAAGAAGTCTCTAAAACCAACTATACTAATACTGTTCTAACAGATAATTAATCAAATCTGTAGTAGTAACAATACCAACCAACTCTTCATTTTCAACAATAGGTAAAGCATGAAACTCTTCCTTAGATAAAATCTCTGCAACTTCTTTTATTGTTGTTTGCGGTGATACTTTTACTAAAGTTTTTGCCATTACTTGTTCTATCGTAAACATATTATACACCATTGTATCTACATCTGTTTCATCTTCATAGACTGCATCTGCATAACTTATTCGCAACAAATCTGTATAACTTAGCATTCCTATAATTTCTTTTCCGTTAACAACTGGTATGTGCCTAATATTATGGTTCTTAAACAATCTTTCTGCAGTTGTTAAATCATCTGAATGATTTACAGTGATTAAATCTTTGGTCATTATTGTGGAAACTGGCATTCTTTTTTTCATGGTTTCTGTTTTAAATTCTACATCAAATTTCTACAGAAAACAATTAAAAGAAAATGATTTTTATCATTTAATAAAAGAAATATTGATTGTACCTTATGTTGTTATTGCACCATTTAGATTTGATTTTTTAAAGCTTCATTTCTCTTAATAATGTAAAAAATTAAAGTTTAACATTGTTTTAATTTTCCTATAAATCTTAGGGAATTGAATTTTAAATTCTTGTGGTGTTTCGATAAAATTCTCAATTAATACGGCTATAAATTCATATTGATTTTCAAAAGCATACTTCCTAAAATAATTAGAGGCAATAAGCTGTTTTCTTACATGTTCATTCTCTTGGAGATATTTCATTAATCGTTCATAACCTCTCCTAAAAACTAAAGAGCTAACATCTCTTCTTTGAAGAGATTTCACATGAATGATATGTGTAAATTCATGAATTCCAAGATTTAAATTATCATCTTTTATTGCATTTCCTTCTAAAAAATGCTTCCAAGAAAGGACAACTATTTTATATTTCGGATTGAACTCTCCTTTATGCTTTCTTTTACTAACTCTAGACAAAAAAACATCTGGATAGACTATAATCTTATTAAATACATCTGTAATAAATTTTCGCTTTCCAAATGTTAACATCACATAAGAAGAACCTATTAAAATTCTGGTCTCAGCATTAATTTCATGACCATCTCTTCCAATAAAGCTATACGTTCTAATAAATATAGCCAAACGATGCTCGAAATGATCTTGATATCTACCTTCTAGCTTTTGATAGAAGCTAACTTTTTCTAAAAGAATATTTTTCTGCTGTCTAGACAGTTTTTTTTTGTGAGGACTAGAGTGTGTAAAAAGTGAACGATTAAAAAAATAAGTTAAGACTGTATCTAAACCACGTGTTAGAAAATTTAAAATTTCAACAAGAGAAATACCGTAACGAAAAAGATAGGGGTGTTTCATAGGCTTAACTCCAACAATGATAAAAAGAATCTTTGGATTTACTCTTTTTTAAAATCAAAAACAATGGCTTTTATTCAGCTTCTCTTTTTCCCTTTTACATGATTTTTTTCCTCTTTGCGTTATTATTTAAGGCTTCTGTCAAATGAAATCATTATTTTTAAGCAGATAAAACAAGAGATGAATATTTTAAAACCCCTTATTTATTTTTCGCTGTTTGACCATCCTTTAACCGAAGAAGAGATATTCCAGTTTTCTAAGATAGCTACTAAAAATAGTTTACGAGAAGAAGTGGATACTTTAATTCAATCTGGAGTCATTAAAAAAGTAGATAATTTTTTATTATATAAAAAAGACCTTACGCATATTACAAAAAGGGTTAATGGAAATAAGAATGCAAATGCAGTAATGCCTAGAGCAAAAAAAATGGCTTCTTTTATTTCTAAATTTCCATTTGTAGAAGGAATTGGTATTTCTGGATCTTTATCCAAAGGATATTACGATGCTCAAAGTGATTTCGATTTTTTTGTAATTACAAAAGCAAAAAGAGTTTGGCTTACAAGAACATTAATTGCATTTTATAAAAGACTGTTTCTTCGCAATTCATACAAAGAATTTTGTGTCAATTATTTTGTAAGTACAGAAACCTTAGAAATTGAAGAGAAAAACAGATTTACAGCAACAGAAATTATTACTGTAATTCCTCTCTATGGCAAACAGATTTTTGAAGAGTTTTATCAAAAAAACCAATGGGTTACTGATTTTTTTCCAAATTACAAACTTCTTAACAATCTTGAGAAAACGCATCCTATCATAAAAACAAGATACAGTCAAGTTTTCGAATTTCTTTTGAATAATTTTGTAGGACGTTCAATCAATTATTTATGCATGAAGCATATTACTAAAAGATGGAAGAATAGATACAAAACAAAAATTAATAGCCCTTATAAATCTAAGAAGGAAATTTCTAAACATCATCCTGAAAATTTCCAAGATAAAGTCATTAAAAAATTGAATTTACAGTATAAATGCTGTTTAGAAAAATATGGAATCCACATACCTGAAGAACATGCATAACATTGTTTTTTCTCACTCTTATTTCTACAAATTTGACCCAAAGCAATGGAGGAATAAAACTCCTTTTCCTCCTTTAGGAACAATTTACGCTGCATCATATTTAAGAGAAAACAACTACCAAGTGTCTCTTTTTGACACCAACCTTCTTGGTTCTACAGATACATTAAAACCTTTTTTAGAAAAAAAGGACGCCTCGTTCTTTGTTATGTACGATGATGGGTTTAACTATCTTACTAAAATGTGTTTGACAAATATGAGAGAAGCTGCTTTTGAGATGATTCAAATTGCAAAATCTCTTAACTGTTTTGTTATTTGTTCTAGTTCCGATTCTACCGATCATTATGAAAAGTATTTAGACAAAGGAGCGGATGTAGTTATAAAAGGTGAAGGTGAAATTACATTAAAAGAAGTTATTGAAGCAAAAACTAATAATAGGAACTTATCCGATATAAAAGGTATTGTTTATAGAAATAATACCGAAACTATAAAAAATAGCTCTAGAACAGTGCTTCGAGATTTGGATGAATTACCGATGCCTGCTTGGGACTTAGTAGATATTGATGCTTATAAAAAAGTATGGCAACAAAGTAAGTATGAATTTACATTAAACATTGCAACAACAAGAGGATGTCCATATAAATGCAATTGGTGTGCAAAACCCATTTATGGGAATCGATATAACTCTCACTCTCCAGAATTTATTACACAACAAATTCAGTTTCTATCTGAAAACTATAATGTAAATCGATTTTGGATGTGCGATGACATTTTTGGATTGAAACCTAGTTGGGTTCAGAATTTCAATACTGAACTTAAAAAGCGTGACTTAAAAATTCGTTATTACATTCAAAGTAGAGCCGATTTGTTACTAAAAGAAGATACTATAGATGCATTAGCCGAAAGTGGATTAGAGGAAGCTTGGATTGGAGCTGAAAGTGGTTCGCAACGAATTTTGGATGCTATGGACAAAGGAACTACAGTAGGTCAAATTTATACCGCCACCAAACTACTTAAAGAAAAGTCAATACGTATTGCCTTCTTTATTCAGTTTGGTTATTTAACTGAAACCAAAGAGGATATTGATAAAACAATTGGAATGATTAAAGAATTAGTACCTGATAATATGGGAGTTTCTGTTTCCTATCCATTACCAGGAACTAAGTTTTATGAAAAAGTAAAGGATGATTTAATCGCAAAAGCTAATTGGTCCGATTCCGATGATCTTGCAATGATGTTTGAAGGAACATTTAATTCTAAATTTTACAAAAAATTGCATCGATATACTCATAAAGAGTTTAGAAAGAGTCAAGCTAAATCCTTTGTCAAATCTATTTTAAAGAAACCTTCTCTTTTTTCTTTGGGCAAGTTGAGAACAATTTTATTGTATTTCTATTATGCTCCTACATCTATATTAGATAAAATAACTCTTAAAAAAATGCAGCAATTCAATGAATCATGATTTTGACATAGCTGCTAAATCCTACGACCAAACATTCACAAACTCAAATATTGGTAAAGCACAAAGACAACAGGTCTATAAATATTTAAATAAATTAATTGACCGCTCTAACTCTCTTCGAGTGTTAGAGCTAAACTGTGGCACTGGTGAAGATGCAAAATACATAAGTCAATACGGACATAAAGTAATAGCAACTGACATATCTAATGAAATGATTCAGATAGCCAAAGCTAAAAACAATGAGCTTTCTACTTCTTTCTATCAACAAGACATTACTAAAATTACGTCAAAAACATTTGATGAAAAATTTGATCTTATCTTTTCCAATTTTGGAGGATTTAATTGTTTATCAAAAACAGAACTTACAGCTTTTTTAGATCTTGCTCCGCAACTTCTTTCCACGAAAGGAAAACTTGTATTGGTTGTAATGCCTAAGCACACGATTTGGGAAACTATTTACTTCTCTTTAAAAGGTCAAACAAAAAAAGCAAAAAGAAGAACTTCAGAAACATTTGTACTAGCAAATGTTGAGGGTATTGATGTAAAAACATGGTATTTTAACCCCTCTGAAATTGCAAAGAATGCATTGCATTTCGACCTTATAAATACGAGACCTATTGGTCTTTGGGTGCCCCCATCTTATTTAGAACATTCGGTTCTTGGAAAAAAGAGTATCTTAAATATCTTAAAAAAATTAGATTTGGTTTTTAGTTGGAGTTTTCTTTCTAAATATGCCGATCATTATTATATTGAACTTGAAAAAAAATCAGCAGATTCTCAATGAGTATTGTACTAACACACGCCTATTATCTTTTTGAAGATGAAAAAGAACAAAAGATAATGAAGCCTTATCCTCCATTAGGTCTATTATATGTATCCGCATATTTAAACCAGAATGGAATTGAAAACAATGTTTACGACAGTACATTTTATTCTTTTGATGAACAATTAACCTTTATAGAAGAAAAACAACCTAAGGTAATTTCTATTTACACAAATTTAATGACAAAATTAAATGTTATAAAATTGATTCATGTTCTTACTTCTAATGAAAAATATGGGTCTCCAAAAATTGTATTAGGCGGACCTGATATTACTTATAATGTTGAAAATTACTTACAATTAAATGTCGATTTCCTTGTCATTGGAGAAGGTGAAGAAACAATGTCTGAGCTCTATAATGCTATTGTTGATAAACAACCGTACAACAAAATTCAAGGAATTGCATACCAAGAAGATGGTCAGATAATAAAAACTCCTCCAAGAATAAAAATTAAAGATGTATCTGAGCTTCCAACGCCAAATAGAGCTGCAATTCCAGTAGAAAAATATTTAGAAACTTGGAAGACTCATCATGGACAAAGCTCTATGACAGTTAGTACACAACGTGGCTGTCCGTATACGTGTAAATGGTGTAGCACAGCTGTCTATGGACAGAGTTATAGGCGTAGACCAGCCAACTTAGTCGCTGAAGAACTAAAATCATTAAAAGACACCTACAATCCAGATTCTATTTGGTTTGTTGATGATGTTTTTACTGTAAGTCATAAATGGATTAAAAGTTTTCATGAAGAAGTACTCAAACAAAATGCCATTATTCCTTTTGAATGTATCACCAGAGCAGAAAGATTAAACGACGAAATTCTTCAACTTTTAAAAGAAGCTGGATGTTACCGGATTTGGATTGGTGCAGAAAGTGGTTCTCAAAAAATTGTTGATGCGATGGACAGGCGTGTAGATATTAACGTAGTAAAATCTGCTATTCAAAAAACAAATGCTCTAGGAATGGAAACTGGTACTTTTATTATGCTAGGATATCCAGGTGAAGATGAAGAAGATATTAACAAAACTGTAAAATATTTAAAAGCTGCAAATCCAACACATTTTACGATTACCATTGCCTATCCAATTAAAGGGACATCATTATACAATGAAATTGAAGATAAAATTACCATACAACCCGATTGGAATTCTTCTACAGATAGAGACATTGATTTTAAACGTGCCTATAAAAAAACATACTACAATTATGCATTAAAGTATGTAATCAATGAAGTAAATCACCAAAAGCAAAAACAAAAAGGCAATTATATGCAAGCCTTTAAAATGAAAACCAAATCAATTCTTGCACAAACAGGAATGAAGTTTTTAAAATAATTATGAACCTACGAATTTATTTGATTCTTTTCGTTTTTACTTTCATCAGTATTTCTTGCACTGAGAGCGTTATTGGTGATACTTTTAATAATGATTCTCAAATTAAACTTATATGGTTCCCTTCCTATTCAGGAGATGATTTTCAAAAAAACAAAATTGCATTAGAATGGTGCCTCTCATATTTAGGTGCCAACATTGCTTCACAATCTCCTTCACTTGGAGTCACTTCAAATAGTAATACTATTACTCTTGATATTGATCAGTTAGGGTTTACCAAAAAAGCAATTACAGAATTGAAAAAATTACATCATGTCTTTAAAAACTCTGAGGAATATCGAATTCATAAAGCATTTGACTTAGGGAAATATATTGCTATGACATTAGGAAGTTCTTATCATTACTATAAGATTGTAGATGCTCCTGAGCATATAGATTATTATGCTACCGCTTATCATTTTAATCAATTAAAAGGATATATCGATGACTCAAGTGTTTCTTTAACAGGTGTTCACAGAATTATTAAATACTCGACGCTGAGCAATAATAATAGACAAATATTTATTTCTTCAGAAATTGATCCAAATACTCAAGAAGTTAAAGAATTTGAGTCTTTAGAAAGAATGCCTAATGGACAACTGAAATTTGCCATATTTGATGTTGATGGCTTTTTAATTCCAAATGCTAAAAGCAATGTTAGTAGAGGAGGAAAGCCTGCTAAATGCCTATGGTGTCATGAAGTGAATATACTTCCACTTTTTAAGCAACAAAATAACTTCACTGACTTTTTATCTTTTGCCCAACTTACAGATACTCTAAATTTTTATAATTTCCAATTGAAGACTTTTCAAGATAATTCATGGAACAATCCAAGTATTCAAAACAAAGCACTTCATACCAATATGGAATTATCTTATATTTCCTATATGGAACCAACAGCAGAAAGGCTGGCTTTAGAATGGAATATTTCTAATACTGAAGTTCAAATCTTATTAAATCAAATTGATACTCACAGACATGATGAGTTTGATTTTTTAGGAGATCTTTATCATCGAAGTGACATTAATGCTTTCGCTCCTTTTGAAACTATCAAGCCACCTAGTAGCATTCGAGAAGAATCATCAAGCGAACCTAATTTGCTTAAATAGAATGATAAAAGGTAAAAAAATAATTGTTATTCTACCTGCATACAATGCAGGCAAAACACTTGAAAAAACGTATAGTGAAATTCCTTTCGATATTGTAGATGATGTAATTTTGACTGATGATTTCAGCAATGATAATACAGTTTTATTGGCAAAAAAACTTGGAATTAAACATATTATTGAGCATCAAACAAATTTAGGATACGGAGCCAATCAAAAATCTTCTTATAATAAGGCATTAGAGTTAAATGCAGATATTATAGTAATGCTACATCCAGATTATCAATACACTCCAAAATTGATTCCTGCCATGTGTAATCTAATAGCGTCCAATCTTTACGATGTTGTTTTAGGATCTAGAATTTTGAGTAAAGGAGCTTTAAAGGGAGGAATGCCTATCTATAAATACTTCTTTAACCGAGTACTTACTTTTACCCAAAACATCTTAATGAATCAGAAATTATCTGAATATCACACAGGCTATAGATGTTTTAATGCAAAAGTTTTTCAAACTATTAACTATAACAGCAATTCAGATAATTTTGTTTTTGACAATCAATTGCTAGCACAATGTTGTTTTCAAAATTTAAAGATTGGAGAGATTTCTTGTCCAGCTAAATATTTTGAAGAAGCTTCTTCGATTAACTTCAGAAGAAGTGTTATTTACGGCATTGGGTGTTTAAATGTTGCTATGAAGTATTTCTTACAAAAGAAAAGAATCATAAAGTTTAATTTATTTAAAAGTTCATGAGGAGACTTTTAAAACATACTATGCTTCCAGTGATAGTTCTATTTTTAATAGGATTATTTTTTATATACAAAGCGGTTTATTTTCCACCTCATGATTTTGCTAATTATTATTATGCTGCTTTCTTTTTAGAGAATGGACAGTTTAATCCAATAATTTATGACCCTGCTTGGTTTAATATACAAATTGAGATGTATACAAAAAATGCATATGCTGCATATGCTCCTAACACTCCTTTTTTAGCATTCTCTTTTATTCCTCTTACTTGTTTTTCATTTGGTGCAGCAAAAATTATTTTCAACAGTATTAGTTTGTTCCTTTTTATCACAAGTCTTTATCGATTATTCAGACATTATAAAATAAACCTCAATTACATCTTTATAATTCTCATACTATTTATTGTACCTATTAAGAATAATGTTCTTTTTGGTCAAGTTTACTTCTTCCTGTTTTTCTTAATTACTGAAGGATTCCTTGCCTACAAAAAAAACAGAACAATACGGATGTCAATTCTATGGAGTTTAGCTATTTTATTGAAAGTATTTCCAATTCTATTATTTCTATTCTTACTATTCAAAAAGCGATACAAGTCTGTTTTATATTTAGTGTCAACTTTAGTGATTCTTCTGTTTGTTTCAATTCTCATAAATGGATCTGAAGCGTGGATTTTTTATTTAAAAGAGGTTCTTCCAAAAGCTTCTAATGGGGAAATTAGTGGAGAGTTTGTAAAAAATTATCAATCTTTCTTAATGTTCTTCAAACATGCTTTTATTGAGAATAAGAATCTTCTTTTTCAGAACAGCTTTGCTTTCCAAACTACAATGATTTCTGTCAAATTGATAATAGTGTCACTTGGTATTTTTCACACAATAAAGAAAAAAAGTTCTTTAGAGACATTTTCTTTCTGGATTCTTGCTTTTTATTTATTATCTCCATACAGTAGTAGCTATGGAAGCCTTTTATTAGTTATTCCTTTAATTTTAGTTTTCAGGAAAAATTCATGGAAATTCACTCTCTTTTTCTCTTCTTTAGTATTTCTTTATGCAAATGTTCCTTACGATTTCTTTCATAGTTCAAGCCTTGTTTTAAGTTTTTTTAAGCTATTCGCTCTTGTTATACTCTTTTATTCTCTATTCCTCTTTAGACAAACTTTCTTAAAAACACAATTGATTATTATTGGGTTAAGTATTGTTTTAGGTTTTAGTATTTCATCTATAAGCAAATCAAAAGATTTAGAAAAAGAAGTTCCGCTCTTGGCTAATAATAACATTGCGTTTATTATTGATTATTCTATTAAGAATAATACATTACATTATAGTTACTGGTCTGGAAAGGGACTTATCAAAAAGCAAATTCCTCTAAAGGCAAACAATATAAATACAACTGACGTTGCAATCATAGAGAATGAGATTTATATTAAAAATAAAAAAATACATTTACCAAAGTCAAATAAAAAACAAGCTACTATTATTAATAGTAATACTTTGATTTATTTGTCTGATCATGATAGAGGTTTTAAATTTTACAATTTAAAGCGTATAAATATTACAGAAAAAAAACATTAATGCAACCACAAAAAACAGCTTTGATTATTGGAGCGGGCCCAGCAGGATTAACTGCTGCTTATGAATTTTTAAAACATACAGAGATAAAACCTGTTATTTTAGAAATGACAGAAGATATTGGCGGCATCTCAAAAACAGTTAATTACAAAGGAAATAGAATAGATATAGGAGGGCATCGTTTTTTCTCTAAGTCTGATGTAGTAATGAATTGGTGGCAAGAAATTATGCCCATTGAAAAAACAGATACTCCTTTAAAAATATCATATCAAAATAAGACCAAAATAGTAACTACGAAAACTGATTCAGATTCTCAAGATGTGTTGTTGATCAGAAATCGAGTCTCTAGAATATTTTTTCTTAAAAAGTTGTTTAATTACCCATTGACTCTAAATTTAGATACTTTCAAAAAGCTAGGTTTTTTATTAAGCATTAAAATAGGATACAGCTATCTCTTTGCATTAGTATTTCCTATTAAAAAAGAAAAATCTCTAGAGGATTTTTTCATTAATCGATTTGGAAAAAAACTATATTATTTGCTTTTTAAAGATTATACTGAAAAAGTTTGGGGAGTTTCTTGTAACGAAATTTCGGCGGAATGGGGAAGACAGCGGATCAAAAAACTAAACATATTAAAAGCGATAAAACATGCTTTAACTAAAAAGAAAAGTAATGTTCAAATTACTCAGAAAGACACAGAAACTTCTTTAATAGAGAAGTTTTTATATCCTAAGTATGGTCCTGGCCAATTATGGGAAAAAGTAGCGAAAATCATTCAAGATAAAGGAGGTGAAATTCATCATTGCTGTAAAGTAGTTTCTCTACATTACACTGATTTTAAAACGACAGGAGTAGAATTTCAAAATAAAGACAACGTAAATGAAGTTGTTCTGGCAGATTATGTGATTTCTACCATGCCTGTTAAATACTTAATTAGAGGTTTAGGAAATACCGTGCCAAAAGAAATTAAAACTATTGCTGATGGTTTATTATATAGAGATTTCATAACTGTTGGATTATTGGTAGAATCTATAAATCTAGATAATGGAAAAATAAAAGACAATTGGATTTATATTCAAGAACACGAGGTTAAATTGGGTAGGTTACAAGTTTTCAACAATTGGAGTCCATACATGGTCAAAGACCCTAGTAAAGTTTGGTTAGGGCTAGAATATTTTTGTAACCAAGGAGATGACTTATGGGAAATGGATAAAGATGAATTCGTCCAATTTGCTATTAAGGAACTTTCGTCTATTGGCATTATTGATCCAAAAAACGTGCTAGATCAAACTATGATTAAGATGCCCAAAACATACCCTGCTTATTTTGGCACATACAATCAATTTGATCAGGTGAAAGAATATGTCAATCAGTTTGAAAACTTATTCTTGATAGGGCGAAATGGAATGCATAAGTATAATAATCAAGATCATTCTATGTTAACTGCAATTACAGCTGTTCAAAACATCATCAATAATAGAAGCAATAAAGATAATCTTTGGGATATTAATACGGAAGATGAATACCATGAAGAAAAATAATATACTTTCTTGTCATAAGCTAATAAATAGTCCTATAATAAATATATGAACAAAGCACTGCAACGATTTTTACCTATAGTTTTTAATAGCTTACGAAGTGTAATTACTCCTGCTATTTCTATTCTATTTTCGTTTATTGTTGTTCACTATTTCTCTAAGCAACTTTGGGGTGAATTTGTTAATATATTGCTTTTTATTTATGTTGCTACTACCATTAGTAACTGGGGAAATAAAGATTTTCTATTACGAGCATTTAGCAAAAATCCAAAAGATATAATTTCCGTTTGGCAAAGTTTTTTGATTGCTAGACTACCCATACTCTTAGTTTTTATTGTACTTGTATTCTTTATCTATAGTACGTTTGTTTTTTGGCTGATTCTTTGGCTTATAGCTGCGTATGTTTTTAACTCTTTTTCTTCTGTTTTTATTTACAAGAGAGATTATGTAAAAGCATTTTCTATTGAAATAGTAAGTTTTTTAGTATTAATACTTCAACTTTTCTTGTATCGAGAAAACATAAGTCTGAATTTACTTATTAAAAGTTATTCCCTACATCTAGTAGTAAAATCGATACTGTTTATACTATCATATAAAGAGTTTCTAAAATTCAAATCATTCCAACTCAATTTTTCATTGTTAGTTTATAGTGCGACTTTTTTTTTATTGAGTATTGCAGGGTTTTTACAATCTAAAATAGACATCTATGTTTTTCAATTTTTCAGTGATGATATAACCTTGGGTGAATATCAAATTATTTCAGGTTTTTTTATTTTTTCACAATCAATTACGATGATTTTAGTCCTTCCATATGTTAAGAACATCTACCGGATGTCATATAAAAGCATTATTGGTATTAAAAAAATAATTTCTACCATTGGCTTCTTTTTAAATTCGATAATTATGGTTGTCATCTTTCTTGCATTGAAAAACTTGTATGATATTCATCTTAGTTCCACTCAATTAACACTGAGCTTTTTAATTGGTTATCCCTGTTATATCTATTCAATAGACATCTTAACTCTTTTTAAGAAAAATAAAGAAATTGTTGTTATGAAAGTCTCAATAATAGGCTTAGTTATAAATTTTGTATTATCTATATGTTTGCTATCATATGGATACAATATTACAGGTGTCTTAGCAGCAAATGCAATAGCACAACTTTTTAGTTTAGCCTTGTATACACAAAAAAGAAAATCAATTTATCTGACTGTATCTAATTAAACAAACTATTAATGTTTTTAAAAACGAACTCTTCTTTAAGCTATTATTCGGATAAATCATTATCAACAAATAAGGTAATTACAGTTACTATATTATTTTTTATAATAAGTCTGATAGGGATAAATTATCATGAATTTTGGCTAGATGAGTCGCATAATTTTCTTTTAGCCAGAGATAGTAATTCTTTATCTGATTTACTTTATAATTCTCGATATGAAGGGCAACCTCAACTATGGAACTACATTATACACATTATTACAAGATTTTCTAACAACTCTTTTTATATGCAGTTATTGCATATTATTATCAGTGCAATAACAGTTTTTATTTTTTTAAAAAAAGCACCTTTTCAATTTTGGTTCAAAATCGCTTTTCTCTTAAGCTATTTCACACTATATGAATATAATATTATTAGCAGAAATTATAATTTAGGAGTATTATTTCTCTTTATCTGTTGTACGCTTTACGAGCAAAGAAAAGAACGTTTTACTATTTTTTGCTTCTTCCTTGCCTTAAGCAGCAATGCCCATTCTCTCTTTGTTATTGTTTCTGGGGCATTGTTATTTAGCATATTTATAGAACAGATTGTTAGATTTAAAAATATTATCTCAGTCTTAAAGAATTATTGGAAAGGTTATCTTGTTTTTCTTATAGGAGTTTCTATTTCATTCTGGCAAATTATTCCAGAAAGTGATACTCTTTTTTTCGACAGAATTGATTATTCTAATATCTATGAAATAGCTAAATCAGGAATGTCTTTATTTAAGGCGTTATTTCCCATAGTAGATTTTTCGGAAACTCACTATTGGAATCGCTTTTACCTCATAGAACATTTCAAGTTTATTTCTTTTTTCTTAGGAATCATTGTTTGGATAATTCCGTTCTTACTTTTTAATAAAAATAAGCATGTATTACTTTTTGTATACACAGTCCTCTTTGGTTTTATCATATTTATGTATGTAACACAAATGCATGGAACTCGCTATAATGGAATATTATTCATTACATTAATTGTCGGTCTATGGATTTTATCTAATAAAAAAAATGCCCCTTTCTATAAAAAAGATATATCTCGATATAATTCCAAAATCATTACATTTCTAATGCTTGTGCAAATCATTGCAGGCATTTTAGCTTATACACTAGATATTAAAAACACTTTCAATCATGGTAAAAATGTTGCTAAATACATTCAAGATAATAACATTTCTTTACAACAGGTTATTACGAATTGCGAGAGTGCTTCTATAAATGCTTTCTTACCTGAGAATTTATACAATATATGTTACCTTAAACCTCAGGGGTTTTATTTATGGAATCAAAATTGTGAACTATTTGATATTAACTTACAAGAAAAGCTCATACAAACAGCATTCTCTCAAAAGACAAATCAAAAAACGTTATTTTTAATTCTTGATGACCCTCTTAAACTATCTACTCCTATAGAAATAGAAAACAATATATATTCTTTTTCTATACTTCATACGTTTGAAAATTCTGTGAAGCATAATTATTATTTATACAAAGTATTCAAAAATGAATCAAAATAAAATCCTCATATTTAATCCAAGAAGTGCTAATCAAAAGCACCGTATTCCTAATTCAATCCTTCAAGTAGGAGCAGCTATTTATGGGAAATTTGATTTTGCATTTGTAGATGGAAATTTAGAAAAAGATCCTTGGCAAAAAATCACCTCTTATTTCAATACAGGAGAATATAAATATTTCTGTAGTACAGTGATGCCTGGACCTCAACTACGGCAAGCTATTCCATTTACACGAAAAATAAAAGAAGTATATCCTAACACGATTACAATTTGGGGTGGATATTTTGCATCCAATCAATATAAAGTTTCTATAGAAGCGTCTTATGTAGACTATATTGTAAATGGTCCTGGAGACGTAGCTTTTCCTGCATTATTAGACGCTATAGAAAGCTCCAATATTTCAGAAATAAAAAACATAAAAAACCTCATCTATCTAGAAAATAAAGAAATTACACAAACACCTAAGGAGGCTTTATTAGACCAAGACTCCTTACCACAATTGCCTTATACGCACCTTAATTCATTTTATGATTTAGAAAATTATTTAAGTAAAACATTTTTAGGCAGTAAAACATTCTCTTATCACTCAAGTTTAGGATGCCCGTTTACCTGTTCATTTTGTGCGGTAGTTCCTATTTATAATGGTAGATGGAAAGCAAAATCTGCGCAAACTGTTTACAATGATGTCAAATATTTTAAAGACAATTATGGTATAGATGCTATTGAGTTTCATGACAATAATTTCTTCACCTCTAGAAAACGAGTAGTAGAATTTTCTGAACTCATCAAAAATGATGGTATTACCTGGTGGGGAGAAGGTCGTATAGATACGATTAATAAATATTCAGATGAAGATTTAAAACTCATGAAAGAGGCTGGTTGTAAAATGATCTTTCTCGGTGCAGAAACAGGAAATGATGAAATCCTCAAACAGATGAATAAAGGAGGAACTCAAACTGGGCAAGGAATTAAAGACTTTGCTGCTCGTTTGTATCCTATAGGTATTATTCCTGAATTTTCTTTTGTCTTAGGAATGCCCGCTGATACACCTGAACAAGTAATGGCGCAAATAGAATGGGATATCAATTTCATTAAAGAAATTAAAGAAATTAATCCTGACTCGGAGATCATCATTTATTTATATAGTCCTGTTGCTACAGAAGGTTCTGAATTGTATAACCAAATTCAAAAAGCAGGGTTTAGTTTTCCAAAAAAACTAGATGACTGGTTAGATCCTGCTTGGGAAAATTTTGATCTACGTAAAAATCCATTAACACCTTGGCTTACCCCTAAAATGGTGGATCGTATCATGAACTTTGAAACGGTTTTAAATGGATATTACCCAACCGCTTCAGACTTTAGAATAAAAGGGGTTAAGAAAAAAATACTTCGATCTATTTCAAAAATACGTTATAAAACAAGTGTTTATAAATTCCCTTATGAAATTAAAGTATTACACAAGCTTTGGAAATATCGCCAACCAGAAGAGCAAGGGTTTTATTCTGAATGATATGTTACGGAATTTTATAAAAAAAATTACACATCCTTTTTTAAAAGCAATAGCTAAAATTTACTTCTATAAACCAAGGAAATATAGCTACAAAGGAGTGACTGCTCTTGTTCATCCAGAAGTATTTCCTCCGCACTACACCTTAAGCACAAAAATATTACTCGATTATATTGAAGAGTTAAATCTTAAAAATAACTCTTTCTTAGAGTTGGGTTGTGGTTCTGGAATCATCTCTCTTTTTGCGGCTTCAAAAGGAGCAAAAGTAACTGCAACCGATATTAATGAAAAAGCTTTGGAATACTTATTGAAATCTTCTGAAATCAACAAGTTAAGCATCGACATTATTCACTCAGATTTGTTTACAAACCTGCCTTCAAAACCATTCGATTATATTATTATAAACCCTCCTTATTATTCAAAAAATCCTAAAAACACCAAAGAACACGCTTGGTTTTGCGGAGAAAATTTTGAGTATTTTAAAAAATTATTTCAACAGTTAGCTCAACGATCTGATAAAAATGTATTCATGATTTTATCTGAAGATTGTCAATTAGATCAAATAAAGTATATCGCTTCTGACAATTTTAAAAATCTTACTTGTATATTAGAAAAGACTGTTATGAAGGAAACGAATTTCATTTACAGCATACAAACCATTGATAAATGAGAGAAAATAATCTACTATAAGAAGAGGCCGTGTTTAAGAATTATAAAAAACTTCTTACTAATCTGATTAATTTTTCTGTTGAGAAATATCTAATTATACTCTTGCCGTTATTTTTCATTACTTCCGGTCATAGTTGGGGAGGTGATTTCGCTCTATATATAGACCAATCTATTCATTTAATTAATGGAAACTTGAGTGAACTATATTCGCATAACTTTACATTAATCAATATGAAAAATTAGGCCCCTATTTTTATCCAATGGGAGTACCCATTTTAATTAGCCCTGTTCTATCTGTCTTTGGCTTAAATTTCATTGCACTTAAATTATATACACTTCTTTTTTGGATCGGTTCAATTGTATTTTTAAAAAAAACATTGACAAACATTTCAAGTTCAAAAGAGACAATAAACCTCACCGTTTTCTTTGTATCGATATCGTATATCTACATAAGTCATGTTAACTATGTTCTTAGCGATATTTATTTTTTCTTCTTTTTTAATGCTTGGACATTTGTAATTACTTCGAAAAAAAAGAATCAAATTCGTTATTTATTACTTAATAGTCTTTTACTTTTCATGTTGGTTATTATAAGACCTACAGGAATCGTTTTGGTTATTTCATATCTATTATTTTTGATTGGATCATTCTTTTTAAGAAAGAAATATCTCATCCGATCTATTCCAATAGCTCTTTTTTGTTTGTTGTTTCTTATTTACAATAGAATTTTTGATTTTGATTTTGGAAGTAACGAACAAAAATACATTCTAGAGAATATCGATCTCAATTCAATTCTTTCTAATCTTAGACATTATGTAGTTCTTTTAACATCATACTTTACCGACCCTATATATTACCTACTTACTTTTTTTAAGGTAAGTGATGTATATAAAACTCCTTTAATTCTTCTATTCATCGGAACAGTTCTATATATTTTGAAAGAAAATATTAGAAAGCAGGAAATCAAAAATCTTTTAACAAACGAGTCAACCAGTTTGTTGATTATTGCCTGTTTATCAATTTTAACACTATATATAATTATGCCTATGCAGAATGGCGTACGTTTTTTGTTTCCAGTCATCCCATTTCTTGTTTTCCTTTTTTTTACAAGTATTAAAAATGAATTTTATAGATATACTCTCGTCTCTTTAAAAATTGCATTCTTCTTTTTGATGCTTTTTCCAAGCGATATCAAATTACCAGAAAAGAACATTGAAACTCTTAACTCTTTAACTGCGGAAACTACTGAAGTGTACGATTATATAAAAGACAATCTAAAAGTAAGTGATACTATTTCGTTTTTTAAACCTCGTGTGCTTAGATTATATACAAATAGAACGTGCCTTCCAGAAACAAAAGAGTCACTCAATGATTCAAGATTTTATCTAAAACACAATCAATTATCTAAGGATATAGATCTTGATGAAAACAAGTATTTAAAATTGATTGAAAACAAAACACTCACGCTTTATAAAAAGTTGAATTAACTTTTTATATTCTTAATATATCTACCTTTTGCTAGATAAATTTATCAATTTTGAGTTTTTAATTAAATAGTTATTGATAATAGATGTTTTTAGTTTATTCGTAGAGTTATGAACCTTTCGAAAACTTCCATTTTTTCTCTCCTCCAACTGTCATGTTTTTCTTATTTATATAAATACAGCATATATTTAAGAGTCTTTTTCTTCAATCAGATTATCCATCTCCAATTCCATCTTTTTGATCATATTCTCAGGAAGTATAGAAATCAAAGAGTCGTTGAGTGAAACTTTCCATTCTAGAGGAGAGTCTAAATATCTCATTTCAAGGTTTAGTTCATAGAGTCCAACTGAATCTGTATGCTTATAAATAAATTTGTATATAACATGTTCAAATTCAGAATCAACTAAAGTATAAGTCAACCCAAATTCCTTCGATTTTGGATCCTCAAAAAACCCAAATTTAATTTCCTCTTCTAAATAACTTTCCTTCAATAATTCAATCAACTCAAAAGTACATACTTCAAATATATCTATCAAATTATTTAAACGTCCGTCAATTCTATATGGAGTACCCATATTCTTCTTCTTTTTATAACATTAAAGCACTTAAATATAAGGTAAAACCTAATTATAAATAGATGTTTAATACAATAATTTGAATTGTGTCTTTTTTGTGTTAACTTTTTAAAAAAAGTGAAAAAAATTGATGATCAATCTTTTATTATATATTTGATTGATATTCAGATATTTAAGTGACCCCGATAGGATTCGAACCTATAACCGTCAGAGCCGAAATCTGATATTCTATCCAGTTGAACTACGGGGCCTTTATTTTATGCTAAGTTTTTTCGTACAATTCCAGAGATGGTTTTTCCATCTGCTTGTCCTGCTAATTGTTTAGAAACCATTCCCATTACTTTTCCCATATCTTTCATTCCTTCTGCTCCTACTTTTGCGATGGTTTCAATCACAACTTTCTCAATTTCTTCTTCCGACATTGCTTCTGGTAAGAATTTTTTAAGAACAGCTATTTCAGCCAATTCAGGATCTGCTAAATCTTTCCTGCCTTGTTCAACAAAAATAGCAGCACTATCTTTTCGCTGTTTTACTTGCTTTTGGATAATTTTCATTTCTTGGTCTTCAGTCAAATCATCTCCAGATCCAGTTTCAGTTTTCGCTAATAAAAAAGCAGATTTCACCGCTCTTAATGCTTGTAAAGCAACAGTATCTTTCGATTTCATTGCTGCTTTCATTTCTTCCATAATTTGTTTTTGCAAACTCATGTTTTCTGTGTTTTTTAGCTTTTCAAAGATACAATTCTTACTAGAATTTCTTTGGTTTTCTTAAGTATAATACCTTCTTATTATAATCGATAATCGCTTTCCCCGATTCTAAAATATCGGCTCCAATAATCCCTTGTACTTCTTCTGCATCATGTTGCGTTAAGGCAGAATTAACATGGCTTAAATCAAACAAAACCAAATGGCATTTGTTCGTTTTCCATTTTCCAACAATTAGCTTATTATTCTTGGATTGTAGTGTTTCCATATCTGTAGCTCCCGCTCCAGCAGCTTTTGTTTCGCTTTCTTCGGCATCTAACTTAAAATGTTCTATCAAATCTAATCCGACACAAGAATTTGAAGCTCCTGTATCTAAGATAAATCGACCTTTTACGCCATTAATCTCAGCATCAAGCTCCAGATGATTGGTAACCATCTTTCGCAAGTTAATTTTTAGGTACTTCTTTCTCTGTAATAGTTTTTTCAAACTGCTCATTTACGTACTTTTACGATCTTAAAATAAGATAACAAAAATACACTTTAAATGATTACCGATACTCATACTCATTTATATTCTGAACAATTCGATCTAGATAGAGGTGTGATGATGCTTCGTGCTAAAGAAGCTGGAGTTTCTCGCTTTTTTATCCCTGCAATTGATAGTAGTTATACACAACGTATGTTAGATTTGGAAGAACAATATCCAGACGAAGTGTTTTTAATGATGGGCCTTCATCCAACTTCTGTGCAAGCTAATTATAAAGAGGAATTGAAACGAGTAAGAGAATGGATTGACAAACGTCATTTTTATGCAATTGGAGAAATTGGAATTGATTTATATTGGGATAAATCTCTCTTAGAAGAACAAAAGGAAGCTTTTCAAACTCAAATTCAATGGGCTAAGGAAAAGAAGTTACCAATAGTTATTCATTGTAGAGAGGCTTTTGATGAAATTTTTGAAGTCTTAGAATTAGAAAAAGGAGATGACCTTCGAGGAATTTTTCATTGTTTTACAGGTACCTACGAACAGGCCTTGAAAGCTATTTCTTACAACATGAAATTAGGCATTGGTGGTGTAGCTACTTTTAAAAACGGTAAAATTGATACATTCTTAGATCAAATTGACATCAAACATATTGTGTTAGAAACCGACGCTCCGTATCTATCGCCAACCCCATATCGAGGAAAAAGAAATGAAAGCAGCTATATCACATATGTTGTTGACAAATTAGTAGACATCTACGGCCTTACTTTTGAAGAAATTTCCGAAATTACTACTCAAAATTCAAAAGAGGTTTTTGGAATCTAAAACTACATACTACAAAACACCTATTGGCACTGCAGAAATTGTTGGTGATGAACATGGAATACAATCTATTTCTGTTTTAGACGAAGACTTCTTGCCCCTCGACTCCGCTCGAGATGACACGCTCGAAGTGACAAAAGACATTCCTGAATGTTTGCAAGATTGCGTGATTCAACTAGATGAATACTTTAAAGGTGAACGTACTGAGTTTGACTTGAAATTAAACCCAAAAGGAACTCCATTTCAACAATCAGTTTGGAAAGAGTTGAGCAATATTCCGTATGCAAAAACTAGAACCTATTTAGAACAAACCAAACAGATTGGAGATCCAAAAGCAATTCGCGCTGTGGCTTCTGCCAATGGAAAAAATCCAATTTGGATTGTTGTTCCTTGTCATCGTGTTATTGGCTCTGATGGTTCTTTAACAGGTTATGCTGGTGGTATTTGGCGTAAAAAATGGTTGTTAAATCATGAAAGTCCTGTAAAACAACAATCGTTATTTTAATTTGTCAGTTCGAGTGAAATTGTGAAACAATTTAGTATCGAGAACAAGAAAATACTTCTCGATATAATTTTACTTTGTAAAATAACTCGAAGTGACAGTTATGTATTTAAACTAATTTTATTATTCCTACGTTTGTAGATTATGACTAAAAAAGCGCTTGCTTTATTGTTATTTTTTATTGGGTTTTTTGCACAAGCGCAAATTACTTCGTCTGACTTTCGCTCAAAAAAAATCATCGTTACTCAAGACAGCATTCGATTCGATTCAGTTGCTATCAATCCTCAAAAGTTCAAAATTTTAAATAGTCAGCAACAAATTATAAATCCAACTGAATATCAAGTCATTTATAATGATGCTATTTTAATTATCAACTCAAAAAAATACCAAGAAATTACCATTGAGTACTTTCGTTTTCCTAATTTTTTAACTCGAACTTACAGCCCCTTCGACAAACGATTGATTGTTCCTAACAACAGTAATACTGGTCAATTATATAGTTTAACTACCAATAGAAAAGCAACAGATTTAAAGCTTTTCGATGGACTAAAAACAAGTGGTTTTATCACTAGAGGTTTTACTTCTGGAAACAACCAAAGTACCGTTACTAATTCTTCAATGGATTTAAATATTGAAGGAAAACTATCAGACAAGGTTTCTATTCGAGCTAATATTTTTGACACGAATATTCCGTTGCAAGAAAACGGATACAGTCAGAGTATTACCGATTTCGAACGAATTTTTATTGAATTATACAGCAAAAATTGGCGTGTTAAAGCAGGTGATGTGAATTTGAGAAACCAACAAAGCTATTTCTTGAATTTCGACAAACAAGTTGCTGGTCTAGAGGTAGAAGCTAACATTAATGAAAACACTAAAGTTTCAGCTTCAGGAGCAGTTGTTAGAGGTCAGTTTACAGTCTATAATTTTGTAGGATCTGAAGGCAATCAAGGGCCTTATAAAATCTTTGGAGCAAACAATGAGCCCAACATTGTAATTGTTGCTGGAAGTGAAAAAATCTTTATCAATGGTTCTGAAATTAAACGAGGTATTGATCAAGATTACACCATTGATTATAATATTGGAGAGGTTCGATTTAACACTACTTTCCCTATTACGAATGATATGCGTGTTCGTATTGAATTTCAATCTTCAAACAGAAATTATACACGATTTATAACTTATGAAAAGGCTGAATACTCAGGTGAAAAATTCAGTATTTCTGGATATTTTTACAACGAGAATGATGTTAAAAGCCAACTGATACAATTAAGCTTAACAGATGCTCAAAAGCAAATTTTAGCCGATGCTGGAAATAATCAAAATTTAATGATTGCAGAAAGTGCTTTTCCAGATACTTTTGATGTTAACAAGATCTTATACAGGAGAACTACATCTGGAGCAGTTGAAATTTTTGAGTATTCCACAAATGAAAACGATGAGCTTTTTAATGTCCGATTTACCAATGTTGGCGGAAATCAAGGTGACTATACCTTAAGTCAAACGCTTGCCAATGGAAATGTATTTTCTTATGTTGGAACAAACTTAGGTGACTATGCCCCTATTACTCGATTAATCGCTCCTGAAAAATTACAAATTGCTATTGTAAATTCTGAATACAAACCTTCTGATAAAACCTCTATTTCTACAGAGTTAGCGTTTAGCAATAATGATCAGAATTTATTTTCAAACATCGACAACAATCAAAACAAAGGAGTTGCCACTAAATTAAACTGGGAGCAAACTATTATCGACAACAAGTGGAAATTGTTAAGTAATATCGACTATTTATTTATTCATAAAAACTTTAATACCATTCAACGTTTTCAAGCTATTGAATTTAATCGAGATTGGAACTTAATCAACCCTATTGGGAATCAACAACAAATTGGATTAAGCCTGACTTTAAAAAACAAAGAGGATAGCTTTCTAAGCTATTCTTTTCAGCAATTAAAATTTTCTGACAATTATACAGGAAGTAAACATTTACTCAATGCTAAAATGAGATTTGATAAAACTTATTTTACTATTAACAGTAGTTTGTTAGACAATGATTCTCAAGTTCAAGAGAATACTTTTTTGCGTTTAAAAGGAACGGTTGAACAAAGTTTTGCTAAATCGTGGGTCGGTGGTTTTGTAAATATTGAATCTAATGATGGTAAAGTAAAAACAACACAAACATCGGTTTTAACAAATCATCAGTTTAAAGAATATGAAGGTTATTTTGGTGTTGGAGATACCACAAAAGTATCTGCAAAAGTAGGTTTCAATTATAGAAACAATGATAGTATTCGAAGCAATCGATTTACAGAAATCAACAACCGAAAAACATTATATCTTGACACAAAACTTGTACAAACAGATAAAACCAATCTTTCTGTATACACCAATTATAGAATTACTGAAAACGCATTTACAGAGAATGAAAAAGCATTGAACTCTCGATTGGTTTATAACCAACGGTTCTTCAATAATTTTTTAACAATTGGAACTCTCTATGAAACCTCTTCTGGGAATGTTGCACAACAAGATTTTGTTTACATTGAAGTAGAACAAGGTCAGGGTTTTTATACATGGATCGACTACAACAACAATGGAATTCAAGAATTTGACGAGTTTGAAGTTGCTGAATTTCAGGATCAGGCAAACTACCTACGAGTTCCTTTACCCAACTTACGTTTTATTTCCACACAGAGAGCAAAATGGGATCAATCTATTACCTTAAATGCAAGTCAGTGGAGCAATCAAAAAGGGATCAAAAAAATCTTCTCACATTTTTACAATCAATTCTTTTTAAGCATCAATAACGAGCAAGAACGCATTGATAATTCTTTTAATTTAAACCCCTTTGATCTTAGTGAAGACGAGCAAATAAGTTTGAATTTTAATTTTAGAAACAGTCTCTATTTCAATAGAAACCTTCAGAAGTATAGCTCAACATATACCTATGGAACTTCCGAAAATAAGCAGCAGTTTTTAATTGGAAATCAAGATACAGATACAAAGCTCCATCAGTTTGAATTTCAGCATAAAGTGGGTAAATTTTGGTTGGTTGATTTAATTGGAAGATTATCTAAAAGCAAATTAGAGACCGAAAATTTTGTCAATAGAAATTATGAAATTGACGCAATAGAGGTCCAACCTAAAATCAGCTATCTATACAATGAGAACAATCGTTTTTCTGCCTTCTATGAATTCAATAATAAAGAAAATCAATTGCTAGGTTTTGAAGAATTACGTCAGCAAAAAATTGGTGTTGAGTATTTTTATGCTGGAAAAGAAAAATCGCAATTCAATGTAAATTTTACTGCTTTCTTTAATGATTTTCAAGGAAATCCAAACTCTCCTGTAGGATATCAAATGTTGGAAGGCTTGCAAGAAGGCACTAATTATACTTGGAGTTTTTTATGGAATCAGAAATTAAACTCGTTTTTAAATCTAAATCTAAACTATCGAGGTCGTAAAAGTGAAACTTCAAAAACCATCCACACTGGAAGTATTCAATTAAGAGCTGTTTTTTAAATTCTTACTTTTTAAACGCAACTTATTTGATTTTTAAGCATCTACTCAATATTGAAGAGAACTTAATCATAAAAAAGAGAGTCTAAATTAGAGATGTTTCTTTAATTTGGCATGTTTATTGACAATTGTCTCCTCATTAACTTTAAAATTTAAGCATGAAAAAAATTACGCTAATCCTTTTAACTTGTTTCTCATTATCTGCTTTTTCACAAGAGAAAACGTACCAACAAGATGTAGATAAAAAGCATGAAGTAAAATTAAATGTCCTTGGATTGTTAACCTCTGAATGGATTGATGCTAGTTATGAATACCTCATAAATGAAGAATCTTCTTTTGGTATTGCGCTACAATTTGGGTTAGATGATAACAATGTTATTACTGACACATACCGAACATTTTCTGTAACACCTTACTATAGAAGGTATTTTTCTAAAAAATACGCCAGAGGATTCTATGTTGAAGGATTTGGAATGCTCCATACTTTTAAAGATGATTATTATTCTTTTATTGGGTTCCCTGGGAGTTCTGTAATTGTAAATGAAAAAAGAACCAATTTTGCTTTGGGTATTGCTGTTGGAGGTAAATTTGTTTCCAAAGGTGGTTTTACTGCCGATATCTTTGGTGGTTTGGGTAGAAACTTAGGAAATAACGAGTATGATTATGATGTAGTTGGTAGGATTGGTATTTCACTCGGCTTTCGTTTTTAATTGGTTTACACTAAGTTTGTGTAATGAATCGTTATAGTATTCTAAACCTTTATTAATGATGAAAAAAACATTGCTACTCTTATCCTTTTGTTTTACAGGATTACTGTCTGCTCAAGAAGAACTAAAAGTAAATATTACTGATGCATTAGCCTTAAAAACATTGACTGTTTCTTATGAACATTATTTTACCGAACAAACTTCAGTAGGTCTTTCTGGGCTATTCAATTTTGAAAATGAAAGCTCCGACTTTCGCTATAATGAAGATTTGGTTATTACTCCTTTTGTAAGACATTACTTTTCTACACAGAGTTTATGGAATTTCTTTGGTGAGTTATTTTTTGCTTATAATACTGGCGATGAAGAGACTACTTTAAACAATCTTGCTGTTTCCAATGATTATTCAGATGGAGCTTTAGGATTGGCTATTGGATATAAATATATTTCTCCAGGTGGTTTCACCATTGATGTTCATGGTGGATTGGGAAGAAATTTATTTAGCAAAGACTCACCTATCTTAGTTCCTCGAGTTGGAGTGAATGTTGGTTGGCAGTTTTAAAATTATTCTTGTTGATTGTAAGAGAATCTTGTTTCACAACATTTAGAAATGAAATTACTTTCTTATTAAGACAACCTTTTTATCTTTTAAAACGTCTATTTATATAGATTCAACTACAAAACCTATAATCATGAAAAAAATAGGCCTAATAATATCATTTGCCTTGTTAAGTTTAAATTCCATTTCAGCACAAAAATGGAAAAGTGAAGTACGACAGCTTGAAGAATTTTCCTCAATATCAATTAGTGGTAATGCTGAACTTTATCTAATTAAAAGCCAAGAAAACTCTATTAAAATTGAACTCAAAAAGCGTTTTGAATTAGGCAAATACATTACAAAGGTCAAAGAGGGAAAGCTTCTCTTGTACTATTCTCAAAAAAGAAAACATCCAAAAGCTATTATTTATGTACGATATACTGATATAAAGAATATTTTATTAAAAGGTAAAATCAAGTTATATTCAGAAAACTATATTGAGACTCCAAATTTGAAAATAACAGGAAATGGAATGATTAGAGGAGATATCTTGGTAAAGACAAAAAACTTAAAAGTCAGTTTAAATGGTTGGTGCAGGTTAGATTTCTTTGGAGATGCCCATAAAGCATCTTTTAAAATCAATGGTTTAGGGAAAATAGATGCCTCTGAATTAAAAATGAAAAGCTATAGCAAGAGTTCAAATGGCCTTTCCAGAGTGAAAATTTAAAACCTTTATACTTATCGAAAAAAATCTTTCTGATGAACCGAACCTAGAGGTTCTATCATTTAAAAAAAGGAGATGAGGTTTTTTTATTAAAAACCATGGTGTTACCACCATAAATACGAAGGAAAGGACATCATTAATACTTAGATTAGATTAAGAAAGTTTTATTACATCTTCATCAACCAAGTTTTCACGTCAACTTCTTGTTTGATAATCTCTCTTAAATCTTCTATTTTCACTCGTTTTTGCTCCATCGTATCTCTATAACGAATGGTAACTGTATTATCTTCTAAAGTATCATGATCTACAGTAATACAGAAAGGGGTTCCTGCTGCATCTTGTCTTCTGTAACGCTTACCAACGGCATCTTTTTCATCATAAAAGACATTGAAATCCCATTTTAAATCTTCCATAATTTTTCTAGCAACCTCTGGCAAACCATCTTTCTTTACTAAAGGTAAGATTGCTGCTTTTGTAGGAGCTAATACTGCGGGAAGTTTTAACACAGTTCTTGTTGTGTTATTGTCTAACTCTTCTTCTACCAATGATTTTGAGAATACTGCTAAGAACATTCTATCTAAACCAATAGATGTCTCTACTACATAAGGAGTGTAACTCTTATTTTCTTCATGATCGAAATATTGTAATTTCTTTCCTGAGTGTTCTTCATGCGCTTTTAAATCGAAATCTGTACGAGAATGGATTCCTTCTAGCTCTTTAAATCCAAAAGGAAACTTGAACTCAATATCAGCTGCTGCATCGGCATAATGCGCTAATTTTTCATGATCATGAAAACGATAGTTCTCTTGCCCCATTCCTAATGACAAATGCCATTTTAAACGTGTTTCTTTCCATTGCTCATACCACTCTTTTTGAGTTCCAGGTTTTACAAAGAATTGCATTTCCATTTGTTCAAACTCACGCATCCTGAAGATAAATTGTCTTGCAACAATCTCATTACGAAAAGCTTTTCCTGTTTGTGCAATTCCGAAAGGAATCTTTAGTCGTCCCGTTTTTTGAACATTTAAAAAATTCACAAAAATACCTTGAGCTGTTTCTGGACGTAAATATACTTTTGTAGAACTTTCTTCTGAAGCTCCAATCTGAGTTCCGAACATCAAATTGAATTGCTTTACATCCGTCCAGTTCTTAGAACCTGTTAGTGGATCTGCAATTTCCAATTCTTCAATCAAGGATTTTACATCTGCTAAGTCTTCTTTTTCTAAAGACTGTCCCATTCTTGAAAGAATTGTATTTATTTTTTCTTGATAGCCGACAACTCTTGGGTTGGTAGCAATAAACTGATCTTTATCAAAAGAATCTCCAAAACGTTTTGCCGCCTTGGTTACTTCTTTATCTATTTTTCCTTCCATTTTGGCACAATAATCCTCTATTAAAACATCAGCTCTGTAACGCTTTTTAGAATCTTTATTATCAATTAAAGGATCATTGAACGCATCTACGTGACCAGAAGCTTTCCAAGTGGTTGGGTGCATTAAAATTGCAGCATCTATTCCTACAATATTTTCATGCATTTGCACCATAGCTTTCCACCAATAGTTACGAATATTTTTCTTTAACTCAACTCCATTTTGAGCATAATCATATACCGCACTTAATCCATCGTATATTTCACTAGATTGAAAAATATAACCGTATTCTTTAGCGTGTGATATTACTTTCTTAAACTGATCTTCTTGCTTTGCCATAATAAGGGCAAAGATAAAGGAATAAAGAAAGTTTTCAAGAGAAATTTAACCTACTTTTTGGCATCTATAAATAAATGCTGGAGGAAAATTAAAGATTTCAAAATCAAGAGAGATTTCTTCACTAAAAACTGCCTTCAGTTTCTTAAAATAACTGAGAGAATATTGAAATTGGATAAACGTTCCATTATTCTCTAAGCTTTCAAAAGAGTTTTGTAAAATAGTATTGGATACTGAATCAGGAATCATCGTTAGAGGTAAGCTAGAAATAATATGACAGCTTTTAGAGTGCCCTAACTTTTCTAATTCTTCGTTAATCATTTCAGCAGATTCTTTAATTACATGCAATCGAGGATGTTCTATCTTTTTTAGTTCTTCATAAAAACGATCATTAATTTCAAAACAAATTAGGACTGCTTTTGGGTGAAGTTTGTTTAAAATTCTCTTTGTAATTACTCCGTTTCCAGGACCTAATTCGACAATAACATCAGCCTTAGAAAAGTCTACTTTATTGAGCATTTTATTTGCTAAAAAACGTGAACTGGGTATAATACTCCCTGAGGTTTTTATACTTTTAATCGCTACTTTAAAAAAATTATATCTACTGGACAATGAAAAGATGTTTTTTTTAATTAATTTTCTTCTTAAAAAAACTGCTTAAAGATGCGACTTTTAAAAGATATATTCTATTTATTTTTTCCTAAACTTTGTGAAACATGTCAAAACCCATTAGTTTATAATGAAACTTTACTCTGCCTGAATTGTAGACATGATTTACCCATAATTTGTTACACGAATTTTACAGAAAATAATATTTCAAACATTTTTAAAGGGAAAGTTCCTGTTAATAAGGTAGTTTCATTTTTATACTATCGAAAGATTGGAAAAACAAAAGAATTAATTCATCAACTTAAGTATAAAGGAAAACAAGAAATAGGTGGTTTTATAGCCAACTGGTTTGGGAAAATTTTATGGGATTCGAAAGAATTTAATGATATCGATTATATAATTCCAGTACCTTTGCATCCAAAAAAACAACGACAGCGAGGATATAATCAACTGACAACTTTTGGAAGAAATCTAAGTAAACAACTTCAAACAAACTATTTAGAAAAAGTTCTTATACGCAGTCTCTCCACTAAAACTCAAACATTTAAATCTCGATTAGAACGTTTTGATAATACAAACACAAAATTCCTATTAAAAGACTATAGCTTACTACAAAACAAACATGTTCTATTAATTGATGATGTTATTACTACTGGTGCAACTTTAGAGGCCTGTTGTAAAGAATTATTAAAATCTGATAACATTACAATTAGTATTGCTACAATTGCGTTTACTGAATAAAACAAGTTCCTTTAGAAGCCGTTATAACAAAAAAATATATTGTTTATTTGTAGTAAAATAATAGAGTTGAGAAAAATCAAATTTCTTTTTTTATCCATTCTAATTGTATCCTTTTCTTCTTGTGCAAAAAAAGGAAGACCTACTGGTGGTCCTAAAGATTTAGACGCTCCAATATTTGTTACTGCCAATCCTCCCTATGAGACAGTAAATTTTGACAAAGATGAAATTAAAATATACTTCAATGAGTATATAAAATTGAAAGATGTGAATAAACAATTAATTATTTCACCTCCTTTAAACCCTAATAACCCTTCATTGATAACTCCTCAAGGGACAGCAAGTAAGTATATCAATATTAAAATTTTAGATACACTTTTAAAGAATACTACATATACTTTTGATTTTGGCAATAGTGTGGAAGATAATAATGAATCTAACAAACTAGAACGTTTCAAATATGTTTTCTCTACTGGTTCTTATATTGATTCTTTAAGCCTTAAAGGTAGTGTTAAGAATTCCTTTAAATCAGAGGAAATAAAGGATATAAAATTATTATTATACCAGTTAGATTCTGCCTTTACTGATTCAATTATTTACAAGGAAAAACCTAATTATGTTACTACCACTCTTGATAGTTCAACCTATAAGTTCACTAATTTAAAAGAAGGAAAATACCTATTAATTGCTTTAAAAGATGTTGCTAGCGATTATATCTTTAATCCTAAAACTGACGAAATTGGTTTTTACAAAGACACTATTACCTTACCTAAAGACAGTGTAATAGAAACTCCTATTTCTATCTTTAAAGAAAAACTTCCTTTCTCTTTTAAAAGAGCAAAAGAATTAAAAAAAGGGCAGTTAATTTTTGCTTATGAAGGTGAACCTAATAATTTTAAAGTTGATGTTATTTCTAATGTTCTTGAAGATTTCAAAACAATTACCTCTTTCGAAAAGGATAAAGACACATTAAACTTTTGGCATTCTCCAATAGAAAAAGACTCTCTTATTTTTAAACTAACAAAAGACCAATTCATTGACACTGTTGTTGTAAATTTAAGAAAGAAAAAACTCGATTCGCTAGTTGTAACTTCTTCCATTGGAAGAATCATAAATCATACAGATACTTTATTTTTTGAAACAACGAATCCTATTACAAAAATTGACACTTCTAAAGTTTCACTTACAGATATTGATAGTTTAAAAGTCCTTTATAGCCCTTACATTTCTAAAAATGAAAATAAAGTAGGTTTTCTATTTAATAAAAAATTTAACGCCAATTACAATTTGAAATTATATCCAGGTGCTTTTATGGATATTTTTAATCAAACTAACGATTCTATCAAAGTAGAGTTTAATACTAAGAGTATTGAAAGCTATGGAGACATTACTATTTCTGTTATAAATCCGAACTCTTCTTTTATTATTATACAGCTTACAGATGCTAAGGATAATACAATTAGCCAACAAACTGTTGAATCTACTAAATCCATTTCCTTCAAATATTTGATTCCTAGAGAGTATAAAATTCGTATCATTTATGATACCAACAAAAACGGAAAATGGGATACAGGGAACTACTTAAAAAAGCAGAAAGCAGAAACTGTTGAATATTACCCAGATATACAACCAGTAAGAGCTAACTGGAGTTTAAATCCAACTATTACAATAAAGCAGTAAAAAATAAGTTACTGATATTAGCAATTTTAATATATTTGTTATTCAAAATGTACCCCTTTTGAGAAGATTTCTCGTTTTCCTAACCCTAGTGGTTTTGACTCTTCAAACAGCAAAATCGCAGCATTTCACCCATGACATAGGTTTTCATGCAGGTACAGCTACCATTCAGGCTGACTTTGGCGTTAGAGATAATTTTTTGAGCAGTTATGGAAATAGTGCTATTTCTATAAGTTTAACACATACATTACACTTTTTTAATAAAGACCCTAGGTGGAATTCTGATCATAAACTATGGAGTTATTTAGCATTACGTAGTGAGTTTAACATTATTACCAATGCAAATTTTCAACATTATGGTCCTTTTGTAGAAAGCGGAACTGAAGTTGACAAGTTTAGAGCCATGACAGGAACAACAAATATTACCAATATTGGTTTTCAATTAGAATATTATATGCGTTGTCTGAAAGATTTTATATATCCTTGGTCTGACATTAAATGGAATCCTTATGTATTAGCCGGATTGCAATACACGATGTATAGTAACACTTTAAATTCTACTTTAGGAGATTGGGAACAAGACATTAGTGTTCTTCCAAATAAATGGACTGTTCCAGGAGCTTTAGATGTTGGAAAAGGAACGACTTTTGCGGTTACTTTTGGAGGTGGTGTTCGCTATAAATTCAGTACAAAGATCGATTTCAATGCTCAGTTTAACTGGCAATTTTTTCTTTCTGATGCTGTAGATGGATTAACAGCTGATGTTATTGAAAATAAGAACAATGAGTGGCTGTTAAATTTTCAATTGGGGATTATTTATCACCTGAATTTCGATAGACCTTTATCTCTTTTCAAGTTCTAAAAAAAGGAACCCTTTCGGATTCCTTTCTTCAATTTTTTTATTGATTTAATGCTTGCTCTATATCTGCAAGTAAATCGTTTATGTCTTCAATTCCTACACTCAATCTAATTAAAGAATCTGTAATTCCGATCTTTAACCTTTCTGGTTCTGGTATTGATGCATGTGTCATTGTTACTGGATGATTCACCAAACTTTCTACCCCACCTAAAGATTCAGCTAATGTAAATATTTTGGTATTTTCTAGAAATTGAAAAGCAGCTTTTTGGCTTTCATCTTTTAATCGAAAAGAAACCATACCTCCAAAATCTTTCATTTGTTTTTTTGCAACTTCATGGTTTGTATGACTCTCAAATCCTGGGTAATAAACTTCTCCTACCTTATTATGGCTCGCTAAAAACTTAGCTACTACTTTTCCATTTTCACAATGACGTTGCATTCTAACATGTAAGGTTTTGATTCCTCTTAATGCTAAGAAAGAATCCATTGGTCCTGCAACAGCTCCTCCAGCAAATTGAATAAAGTGTAAGTCTTCGGCAAGTTTAGCATCTTTTACCATCAAAGCTCCCATCACTAAATCCGAGTGACCTCCTAAATACTTGGTCGCAGAATGCATTACAATGTCCGCTCCTAAATCCAAAGGTTGCTGCAAATAAGGTGTTGCAAAGGTATTGTCAACAGCTATTAAAATATCAGAATTAATTGCTTTCACTCCAGATGAAATTGCTTTGATATCTGCAATCTTCATTAATGGATTTGTGGGTGTTTCTATCCAAACTAATTTTGTGTTATCAGACAATGCATTCGAAACATTCTTTACATTATCCATATCCACAAATTTGAATTTCAATCCGTACTTTTCAAACATTCTAGTGAACATTCTATACGTTCCTCCATACAAATCATCTCCTGCAATTACTTCATCACCAGGATTTAATATTTTAAGTACACAGTCGATTGCAGAAAGTCCGGATGAAAATGCAAATCCATGAGTACCATTCTCAATGGCTGCAAAATTATTTTCTAAAGCAGTTCTTGTTGGGTTTGCTGCTCTAGAATATTCATATCCTTTATGAGTTCCTGGGCTAGACTGTGCATATGTTGAGGTTTGAAAAATTGGTGGCATAACAGAACCTGTAGCTTCTTCATGCTTCTGACCTCCATGTATTGTTTTTGTATTGAATTTCATATGATAAAAATTTCTCTTTATGTCTACAGATTTAGTGTAAGCTTACTAGTTTATGAAGTATATTTTTTAATCAATTTACCTACTGTTAGCCCTTGTACTATAATTGAAAAAACCACTACAATATAAGTGATTACTAGAAATAAATCTCGCTCCATTGATTGGGTCAAGCTTAAAGCAAGCGCTATGGAAATACCTCCTCTTAAGCCACCCCAAGTCATAATTAGGTTTGTTTTAGGAACGAAGCCTAATTTCTTCGCATACAACTTTATCGGCAGCAATAAGGACAAATATCTTGATATTAGTAAGACAGGAATTATAATAAACCCTGCAAGAATGTATGAACTATCAAATGTCAATACAAGTATTTCCATACCAATCATCACAAATAAAATAGTATTTAAAAGAATATCTATCAACTCCCAAAACTTGTCTACATACTGTTCTGTTATATCACTCATAGAAGACTGTCTAACAGTATCAGTCCCTACAATCAATCCTGCTGTTACCATTGCTAAGGGCGCAGACAAATGTAATTTCTGAGCAACAATAGTTCCCCCCATAACTGCTGCTATGGTAATAATTACTTCAATATCGTAATCATCAATACTCTTTAAAAGTTTATAGGTAATCCAACCGATAATAAGTCCTAAAGCTATTCCTCCTATCACCTCTACTAAGAACAACTCAGAAATATGGCCAATAGAAATCTCACTTCCTCCTTTCGCAATCTGATAAATTGTTAAGAAGATAACAACTCCAACTCCATCATTGAAAAGAGATTCTCCTACGATCTTAGTTTCTAGATTCTTAGGAGCTCCTACTTTTTTCATAATCCCCAATACTGCAATCGGGTCTGTAGGTGAAATTAGAGCCCCAAAAAGTAAACAATAAATAAAGTCAACATTCAATCCGACAAATTGCAACACATAGTATACAAATACCCCTGCTAAGAAAGTGGAAACTAAAGTCCCGAGTGTGGCAAAAATTAAAATGGGCTTACGCTGTATTTTTAATTGCTGAAAATTGGTATGAAGAGCACCTGCAAACAGTAAAAAACTTAACATCACATCGAGTAAGACCGTCTTAAAGTCGATACTCATGATGAATTCTTTTTCTTTTTCCAATAGTGTATCATCAAAGTAACTCAACCCTAAAACAGCTAGTGTAAAAAGGATGGTTACTACCATCAAGCCAATTGAGCTTGGTAATTTAAAAAATCGGACATTAATATATCCAAAGGCTGCTGAGAGAACGATTAAAATCGTTGCTATTGAAAAATAATCCATAGGCTACACAAACTTTTTAAGAGACATAATTACTCCTAAGTGAAGTGACTCGTGAAAATTATTAAAGGCTATGGCAGTTTCAATTGAATCCATCACAAAACCCGTACTCGATTGATATTCTTCATACTCTGTAAAAATACCCGCTTCATAATCTTCTTGTAGCGTATCTGGCAGCCCATTTAGTAAATCAAGAACCTCATCAAATTCTTCTTGTGTAAACTCTGCTGTTGGACTTGTCCCTTTTCTATTCCCTTCAATCAATTCATCAGAAACCAAACAATCTTTACCTGACATTCTATAGTGCAAAAGCTGTTGAGTTACCACTACATGCGCTACATTCCAAGCGATATTATTCTTAAACCCTGTTGGAATAGTATGTAACTGCTCTAAAGTAAGTCCATCAATTACTCGTAAAGTAAGTTCTCTAGACTTTCTTAAAATATCAAATTGTGTCTTCATAAATTCTGATTATTTTAGCCAAACAGTCATTGACTGTTTATTTATTTTTCACATCAAAGATACTTTTTAAAAATGAAGAAAGTTTATTTTTTACAAACTTGTGATACCTGTAGAAGGATCTTAAAAGAGGTCAATTTAGAAGGCTTTGAGAGGCAAGAAATTAAAGCAAATCCAGTAACCGTTTCTCAGCTGGAAGAAATGCATTCTTTTTCGGATAGTTATGAAGCTTTGTTTAACAAACGAGCGAAGAAATACAAGGCGATGGATCTGAAAAATGAAGTAGTTTCAGAACAAGATTATAGACAATTCATTTTAGATGAATATACTTTTCTAAAACGTCCTGTTTTTATCGTAAATAATGAAATCTTTATTGGGAATAGTAAAAAAGAAATTGAGCGATTGAAGGAAAGAATTGGCTAATGGCTAATGGCTAATGGCTAATGGCTAATGGCTAATGGCTAATGGCTAATGGCTAATGGCTAATGGCTAAAATA
>Ga0209223_10000356_pt1 | contig 52462 bp, 47 predicted proteins | sample COG_06_FD_184750 | JGI IMG/M metagenome (GOLD analysis project Ga0209223, IMG submission 184750) | Pelagic Microbial community sample from North Sea - COGITO 998_met_06 (SPAdes) (version 2) | ecosystem: Environmental > Aquatic > Marine > Neritic zone/Coastal water | place: Helgoland, sampling... | reverse complement strand
AGTATTGCATCATAATCTGTTTTCTAACAGCTCCAAAAACCTTCCTCACTCCTACTTCAGCTGACCTGCCCATTGATCTTGCAAGAGACAAGTTCATGAAATTTACACAAGCAATTGCCAATATCAGAAATGCTGTTGTAGTCAATACATAGAGGTAAGTAACGTTTGTTGGTTTACCAATTTCGTTTGTATAATCGGTTGAAGTGTGAATGTCTTGCAGCGGTTGTAATCCAAAACCGCGTTGCTCAGCAACTAATTTCCCGAGGTATTTTTCAACCATCCCAGGAAACTTTGCTTCCACATCGCTAATATTTATGGCTGCAGGAATTTTAGCATAGGTATACATTGGTGGATAGTGCCAATTGTTAAACATGTAGCCTCCAATCAACTGTTGAAGGCTAGTAAAAGAAGCAAGGAAGTCAAAGTCCAAGTGTGAATTATCTGGCACATCCTCAACAATGCCAGTGACTTTGTAATTAAATTTTTCATCAACCTTCAAAACCTTCCCCATGGCCTCAGCTTCACCAAAGTATTTTGTGGCCATTGATTCTGTTAAAACCACAGAAAATGGATCACTCAATGCAGTTTCAGGGTTTCCTTCTAAAAGTTTAAAATTGAATATCTCCCAGAATGAAGAGTCTGCGTAAGTAAAACTACTCTCCATGAATTTTTTGGTAGCACCATCACTTACAGCAACTTCTGATATATACAGCCTAACAAATGACTCCACTTCGGGGAAGTCACTTTGTAATGCGGGCCCTATTCCACTGTAAGTATTGGCCAATTTAGTTTCTCCATTCTCGGAAGAATTAACTTCAGTGACCCTGTATATTTCTTGGTAGTCATCATGAAATTTATCGAAGGAAGATTCATCCTGAACATAAAACAGAATAAGTAAAAAACTAGCCATCCCCACCGCTAGACCAACAATATTGATTGCTGAATGGCTTTTATGTTTCAATAAGTTTCTCCAGGCAATTTTGAAGTAGTTTCTAAGCATAGTTAAGGCAGTCTTTCAATAAATACAGCGGAAGCTAGTACAAAGAATACTTAAAAACACTAACAATATGCTGAATGGGATAAGTGACAGCAGAGACAAATCTAACTTGCTTCAATATCATCACAGAGTTCCTGATACCAAGCCTCACCATATTTTCTAATCAACGGCCCCTTCAAAAACTTATAAATAGGTACACCCAATTTTTCACCTAATGTACAAGCAGCATTACAAATCGACCATCGATCGTAATTTAATGCTTCATAGTGGTCGTATTTAGTAATCCTGATTGGATACAAATGGCAAGAAATCGGTTTTTGAAAAGTCGTTTTACCATCAAGGTAAGCTTGTTCGATACCACATTTTAAAATATTAGCCTCATCATAAATTGCAAAGGCACATTCCTTCCCTCCAATAGTTGAAGTTGAAAAGTCTCCTTCAAAATCTTTGATATAAAGGCCTTCTTTTTCAATTGCCTCAACTCCCTCCTTAGAAAGGTACGGCTTCACTACCTCATATGCTTCCTCTAATAACTTGAGCTCTTCTTCTTCCAAAGGAGCTCCTAAATCTCCTTCAACGCAACAGGCTCCTTTGCATTTCTCTAAATCACAGACAAATGCTTTGTCCTTAATATCATCACTAATTACTGCGTTTTCAACTAAAATCATTACTTGTCTTTTGGCAATTCTTCACCATTTTTGATTCTCCAAATCTTGATCCCTCTTAAATACACATCATAGGCATTTAAGCCCGAAATTATAAAACCCACTTTACCATCCAATATTCCCAACCGCAAAATGTAATGATAAAAAAACCTGTATGCAGGTTTAATTACAGCATTAAAAAAAAGATTGGTTGATGCCCCCCTTTCAATTTTATCGTAAGCCTTCCAGGTTGAATACCATGAAATCTTATTGATAAAATGATTTAAACCTTTATATGTATTATGAACAATTTCATGCTTTAGTTGACCGACAGGTCCCTCTGCTAATATCTCTGCATGAACATTTTTATCCTCATACTTGCATAAATCTCTCTTAAATAGTCGAATCACTTTATCATTTTGCCAACCGCTGTAATTTACTTTTTTACCCATAAAAAAGTTCTTACGTCTAATCCAATAACCCGCCTTACTTGATTCATTGCTAATTGTTGACTTTACTTCTTTAATAAGTGCATCGGAGGCATATTCATCTGCATCAAGAAGGAAAATCCATTGATGCTTAGCTTGTGGGATTATCCAATTCTTTTGTGCCGCAGAATTGGTATACTGATGCTGAATAAAATTTACCTTATAAGAAGTCGCAATCGATTGAGTTGAATCTGTACTAAAAGAATCAATTATGATTATCTCATCCGCCCATAAAACAGATTTTATAGCAGCCTCAATGTTCGCCTCTTCATTGAAAGTAGGAATGATTGCAGTGATCTGAAATTTGTCTGAATCCATTTATTTTTAACTCTATTCTATTTCGAAAAATTTACTGCTAAATTTGTAACTGTCGACTCCAATAATAACACGAAGATAATATTAATATTTATGAGAGATATACTTGGCTACTTTTTGATATCAAATTCCAACAAGAAGCAAGCCTATTTCTTATTCGGGATAATCACGGTATTGTACTTTATTAATTTCAGTGCCAATGACATCTTCACTCCTAATGAAAGTTTCTATGCGGAATCGGTGCGTGAAATGTTTGAGTCAGGGGACTTCCTAGATATCAAATACAACTATGAGCCGAGGTACAATAAACCTCCACTTACTTATTGGGCAATCGCTTTAAGTACTAGAGTATTTGGTATGAATGAATTTGGGATCAGGTTTCCAATTGTGCTCATGGCCCTGGGTTCAATATGGTTGACCTTTTTACTTGGAAGAAAACTATACGGAAACAAAGGGGGCATTTATGCCATGATGATGATGGCTGTAAGTGTTCAATTCATCTTTGTTAAGCAATATGCAAGCCCCGAAGTACCACTCACCTTTTTCTTTGTACTTACCCTGTATTGGTTTATCAAAGGATACTTAGAACATAATAGCAAGTACATCCTCTTGTCTTATGTAGCGCTTGGCCTCACCGTTTTAACTAAAGGCTTCCCTTATATTATCGTTATTGCGGGCATTATTGGGCTCCACGTCATTATCGATACTGGATTAAAAAAAGAACAACTCTGGTCAAAAATCAAATTGCTCAAACTCCATCTAGGTATTCCTATATTCTCAATAATAGGCCTGAGCTGGGTAGTCTATATGTACCTCAAAGATGGAAATGACTTCTGGTTAGTTTACAAAGCAGAAACCTTTGACAGGGCTTTGTCCAAATCAAATAAAGGACCAGACCCATTTTTCTATTTGGGCGTCATTGCTTGGAGCATTGCACCCTATTCTCTTGCATTCTATTATGCCTTAGTCAAAAGATTAAAAAGTTTCAATGGAATAAAAGAAATGAGTTTTGCCTTCAGTTGGTTCATTGTGATGCTTGTTATTTTCACATTAGCAAAAGGTAAAATCCCAACATACATCATTCAAGCACATCCGGCTATGATTCTGATAATGGCACCCTTGCTCTTGGATTATAAACCAAATAAAAAGGCATGGAGAAATCTTTGGGATTTCACACTTGTTTTCCCTTCAATCCTAATTTTAGGAGTTTCTATATTCATGATTATTGCGCTTAATATGAGCCTACTTTTCATATTAATACCAATTGCTATTATAGGACTCATCATCGCGATATGCTATAAGAACTCTAAAGATGCAACTGTAATCATACCCTTCTGGGCAATGGTTTCCTTTCTATTAGTCTTTGCTTTCTATATCCCAAAGATGGAAGAATTCAGACCTTATGATAAAATTGGAGATGTGATTGAACATAATGCCATTGCGAGCGATATCCCAATTCATATTGAAGCAACTTTAATTCATAACATTCCTTTTTATGCAAAAAGATATGCAATACGAGATGCTTCTATTACGAGTATAAAAGAATTTGATGGGCCTAAATTGGCACTGGTAAAGAACAAGGCATTTAATTCAATGGAAGGGTACGAGTCATTGTGGTCTGGTTGGATCTATGACTTCTCTAGTGAATCACAATTCTTCAAATTTGTCATGGCATGCAGGGATGCTGACAATGGCGATTATTCAAAATTCGCCAAATACCACCTAATCTTTCAACCTTAAAAGGATTTTTCGAAAGCAAATTTCTTAGGCTTCTTACCAAGCAGGAATTTGAATTTAAAAAAATTCGAAATAGCAGTGTCTGTCTTCCAAATATTTACATGTTCATCAATGGAGATAAGATTACTCAAGTGAAGTTGCTTACTTGCAAATCCAATGCCTCCGGCCGACTTCCTAAAATCTTGTAAAACCATCCAGTTATTAAACTTTTTGATGTAACTGTGATATTGCTTTCTATTACTATCATGAACAATTAAAAGACCATTTTCTGTCAATAATTGATGCGCTTTTTGAATACAATTTTCTCTATGTATTCCATCCACTAGAATAAAATCAAATTGCCCAAATTGCTCAGGGTAATTAACATAATCATCATCATTTAAATTAGGGACTGGCTCCTTTTCAGCTTCTACATAGTGCAAATGAAGGTTCTCTCTATCATTCAGAGATTGAATTTTTTCGAACCAGCCTTTATGATGTTCAATAGAATACCAATATGTGTTTTGGGTAAAAAATCTAGAAAATACAAAGTACTTGTGCCGCATCCATATTCTAAACATTTTTTCGGCTTTAATTTGGTGAATAGCTCTTTGAATATGGCTATTTCTTTATACTTCATGTATGGGTCTTTCAGTTCAAGACCAAACATTTTTTGTAATTTTCTGAATGTTCCTTTGGTATAAATAGATAAAAGTGACGGTGCATTCATTATATTTCTTTTTATGATTATCTCCAGGCCCAAATATAGCCTGAATCAGATTTTACCTCTTCATCCCTTGTTTTAAACCCTTTTTCTTTGATAAACTTGAGCAATGCCTGATGATTCCCACTTTCATCATCGACCAAATGAGTTTCAATCGTCATGGTTTTTATTTTTCCTAAACTCTCTTCTGACGCATTGTACATAATGTTATATTCCGATCCTTCGCAATCAAATTTTAATAAATCAATCTCTGCCATTTCATATTTAGTCACAATTTGATCCAGACTTATGGTTTCTACATTGATTGTTTTGGTCCGGCCAAAGTCAGCTCTAATAGTAGGCATTGTGGCAAAGTCATCCAAAGTTGCCGCATATAAGGTTGTTCCAGAGTCATCTTTTGCCACAGCCTTATTTTCTACTGTCCAATCATAATTTGAAAACTCCTCATTGTAAGAATTCAACTGACCAAAATTAAATGGCATTGGCTCAAAGGTGTAAATCTTAGCATTGCTAAACTTCGAAAACATAAACAAACTAAAAAAACCAACATTGCCGCCAATGTCAATTATCGTTGGTTCGTCTTTATCAAATTTCAATTCATCAAACCCTTGCAAATAGACTTCATCGAAGAAATTCTCTTTGAACGGAGGAAGCATTTGTTTCTTGACATTTAATTTGAAACCATTTTTCATTTTGAATTCAAATGAATCACCTCCAAATAATTTAAAAAACAAAAAAGAGGGCCAGTTATCGAACTTGGTCAATAAGGTCTTATATCTCTTGAACTTTCCTTCAGCTGCCATATGTATTTCGTTAATAAAAAAATCCTCTTTGTTTATAAAGAGGATTTTCTTCTAGGTTAAAATAATCTTAATATCTATAAGTTTCTGGCTTATATGGGCCTTCAACTGTCACACCTATATAATCAGCTTGATCTTGCGTTAACTCTTCAAGCTCAACACCAATTTTGGCTAAATGTAATTTGGCCACTTTCTCATCTAAATGCTTAGGAAGCGTATACACTTCGTTCTTATAGGCTGAAGCATTTGTCCAAAGCTCAACTTGGGCTAATGTCTGGTTTGTAAATGAATTTGACATTACAAACGAAGGATGTCCTGTAGCACAGCCTAAGTTCACCAATCTTCCTTCTGCAAGAACGATAAGCTCATTCCCATTCACGTTATAAAGATCTACTTGTGGCTTAATCTCCACTTTGCTTTCTCCAAACTTACCATTCAACCATGCCATGTCAATTTCATTGTCAAAATGACCAATGTTACAGACAATTGTCTTGTCTTTCATTGCTTCAAAATGTCTTCCCTGAATGATATTATAATTACCTGTAGCTGTTACAATAATATTAGCTCTTGGAATTGCGCTGTCCATTTTCTGAACTTCGAAACCATCCATTGCAGCTTGCAAAGCACAAATTGGATCAATTTCAGTAACAATAACTCGTACACCTGCGCCTGCAAGAGATGCTGCAGATCCTTTTCCTACGTCACCATATCCCGCTACAACAGCAACTTTACCCGCTAGCATTACATCTGTAGCTCTTCTAATTGCGTCTACTAATGATTCCTTGCATCCGTATTTGTTGTCAAATTTAGATTTAGTGACAGAATCATTCACGTTAATCGCTGGCATTGGTAGTGTACCATTTTTCACTCTATCATGAAGCCGTAGAACACCTGTAGTCGTTTCTTCTGATAATCCTTTAATTTCTGGAACAAGCTCTGGGAAACGGTCTAAAACCATATTGGTCAAATCACCACCATCATCAAGAATCATGTTCAAAGGCTTACCATCCTTAAAGGCAAATAATGTTTGCTCAATACACCAATCAAATTCTTCCTCATTCAATCCTTTCCAAGCATAAACTGGAATATCCGCAGCGGCGATGGCAGCAGCAGCATGATCTTGTGTTGAGAATATATTACATGATGACCAAGAAACTTCCGCTCCAAGCTCAATCAATGTTTCAATTAAAACTGCAGTTTGAATTGTCATGTGAAGACAACCTGCAATTCTTGCACCTTTAAGAATCTTCGAAGGTCCAAATTCAGTCCTTAAGGACATTAAACCAGGCATTTCTGCCTCCGCTAAGTCAATTTCTTTTCTACCCCAACTTGCTAATGAGATATCTTTTACTTTGTGTGTTATTCCGCTATCTATCATATCAATGCTGTTACGGCTGCAAATGTAATGCATCCTTTAGAGAAGTACAATTCTTCTACTCATAAGAATTTGATTTCCTTGAGGTCAAATTGCATTGTCTCCCTCCCTTTCTTCAATCTTAGCTTACCGTTATCGCAAACGCCAACAATCATCGCTTTGAATTCAAATTCATGATAGTAGCTTCTCTCTTCTAAATAGCCCAAAAGGTTCTTAAAGTAACTTTCTTTGATTAATGCATAATCACGAGATTTTAATAACCTGTACCTTGATTCTAAGGCGAGTACCAATTTCTCTAAAAGCACTTCTAATTTAAATTCCCTATTGGCTAAAAGTGCCAATGAAGTAACCTTCTTTAATGAAAACTCTTTTTGATTGACATTAAGTCCTAGCCCTACTATTGCTGTTTTCAATAAAGGAGGTTCAAGCGTATTCTCAATCAGAATTCCTCCAATCTTTTTTTCATTTATATAAATATCATTGGGCCATTTAATTTTGACAGCTGCCTCAGGCAATAATTCTTTCAAGACATCCACTATACTCAATGAAACAGCCATATTAAATATAAATTGGTCTTTGATTAGAATAGAAGATGGTTTTAGAATGATAGAGTAAGTTAGGTTGAGGCCTGGAGCCGAAATCCAGGTATTGCCTCGTTGACCACGGCCTGCCGTCTGATTGTCAGTAATGACAATACAGCCCTCGTGTGTGTCAGGCTTTTCAAGCCTCTCAATGGCAATGTCATTAGTTGAATGACATGTTGGCATGTAAATCAACTGTTTGCCCAGAAATAACGTTTTAGCAAGAATTTTGTACAATGAATTTTCGTAGTTTTACACACAAAGAAATGCAATTTTCTTAACAAAGTATTGAATGACATCTGAAGAACTAAGTGGATTGATTGTTAAAGGAATGGAGGAGATGAAAGGTACAGATATAGTTGTACTAGACCTTCAAGAAGTCAAAGGAGCTGTGAGTGATTTTTTCGTGATATGCTCAGGGTCTTCTGATACACAGATTCAGGCTATTTCAGAATCTATCCAAAAGGAAGTTAAAAAGAGTGCAAAAGAATCGCCGTGGAAGAAGGAAGGTTATACAAATCGCGAATGGATTTTAATAGATTATGTGAGCGTAGTTGCACATATCTTCAAATCTGATAGACGTGAATTTTATGCCATTGAAGATTTGTGGGGTGATGCAAAATCTACCTCTCTAAATCAAGCTAGCTAAAGCTAACTTAATTCTCCCTTAAGCGTTAAATGAAATTTAGAAATTAAAAATACCGAAGTATATGCCAGACATGCCAAGAAAGAAGAACATTCTTCAAACACCAGGAGGCGGTAAAAATCAAGTATGGATATTCATTACCTTGATTATAGTTGTTTTTGCAGTATCCATGTTATCCAATTCGGGTTCAGGAGTACCTATTCTTATGAGTCGTTTCGAGAACATGGTCAAAAGCAATGACATTGAGCGAATCGTTGTAATAGAGGGTAAAAAATATGTCGAGGTTTATCTAAAGCCGGAGGCAAAGCAAAATGCCAAGTATAAGACAGAATTAGAAGGTGATGGCCCTTTAAGTTTGGGTGGCGGCCCTGACTATGTAATAAAGAACATTACAGAAGACAGGTTCATGACACGTTATGACAAGCTGGTTGAAGACTTGGATAATAATATCACTTTAGAACCCGAAATAGAAGATCGCGTTACGATAATGGACTTCCTGAGTACCTGGGGATTCTTAATTCTTATCGTGCTATTCTTTTGGTTTATGATGAAAAGGATGGCTGGTAATGCTGGCCCAGGTGGTCAAATTTTCAATATTGGGAAATCAAAAGCAGCATTATTTGATGCTGATAATAAAGTAAAAATCACTTTCGATAATGTTGCCGGGCTTGATGAAGCAAAAGAAGAGGTTGAAGAAATTGTTGAATTTTTAAGGAACCCGTCAAAATTCACAAAACTTGGAGGTAAAATTCCAAAGGGTGCATTGTTGGTAGGTGCACCGGGTACAGGTAAAACTTTATTGGCTAAAGCCGTTGCAGGCGAAGCAGCTGTCCCATTCTTTTCACTTTCTGGATCTGATTTTGTAGAGATGTTTGTTGGAGTTGGAGCTGCTCGTGTAAGAGATTTATTTAAACAAGCAAAAGAAAAAGCTCCTTGTATCATCTTTATTGATGAAATAGATGCGATAGGTCGTTCTAGAGGTAAAGGACAAATGCCAGGTTCAAATGATGAACGTGAAAACACACTTAACTCTTTGTTGGTTGAGATGGATGGTTTTGCAACAGATTCAGGAGTTATAATTTTAGCTGCAACGAACAGACCTGACGTACTAGATTCTGCCCTTTTAAGACCAGGAAGATTTGATAGACAAATTAGTATTGACAAGCCGGATATTATTGGAAGAGAAGCAATTTTCAAAGTTCATTTAGCCCCTGTCAAAACTATTAAGGGTTTAGACTCTAAAAAATTAGCTGCCCAAACTCCTGGTTTCGCAGGTGCAGAAATTGCCAACGTTTGTAATGAAGCCGCACTTATTGCCGCAAGGAGAGATAAAAAAGCGGTTGATATGCAAGACTTCCAAGACGCCATCGATAGAGTGATTGGTGGCCTTGAGAAGAAAAGTAAGATCATTTCTCCAGAGGAGAAGAAGATTGTTGCATATCATGAAGCTGGACACGCAGTTGCAGGATGGTTTTTAGAGCATGCAGATCCGTTGGTTAAAGTAAGTATTGTACCTAGAGGATTAGCTGCTTTAGGCTATGCTCAGTATTTGCCTAAGGAGCAATTCCTACATCAAACAGAACAATTGATGGATGAAATGTGCATGACGCTTGGCGGAAGGGCTGCCGAACAAATTATTTTTGGAAAAATCTCTACAGGCGCATTAAGTGACTTAGAGAGAATTACTAAAATGGCATATAGCATTGTCTCCGTTTATGGCATGAATGATAAAATAGGAAACGTTTCCTATTACGACTCCAAGCAAAATGATTTTGCATACAGCAAATCTTATTCTGAAAACACCGCTAAAATCATTGATGAAGAAGTTAAGAAACTCATCGATGAAGCTTATCAGAGAACACTAAAACTATTGACTGATAAAAAAGAACAAGTCGAAATCCTAGCGAAAGAATTATTGGAAAAAGAAATAATTTTCCAATCAGATTTAGAGAAATTAATTGGCAAAAGACCTTTTGACAATCAAACTACTTATGAAGCTTTCACGAACAACACCGAAGTTGAAGAGGAAGAAGAAAAAGAAGATGAAGTTGTAACTGTTGCAGAAGAGAATGAAGCTGTAGTAGAAGAAACAGCTGAAACCGATAAAGAAGCTAATTCAGAAAATAAGACTGAATCATAAAAGTATAGCTAACTCAATAAAAAAATCAGGTGGTTTCCATCTGATTTTTTTACTTTGGTACTTAATAAGCTTAAGCTACAGATGAAAATCAATTTACTTTCTAATAAGAAAATATACTTTGCCTCTGATTTTCATCTGGGTGTTCCTGACGCCAAAACAAGTTTTGATCGCGAACAACGTATCATCAATTTTTTTGATGAATGTAGTAAAGATGCTCAGACTATCTTCCTCGTGGGAGACTTATTCGATTTTTGGTTCGAGTACAACCATACAATCCCAAAAGGATATTCAAGATTTATCGGAAAACTCTCTTCCCTTGTAGATGCCGGAATTGAAATAATTATTTTCTCTGGAAATCACGATATGTGGATGAATGATTATTTCTCAAAAGAAGTCGGTGCTAAAATTTTCCATGATCCAATTCAAGTTTCACTTAACAATAAGAAAATATTTATAGGGCACGGAGATGGCCTCGGGCCTGGTGATCATTCCTATAAGTTCCTGAAAAAGTTATTTAAAAATCCCTTTCTTAAATGGTGTTTTAACTGGTTACATCCGAATGTAGGCATTTCAGTGGCTAATTATTGGTCCAAAAGAAGCCGGGCACAGGCCAATGATCGCGAAGAAAAATTCTTAGGCGAAGATGAATGGCTTTGGACTTATGCAAAAGAAAAAGAAAAAGAGGAGCATCATGATTGTTATATCTTCGGCCATAGGCATTTACCTATTGATGTGAAAGTTGGAAATAACAGTCGCTACCTTAACTTAGGTGAATGGATTAATTTTAATACCTATGTAGTCTTTGATGGTGACAATTTTGAACTCAAAACTTTTGAAAGCTAAAAGATCAATAATTCTGATTGTTCTACTCTCCTCTTTTTGTCTAGAAGCACAAGAGTTGACGAAGATTAAAAGTATTGAGCTTAAAGCACCTCCTCAAAGTATTTCTATAGATCGGCAAGGGAATTTCTATGTCGCAACCCGCAGAGGTGAGATCGACAAGTACAATATTGATGGAGAACTGAGATACCAATTCTCTCCACAAAAAAGAGGAAATGCTACATTGGTTGAAGCATGGCAAGGACCACGAGTTTTCTTGTACTACAAAGATTTTCAAGAATTCACGATTCTTGACAGGTTCTTAAGCAACTCACAACAATATGCTTTGCCAGAAGAATTCAGTTCATTCTCTTCATTGTCTACTATCTCCGGAGACGGTAACTTATGGCTAATCGATTCTCAAAATCTTAGTTTAAAAAAAATAGACAGCCCTTCAAATCAAGTGATAATTGACAACCCTTTCAATTTCAATTTTGATTCAGATACGTATAGTTTTTCTCACATCAGAGAATATCAAAATCAACTTTTCATTAGTGATCCAAACCAAGGCTTAATGGTATTTGATCTATTCGGTAATTTTTCAGAACTAATCAAGGTTCCAGGAATTGAATACTTCAATTTTGTCGATGATGAATTGATTTATCTTCACAATCAAAAAGCGGTATTGATTAATATATACAACAAACAAAAAAGAGAGATCAGTTTACCTGACCCCTCTTATAACTATATTTTAATGGAAAATAATTTTTTGATCTGCTTTGCAGATTCCAAAGTTGATTTATTTCAACTCAATTAGAATCTGGAAGATCTAACTCATCACCAGTATAAATATCTAGAATCAACTTTCTTAAAAGAATACTATATCTCGCTTGAACCAAAGCTAATTCACCCTGATTCAAACCATCCAAACTCGTTAGGTAAGTAACAAAATCAATGGTTCCATTGTCATACCTAGTTTTAGTGAAATTAAATGTGGCCTCAATATTCACCAAACTTTCTTTGTTTGCCACATAAAATGTTTGTGCATTGATAACCGCCAAATATGCCTGCTGTACTTGATTTGTCAAATTATTTTTGGTTTGTTCAACATTCAACTCAGAATTCATCACTCTAATCCTAGATTGCTCTACAGCTGTTTTGTTTTGCATCCTAGTAAATAAGGGAATGTTCAAGTTGAACCTCGCACTTTTTGAACCATTATTCTCAAATTGATCAGGCAAAGGCATTACAGTACCACTACCATCAGGATTTTTCAAATTGGAAGACCATCCTGTACCCCAAGATGCTCCTACCGTAACACTAGGCATCCAAGCAAATTGGGAAATTTTTAATCCTTTTTCAGTGGCTTCATAAGTCAATTTAGATGTTTTTAACGCAGGTGAATAGGCTAAAGCTTTTGAATAAACAATCCCATACTCTTCTATCTCACGTTCTAACTCTTCGTCATTCGCTGTAACACCAGCAATGGTATACTCAACACTAGTGTCCAAAAGTAATAGTTGTATTAACGCTAATTTTTGAGATTTCAATTGATTCTCCTGGTTCACAATTCTAAGCCTTTGCTGCGCCACTTGTGTCCTCAAATTATACACCTGTTCTAAATTCCCAACACCAGCACCTTGTCTTTTTTCCTGTTGATCCAATTGTTGATTTAAAAGGTTCAAAGTGTTATTCGCTATTGTCAATGACTCTTTTGACATAATCACATCTAAAAAAGATGACACTACATTCGCTGATGTCAATTGAATATTTCTCTCAATGTCCTGCAACGAAGCTTCATATTGGAGTTTCCTTTGGTTCATTCCAAACCTATTTTCTAAGCCATTGAAGATGACAAAATCACCATTAATTGATCCACCTCCCCCTAAAGTAGTAGTATTCACTAAGTTTCCAGAAGTTTGATCAAAAGACAGCCCTTCGTTCCAAGTATGACTCGCGTTAGCACTAAGTGACGGTAAGAATTGATACTTACTTTGTGTATAACCAGCCTTTGCACTTATGGCGGTATTCCTGGATGTTTTAATATCAATGTTATTTTCGAGCGCAATGTTAATACACTCCTCCAATGTCAATGTACGTTGTGCATTTAATCCAACTGTTGTGCAAACAGCCAGTAATAAGGTGATAAAAAGCTTTTTCATCGTTTTGTATTTATAATTCTTTTCTTGAACCGTCAGGTTTTTTGGAGTATATGCTCCATGAGTTTCCTATCCTTTAGACACTATTGTGTCAGGGCATCTATTGATACCTTGAAAAATACGACCCATTTTCAGGGCCGTATTTAATAATAATTTAGACTAATGAGTTTTCCTTTGAATTGATGTTTTCAGATACAATCTGACCATCAAATAAGTTGATTACTTTATGAGCATACTCAGCATCTGTTGCAGAGTGAGTCACCATAATCACAGTTGTTCCACCTTCATTCAAATCCGTTAGAAGTGTCATCACTTCTTGACCATTCGTTGAATCCAAGTTACCTGTTGGCTCATCCGCAAGGATGAGGTTTGGCTTGGCAACAACTGCTCTCGCTACTGCAACTCTTTGCTGCTGACCACCAGAAAGCTGTTGCGGAAAGTGATCTTTTCTGTGCATAATCTGCATGTGCTCGAGTACTTCTTCTACTCTTGCTTTTCTTTCAGCAGCTGGGTACTTCAAGTAAATTAGAGGAAGCTCTACATTTTCAAATACAGTTAGTTCATCGATAAGGTTGAAACTCTGGAAAACGAAACCAATGTTTGTTTTTCTTAAGTCTGCTCTTTGTCTTTCAGAATAACCAGATACTTCTTCATCATAAAAGAAGAATTCTCCTTCAGAAGGATTATCTAAAAGTCCGATGATGTTCAATAATGTTGATTTACCGCAACCTGATGGTCCCATTACTGCAACAAAGTCACCCTCTTTGATCTCGAGGTTTACATTGCCTAGTGCAGTAGTCTCAACTTCATCAGTATAATAGAACTTCTTAAGTCCTTTTGTTGTGATAAGTGGTTTACTGTTTTCCATGATAATTTAAGTTATAGTTGTGTTGAATTAATTTAATTTATTGCTTGATTATTAGTTTGTCTTTATCCTCGTACCCATCGTAGGAAGACGTAACAACACGCTCCCCAGGTTGCAATCCTTCCAAGACTTCGTATTGTCTTGTATTCTGTTGCCCTACTCGGATGTTTCTTCTTGTCGCCTCAGTTCCATCTTCATTCAGAACAAAAATCCAATTTCCTCCAGTAGTTTGGAAAAAACTACCTCGTGGAATCATGATAGCTTGACGCTCTTCGCTCAATTGAAGTCGAATTGAAATAGTCTGACCTCTATTAATTTGCTCAGGTACTGCATCGTCAAATAACATCTCTACATTAAAAGTACCTCCATTTATTTCCGGAAATTTCTTACGTATGGTTAAGGCGTAATTTTTGCCTGCAAAATCAAATGTTCCTCTTAGTCCTTCATAGATTCTTGGTAGGTAATGCTGATCTACCGGTGCAATGATTTTAAAACCATCAAGGTCATCAATTAGAGCGATCGTCATTCCTTGTGATACTTGCTGCCCAACTTCTACTGTTACTGTCCCCAATAAGCCTGTCATTGGCGCAGTAACATAGAGGTCCTCTAACTGCCCCTTTACGATAACCAGACTCTCCTCAGACGTTACAAGTCTTGATTCGTTCTGCCTTACTGTAGTGATGGTATTGATTGAATCAAATTCCATCTGCTTTAAAGTATTCACTCTGCTCGCCATTAGCATGTCGTAATTCCTCTTTGAATCCAGGTACTCCTTGTCTGAAATAACAGAATCTTGATGCAAGATTTTATTCCTACTATAAAGGTCTTCAGCCGCATCAATATTAAAATCCAAATTAATCACCCTTGCTCTAGAATTGAAGAGCATCTGCTGCAAGTTATTATTCGCAATCTCAATTTCATTTCTTAACCTATTGGTAGATGTTTGTTGCCCTATATAGGCCATCTCCAAATTTCTGTTCTCCAGTTCAAGAATAGTATCCCCTTCTTGAACTTCCATTCCTCCTTCAAGGATTTTTCGTCTTACATTACCCCCTACAACTGCATCCATTCGAATGGTTATTTTAGGTAATACTGACCCCTCTACTGGTATAAATTCTTGGAAAGCACCTTGAGAAACTGATGCTATATTAATTTTATCTTGCTCTACATTTAATTTGGAGCTGTTGTCTGCAAATACAAATACGTACAGAATCATTGCGACAACGCCCGCGCTTCCTAAAATTGTGAAGATGCGTTTCGCGGTCCATGTCTTTTTCTTGATTTTTCTATCCATTGCTCTTAAGTGGTATTTTCTTGTCCATGCAACGCTAAACAACAAGAGTGCCACAAATATAATATACTGATTAACAGATGTTTAAATCAAATAAGAGAAATGATGCGAATGAACAAGTGTACAATTTTAGCACAGGAAATGATCGATTTCGAACAGTTTTTGACGGGACTATAATTTATTGGGCATAAAAAAGGCTCGGTTTGGTCAGAACCGAGCCCAAAGGTCAAAAACTCAAAATATCTGAATTAATATCTAAATTAATTCAAAACAACAGGCGCAATATAGTACTTAAATGGCTTTTACAAAATGTATAAGAATTAAAATTGCCATATTTTTCTTCAACTGGTTGGAATAGTCTTTATATCTATAAATATTTTGCAAAATTATTAGTCAAAACGCAGATTAGACTTATTTGTCATGTATTTGAATGCGCATACATTAAGGTATGCTTCAACTATTCATCAATCAATTACTCAAAATTTTAAATAGTGCAATCTTTCGTTAAATTGTGTCCGATTTCGCAACAACTCTGAGCGATGATGGACATAGCCAAGAGATTATAATACTGTTATTCAAGCACTTAAATCATTGGCACTATTTAGGTAGAGTAACAATCACTCAAAACATTGAACCCTGTGGATAAACAACTAGGCAAAATTCTCATTATAGACGATGACGAAGACGTATTAATCGCTGCAAAATTGCTCTTAAAGAAGCATGCAAGAGAGGTTATCATTGAAAAAAACCCAAAAAAGATTCCTTTCTTAATGAACAATGACACTTACGATGTCATTTTGCTCGACATGAACTTTAGTAAAGACATAACGAGTGGAAAAGAAGGGTTTTTCTGGCTGGAGCAAATTCTTGAAGCAGACCCACAGGCTGTTGTGATATTAATCACTGCATTTGGAGATGTAGAAATGGCTGTCAAGGCGCTCAAAGTAGGAGCAACTGATTTTGTATTAAAACCTTGGCAAAACGAAAAACTAATAGGCACACTCTCAGCCGCTATTAAATTAAAAGAGTCTTATAGAGAAGTTGACAAACTCAAATCTGCTAAAATTCAATTAGAGTCTGAGGTAAACAAACCATTTAAGGATATGATTGGAGATAGTGATGCGATGAAAAGCGTTTTCTCCATAATAGACAAGGTGGCCCAAACAGATGCTAATGTTTTGATTCTTGGTGAAAACGGAACTGGCAAGGAATTAGTCGCAAGAGCTTTGCACCAAAGGTCTCTTAGAAAAGACAATGTCTTTGTAGGTGTAGACATGGGAGCAATCACTGAAACATTATTTGAAAGTGAGCTTTTTGGTCATAAAAAAGGTGCATTTACTGATGCCAAAGAAGACCGAGTTGGCCGATTTGAAGTAGCCAACCAGGGTTCGTTATTTTTGGATGAAATTGGCAACCTCAGCTTGCCACTTCAATCCAAACTTTTGACCGTACTTCAGCAAAGAGAAGTAACACGTATTGGATCAAACAAGGCATTATCTATTGACATCAGGTTAATTTGTGCCACTAACATGCCACTGTATGACATGGTTGGTGACAGCACTTTTCGACAAGATTTGTTATACAGAATGAATACAGTTGAAATCCAACTCCCTCCTCTTAGAGATAGGCAAGACGATATCATTCAATTAGCAGATCATTTTGTAAATGTATTCTGCGAGAAATACAGAAAAGCACCTAAAAGAATTGGGGCAAGTACTTATAAAAAGCTCCAAAAATATGGTTGGCCGGGCAATATTCGAGAATTACAGCATGCTATTGAAAGGGCTATAATCATGAGTGAAGGAAATTCCTTAACCCCTGATGATTTTTTCTTCTTGGTTCAGAAGCAAGACTCCGGTGCCGAAGCTGTGGACAACTTTAACCTAGATGAAGTTGAAAAAAATGTCATACTCAAAGCTATTAATAAACATGCTGGTAACATTTCAAAAGCAGCCAAAGAACTGGGGCTTACACGAGCTTCCTTATATAGAAGGTTAGAAAAGCATGAGCTTTAAGAATTTAAGAATAAATATCTACGTACGCATTGCTTTCTTATTGGCAACAATATTTTTGTTAGCCTATGTAGTGTTCGTTGCTATTAATGAGGTAAATGCGTTCTTCTTATCATTGCTGTTAGTCACTCAGATCTATTTATTAGTTCAGGCGCTAGACAAGACCAATAAAGAAATCGCTGGTTTTCTTAGCTCTATTAAATACGATGATTTCTCTCATACTTACCCCACAAAAGGGAACAGTGCTTCAATGGATGCACTCTACAGTGAATTCAATAATGTCATTAAAAAATTCAGAGAGATTCGCGCTGAAAAAGAGGCTAACTACCACTATTTCAGAACAATTGTGCAACACGTTGGAATAGGTTTAGTAACGTTTAATAAAACCGGTGAAATACAAATCATCAACAGTTCTGCAAAACGGTTACTCGGTGTTCAATCGATTGGTAATATATTTGAATTGAGCAAGATCAGTCCTAAACTAGTGGAATCTCTAGTGAAATTGAAAACTGGCGGAAGCGACCTGATTGAGTTTACCCAAGAAGGAACTAGAACACAGCTCTCCATCTATGTTATCGAATTGGTACTTCGAGGTGAAGAATTCAAATTGGTATCTGTTCAGAACATTCAATCTGAATTGGAAGAAAAGGAGATGGATGCGTGGCAAAACTTGATCCGGGTACTTACCCATGAAATCATGAACTCTGTCACTCCTCTATCCTCTCTTGCAGCAACAATTGAAACAAACTTAGTCGATAATATTGAAGACAATATTCCTATTGAGCGTGAAGAAATAGAAGACATCTATTTAGCCGTTAAAACTATAAAACGTAGAAGTGAAGGCTTAATTAGGTTTGTTTCCGATTTCAGAAACCTAACCAAAATTCCACAGCCAAAAATGGCCATGGAAAAAGTATCTGATGTAATGGACCATATTCTATTGCTATTAAAACATGAATTAGAAGCCAAACAAATAAAATTAACATTGGACATAAGTCCTAAGGATTTATCTTTTCAAATTGACAAGGAATTACTCGACCAAGTGTTGATCAATCTTCTTCAAAATGCAATTCATGCTTTAGATGAAAATGAAAACGAAAAGCACATCATCCTAAAAGCATCCAAAAATGAATATGACAGAACAATTTTAGTCATCCGTGATAATGGCTCTGGTATTGATGAAGAAGCACTGGGCAAAATATTTATCCCATTTTTCACTACAAAAAAACAAGGCTCTGGTATTGGCTTAAGCTTGTCAAAGCAAATTATGAGAAAACATGGTGGTGCCATTACTGTAAAATCTGTCATGAATGAAGGCACAGAGTTTACTCTTAGGTTTTGATTTTTAGGTATTCACCTTATCTTGCACCATTCTTACACTTAAAAATAAATAATGAGTGATATTAGGACAACAATCACCCAAATCTTAGTAGACAAAATAGGTATCGCTACGACTGAGGTAACTCTTGACGCTAACTTCATAAAAGACTTGGGCATTGACTCATTGGATTACGCAGAAATCGTAATGGAATTTGAACAAACATTTGATATTCGAATCCCTGATAGTGATGCAGAACATCTTCAAACCGTTGGCCAAGCCGTTGAATATATCACGAGTAAAACAAAATAATTTTTTTGTACGCCTAGTACAAACTTTTTTGTTTTAAAGTGTGTTGTATCGTCTATGTTGACTTGGACAGATCTTATTAAAATTGCCAATAACGGCAACCCCGCACCTGATCAGAGAATTGAAAAATCTGAAGAGGAATGGAAATCATTATTATCTGAAGAACAATTTAGAGTTGCTCGATTAAAAGGTACCGAACGTGCTGGTTCGGGTGAATTCTGTGAACGACATGAGCCTGGTTTATATGGTTGTGTATGTTGCGGCATCCCTCTATTCGATTCTAGAGAAAAATTTGAGTCTGGCTCCGGTTGGCCAAGTTTCACTCAATCAGTACAAGACAATTCCATTAAATACGAGAAAGATTCAAGCTACGGTATGGTCCGCATAGAAGTAATGTGTAACTCTTGCGACGCGCATCAAGGTCATGTATTCCCTGATGGACCAGCACCAAGTGGTTTGAGGTATTGCATTAATTCTGTTTCCATGAAGCTACTTGAGCCCGTTCAGACTGAAGAAACATTAATTATTGGTAATGGCTGCTTTTGGTGTACCGAAGCAGTTTTTCAGCGGTTAAAAGGCGTTTCAAAAGTTGAGTCTGGCTTTAGTGGTGGGCATATTAAAAACCCTGCCTACCGAGAAATTACAACTGGCAGAACCGGTCATGCTGAGGTGATTAAACTGACTTATAATCCTGAAATCATTTCTTTTAAGGATTTGCTCAGAATCTTTTTTGCTACGCATGATCCAACCACTTTAAATAGACAAGGATATGATACTGGCACGCAATACCGTTCCGCTATATTCTTCAGAGATGAGCGAGAGGAAAAAATTGCGCGGGAAATCATAGAGGAAGTGCAACCCCTTTTCGACGATCCAATTGTAACTGAAGTCACCCCTGTCAGTCCTTTTTACAAGGCAGATCAAGAGCACCAGGATTTTTACAACAAAAATACTGAATCACCATATTGTCAAGCAGTTATAAACCCTAAGTTGGGTAAATTAAGGAGTTTGTTTCAAAGTAAGCTGCAAGATTAATTTGATTCCATCTTAGCGTTTTCATTCTACCATTTCCATGGTTAACTTTATTCAAAACATTGTGAGCCATGGAATTTATTACAATCTCATACAACTCTCTAAGTGCTATTTGCACTATCCTAATTATTGCCGGGTTATACAGCGCCTTAAAGAAAAGCAAATTCTCACATAAAAGGCAGCAGCAAATTCTCATTGGTGCAATCGCTTTGATACTGTTATGGATTGTTTTGATTTGTCTACTCGCTATTAATGGATTCTTGTCTGATTTCGCTTCTCTGCCTCCGAAAATAACATTGACCTTAATACCACCAATGCTAATATGGTTATTGGTCACATGGAAATCCATTACTCTAAAGATCATCCTTAACCATGTTCCACCTCAGTGGATAATTTATCTGCAATCATTCAGAATATTTGTTGAATTGCTACTCTGGAAACAATTTTTAATTGGTGTTACTCCAATCCAAATGACTTTCGAAGGAAGAAATTTTGATATACTAGTAGGACTTACGGCACCCGTAATTGGTTTTCTATACGTAAAAGATAAGGTGAAATTCAGAAGAATAGCCCTACTCTGGAACTTTGCTGGAATGGCCTTACTCATAAATATACTGGTAATTGCTATCCTCTCCTTTCCAACAAAATTCAGGTATTTCATGAATGAGCCCTCAAATACTTTTGTTACAGAATTTCCCGGTGTTTTACTTCCTGGCTTGCTGGTAATGATCGCATATACAATGCATTACTTTTCAATCAAACAGCTCATGATCACGAGGTAATTTGCAGGGCATATTAAGCAATGGTGAGCCTCATTTTTTTCAATTGTCGTAACGGATCGTTTCTGCCAGATTATTTGTAGCGGCTTTGATACTATGGTAGCTTACAGTTAGAAGGGCAATTCTTCTGAATTTCAATCGTAACTAAAAGTCATTTTATGACTGACTAAGCTGTTTTAGCATATTGCCTATTGACATACATGCGATAAGCAGCCGGCGTCATACCTGCCCATTGGGTAAACAATCTTGTAAATGAGCTTACATCTCTAAATCCGACTTCATTGCAAATCATTTGTATTGAACTGCAATTATGCTGAAGAAGCCATTTTGTCTTTTCGATTCTAAGAAAAGTCACGAATTTCTTAGGTGTGATTTTGAATGTGTTTTTAAACGCCCTATGAAAATGGTAAGGAGACAGACAAGCTACACGTGAAATTTCCGAAAGAGTAACATCTTCAGTAAAATGGGTTTGAATATAATCGCGTGCAATTGAAAGCCGTCTGTATAATTCCATTTTTGTAGACTTTTTAACAATCTCCTGACCTCTGAATGCCTTCGTTTGTTCCTTATTATGCAAAAAGAGTAATTCTAATATTTTGCTAAATATCGTGTAATCTTCAGCTTCATAGCTCTCGAGGAACATTTTTGCATGTAGAACGTCCCTTACTAAAGGGCGAATATGTTCATCAATCAATTGCGTATGTAAAGGGAATTCAATTGATTTTTTTTCTTGATTAAATAAGTCAAAATTATCCAATAATTCGGACTCATTACAAATCAAATTATGTACAAAATCACTTACAAATGATTCATTGAAGCAAAAAACAAGCATGGTTGTATCGGCATTATCCAATGCTTCAATATCGTACTGAACTCCATTGTTCATCACAAGGAATTGAGTCTTATCTACATTTAGTTTAGTACCTCCGACATTATACTGTTGCATACCTTTAAGGCCAAACCTAACCGAGAGCCTTGTGCTGTGATTTTTTCCAAACAATCCTGTTGAATTGAAAAGTGTAAATCCATTATCAATTCCCTTCATGGCACCATGGCTATCTTGCCAATAAAGTTGACCATTCATTTTCAGTATTTCGTGTTGACCTTCGTATGCTATCATTTTTTTGACCTTTAGATATTGAAAATAAGGGCTCTACGTGTGACTTATTTGACACATTATGTTAATGGCAGCTGGATAATTGTAGGATTCAAAAACCAAACATTTCAAATCCCAACTCATCAAGGCCATTTACCATTCAACGGAATAAAGAAATTAATGGCAAGAAATTGGGAACAAAATTAAATAGCCTAATCAAAGTATAAAACTAGCCGTTTGTTATGTAAGCGGTTACAGAGAGGAGATGATGTAATACAGCATACTCAATTAATCATTCAAAGCGCTGATGGGCTTTTTAGCTAAAACCCTGAGCGAATGAAAAAGCACTGCTATACAAGTAACCCCAGCCAACAATGAGATAGCAATTATAAATGCATCGAAGGGAACCGAAATACGATATGCAAAATCTTGTAACCAAAGGTTAGCCAGGTAATACCCAAGAGGACTTGAAAGCAAAAAGCTAATTAACAAAATGGCAAAAAATTCATTATACACGATGCCTATTATATTGGTGTTACTCGCTCCAAAAACTTTTCTAATTCCAATCTCTTTAAATCTTTTTTGCACTACCAATGAGACAAGTCCAAAAACACCCAAGCCGCCAATCATTACAGATACTAACATTGACAAATTTCCAATATCACCCCATATCTTCTCAGATTGATACATCTGGGACATGTCTTTTGTCAATAAAGACGAAGTGAAAGGTTGCTCATAAGCCGTCTTATACCAAATATCTGAAACGTTTTCGGCCAGTAAATCTTCATTTTTGGATTGAAATCGAACTATCATAAAGTCCTCCATATTTGTCCCAGCTTCTATGATTAGGGGTTGAATTCTTTTGTGTAAAGTTTCGTAGTTGAAATCTCTTACGACTGCAATTATTCGATATTCATTTCCTTCATGATACAATGGTTTGTTCAATGCTTCAAATGGTTCACCCAATTCAAATGCAGAAGCCACAGTCTCATTTACAATAACTGGTTTGATGAGTGTGCTTTTACTTTCGTCAAAATCAATTCCTTCTATTATTTCAATGCCAAGCGTTTCAAAGTAATCATCCCCAATCCAAGTTTTATTCATCATTATTGAATCAGAACCGCCCAGTTCTGGCTGAAAGTATTCACTATTGAAAGGCTTTCCGGGGATTGCCATGCCTCTTGACACTGAGGACACACCTGCAATTCCCATGACCTTATCTTTGAAGCTTTCGAAATTTAAATGGACGCCCCGGTCCCTAATTGGGATTACCATCACACCTTGCTGATTAAAACCTAAATCTTTCGACTTCACAAAAGTTGCTTGGCGATTAATTGTAACGGCCCCAACAATCAAAATCATCGACACAACGAATTGAAAAATCATCAACCCTTTTCTCAGGTAGCCAATGCGCCCCATAGTCACTACATTGAGCAATACATCCGTTAATTCCATCCTTAATATCACTAGAGCAGGAGCCATTCCAGAAATTACACCTGTAATGAGGATCATTAACCCTATCAAAGTCCATAGCCTCCAGTGCTCACTAAAATCGATCACCAAGTGTGTATTTAATAATCCATTGAATGGCGCTAAAGAAAAATAAATAGCAACAAAAGAAACGAGCACTGCTATCAAAATGGTCAGCAGTGCCTCGAAAATAAACTGAGCGAAGATTTGAGGGCCAAATGCACCTGAAACCATCCTCATCCCCATTTCTTTCAAGCGCTCAACTGAAGACGAAACGGCAGAATTGATATAGTTTATGGTCGCCAAAATAATGACCACAATGCCGATTAAAATTACCACTCGAACAAACATAATATCGCTCTGTGGTTGAATCTCGGCTAAGGCATCCGATTGAAGATGAATGTCCTTTACTGCTTGGAATTCTAAATCTTGCTTTGGAAAACGATCCTGAACCCAAGCCTTATATTTCATTTTAAATGCTGGGACATCTGTACCTTCATTGAGCGTAACATAATTGTAAAACCCATTAAAGTCACCATAAAGCAAGTCTTGAGACATGATTTGACTTAAAGAATTTTTTGAAGCCAAAAAATCAAAATTAAAGTGGCTCCCGGACGTACTATTCTCTCGAACTATTCCAGTCACTATTAGGTCAAAGCGAAGTTCATACCTTAATGTTTTACCAACTGGTTCCTCATCCCCAAAATACTTTTCTGCCATCTTTTCAGTCAGCACCACTGAGAATGGTTCTGTCAACACAGACTTAGGATCTCCCTTAATTAATTCAAAACCGAAAACATCGAAAAAAGAGGAATCGGCAAACAAAAAATTTTTCTCATAAAAACCATTCTCTTCAATACTCAACAATGATTCATTGGCTCTTTTGAAAAGTGAAGTTATATATTTTGCTTCTGGAAATTCATCCAGAAAGGTGAGCATCACACGTGGGCTAGTTTTGGCTAACAATTGAGCATTATTGCCTAAATCCTCTGTTCTTAAAAGTCGATAGGTGTAATCAGCATCCTTATGAAAGTCATCATAGGTCAATTCATACCTGGCATATAAAAACAATAGAATGGTAGTTGTTATCCCTATGCTCAGCCCAAGTAAATTTACAAAAGATGTAACCCTTCTTTTGATCAAATTTCTTACGGCAATTTTAAGATAGTTCTTAAGCATAGATTAGGTAACCCATCAATAACATTGTTGCAGTTTACAAAAATCCATTAGAATCCACACTGCAATATCTATGTATACACAAGATGCCTCTATTTGTTTCCTATTACTCATGCAATTATTGCGAAAAGCGTTTATCAACCATGGCCTTGTTGATATTTACCACAAAACAGCACATTCTAAGACTTTTCGTTGAACAACAACAAAGGCACAAAATTCTTGAAACCCCTTTGGTGTAAAATCTCTTTTAATCCTCCTTTAACAATTGTTACTTCTAAAATATTCATCTTCTAAATAGTGAACAATGACTGCTAAGATTAAAGAAAATAAAAGTGGCTTTTGCCCATACTATTTAAGCGTTTTTATGATGACTACGCTTTTTATAATGTCCTGTACATCGAATAGCAATACCAATGCTTCAGATCAACTTGAGCGATTCGTGCAAGATTTCACTTCTCAAAGCAACAATCCCGGAGCAATAACTAATGACATGAGTTCATCTTATTTTGCTCAAGAACTTAAAAAGACCCAAAATCAATTACAGCAATTAAGAAAGATTGATAACACGCGATTAGATGGAGACGATTTAATTGATTGGAAATTTGCACAAAGCATCTTGGTAGGGCGTGAACTGGAGCAAGAAAAAATGATGCCCTGGAAAAAGAATCCAAGATTATACATGGCTTTTACTCGAATTTCTAATGTTATTGAAAGGCCCGGGGAATTAAAGGATAAGATTAAAGAGATTGAAGAGCGACTGAAATATGTCCCGAGTCAACTAAATAATGCAATAGCTCAAGTAGAAACATATGTTCCTCGATTTCAGGAATTAAGTGTCTTTATGGCCGAAAATGGCAAAATTCTTTTTGATGAAGAACTCCCTGAGTTCATCAAGTCTTCTGGGGATCAGGCTGCCCACCTTTCTGAATTAACTGTTAAGGCCAAAAAAGCCTTGATGGGATTTATTTCTTTTTTGAATGATGATTTACCAAAAAAACAGCAAGGTGAATTTGCCATAGGTGAGAAGACTTATAATGAAATGTTGAAAGGGCAATTTCTAATGGGCTACAATGCCGACAGCTTATGGAATTTTGGTTGGAGTCAATTTAATGCGACAGTAGATGAATTAACTGAATTAGCTAAAAAAATTGACCCCACTAAAACTTGGCAAGAACTTGCCATCGAGGTTAAAAACGACTACCCAGATCCGGATAAAATGATAGAGGCTCACCAAGAATGGGTAGACAAAGCTGGCGTCCACATTAAAGAAAATGACCTTATACCAATTCCATGGCCAGAACGTGTGAATGTTGTACCAAGGGCAGAATATTTACGTAAGACTTCCTATTATGGAAATTTCTCAAGGGCAAGGTCCAAAGACGAAGAAGGTATATTTACTTCTGAATGGATGATCAATCCATTTGAAAATCAATGGGATGATCAGATAAAACAAGAATATCTTGTTGAGCATGATTGGGGTGTTATTATTGTCACAGCGCCTCACGAGACTTATGGAGGACATCATATTCAAGGACTATATCAAATGCATAACCCGAGGCCGCTTAGAAAAAACAATGGTATTTCTATCTTTAGTGAAGGTTGGGGATTGTATAATGAGCAACTCATGCAGGAAACAGGTTTCTTTCCCAATGATCGAATTCATTTAAGACAGTTACAACTAAGGTTATGGAGAAATGCCCGAGTGATTTATGATACTGGAATGCACACTGGCAGGCTAACTTATGAAGATGCTGTTAATCTAATGACGGAAAAAGTTGGCTTTTTGAGATGGGCCGCTCAACTTGAAATTGATTCTTCAAGTGCCCGGCCGGGTTATTTCATTGGCTATTTCATGGGTATGACAGAAATTCTTCAAATGCGAGCTGACTATAAAAGCAAGATGGGAAGTGATTTTACACTCAAAGATTTCCATGAAAAGCTTTTGAAAATTGGCAACATGCCTCCATCCTTAATGAGAGCAGCTTTAATGAACTAAAATACTTTGTTCTCCTCAGATATAATTAAAAGTTCGAAGCTACGCTGCTACCTTTTTTTCATGTCTAAAAACTTTGAAACACGCTTTACATTTTTGGGCACGAAAAAAGTCCTGCGATATCCGCAGGACTTTTTACTCTGTGTGACCTCGGCAAGATTCAAACTTGCAACCTCCTGAGCCGTAATCAGGTGCACTATTCAGTTATGCTACGAGGCCAATACTACTTCTTGTTAAATTCCGTTAAAAAGCGGAGTGCAAAGGTAATTAAATATCCATATTAGCAAAACACGCTATGTAAACTTTTAAAAAATACTATCTTTGCCACGCTTTAATAAAGAATGATGTTGATCATATGAGGAAGTTTGTAGTTGCAATTGTTGGAGTTTTTATTTTTGGTTTTACCGCTATGGCCCAAAGACCTGATTTACCAGGTCATTTGATCTTTGACCTAGGACTTAATTCCTGGTCCAATACGCCCGTCGGAGCTGACATGAATTTATGGCAATCCAAAGATGTGAATATTACTTATTTATTTGATTTACCATTAGGAGATGGTGGCTTTACTTTTACTCCTGGTGTTGGAATAAGTCTTGAGAAATTTGCTTTTGATAATAACACAACCCTTACAAGCACAATCACTAATTCGGGAGCGAGAGAGATTGGTGTTGCTCAATTAGAGACAGTATATATAAACGCTCGGGCATTTGAAAGAACCAAATTAGCCACAAACTATGTAGACATCCCACTTGAATTCAGGTGGTATGCCAGAGGAACTAACTACGGTCAAGGATTCAGGGCTGCAATAGGCGGTAAAGTCGGGATGCTTTATTCTTCATACACAAAAGTTAAAATGGAAGACGAAGCAAGAGATCCGAAAATGGTGAAAGACAGACAAGACTACGGTGTTAACCCGTTCAGATACGGAATCCTTGCTCGTGTAGGTTGGGGTGGAATTGGAATGTTTAGCTATTTCGAACTATCCGATAAATTTGACAACCCACCTGCAGGAGGAGAAAGGACTAAAACAATTTCCTTCGGAATTTCTCTAACAGGATTCTAATTAATTTCCTGTAAAATCTGGTTTGCGCTTTTCGAGAAAAGCAGTTACACCCTCTTTATAATCATTTGAAGCTCCTGCAATATCTTGGCAGTATGCCTCATAATCCAGCATAACCTCCAATGAAGCGTTCTGAGATTTATTTAACATCTTTTTCATCATACCAATTGCCTTGGTCGGTGCCTTTGAATAAAAATCTGTATACGATTTAACTGCTGCATCCAATTCTTCTATTGCAACGGCCTTTGTCACTATGCCCAATGATTCTGCTTCCTTTCCAGTGATGCGAGTTCCCATTGTTGCCAATTCAAATGCCTTTGAGGATCCAACAATTCTTGGAAGGAAATAAGATGACCCAGAGTCTAATACTAGTCCTATATTAACGAAGACTTCTATTAATTTTGCATCATTCGCAGCAACTATTAAATCGCAAGCTAATGCAAATGAGCAACCTGCTCCAGCAGCCACTCCATTCAATCTACAAATAACCGGCTTAGCCATATTTCGAATTGCCCGGATTATAGGGTTGTACCTTTTATGCAAAGAATCAGAAAAAGAACGGTCTGGATCTTCCGCTGAAGCTTTGAGGTCTTGACCTGAACAGAAAGCCTTTCCTTCACCAGTTAAAACCACAACGCGTATTTCGTTATCCTTGCTTGCTGTCTTTAATGCAGCTTGAAGTTCATAGGTTACCCCATCATTCAAAGCATTATATACCTCAGGCCTATTAAATGTAATGGTAGCAACACCATCAGTTTTCTGATATTTTAAAAATTCATACATAGTCTAAACAAATAAATAGATGGTACCATAGCAAATCACGAAACCTAAAACAGCTCCAGCAATTATTTCAGATGGTTTATGTGCATTTAGATATAACCTCGCCCACATTATCACTCCCATTAAGAGTAATGCTGCCAGAAGCGGGAAAAACAAACTATTGCTTCCCACAAACTTCATTGAGAAAACCAAACAGAAGCCTACTAAACCAGAAATACCAGCGCTATGCGCACTTATTTTCCAGAAAAATGTGATCAGATTTGTTAATACTACCACCAAGGTCATAGATATTAATGTTGCTGAAAGCAAGTTATTCAATGGAAGTTGGCGATGAAAAAGGAATGTTACCAATACATAGAAAATAGAAATGAACGCAAATGGTAAAAGCCTGTCCTTTCTACTCGTCATTTGCAAATCTTTAATCACTTTAGTAAATCTAAACATCAAAATTGTACAAACCGGAATAAGGCATGTAGTGAGAAAGACTAACGAAAGAATAGTCCATTGCCCATCTACAGTAATATTTGTACTGTTGTCTATATGGAACAAGACAACAAAAAACACCAATGAAGGCATTATTAATGGCTGAAAAATTGCTGAAATTGTATGTGCAATGAACTTCACAATTAAAGTTCTTTTCTTAATCTCGCAACAGGTAAGTTTAGCTGTTCACGGTATTTGGCCACAGTCCTTCGGGCAATATTATAGCCCTTAGCCTTAAGTGACTTTTCAAGCTTATCATCCGAAAGAGGTTTCTTTTTGTCCTCACCATCAATTAATTGTTGAAGCACATTTTTAACTTCTCTACTACTTACATCTTCACCAGACATTGTTGAAATTCCTTCCGAGAAAAAATATTTTAAAGGGTAAATCCCAAAATCAGCTTGTACCGATTTTGAATTAGCCACTCTTGATACTGTCGAGATATCCATGCTAATTTCATTGGCAATATCCTTCAAAATCATTGGGCGAAGTTTTGTCTCATCGCCCTCAAGGAAAAACTCGTACTGGTACCTAATAATGGCATCCATGGTACGCAACAAAGTGTTTTGACGTTGCTTGATGGCATCAATAAACCATTTTGCCGCATCCAACTTTTGTTTTACAAACGAAACAGTCTCTTTTAATTTTTTATCCTTTTTGTCACTCTTATCATAGGCACTAAACATGTCAGAATAAGATTGACTCACCCTAAGTTCTGGAGCATTCCTAGAGTTTAAAGTAAGATCCATCTCGCCGTCATTATTCGAAAGCAAAAAATCAGGAATTAGATACTGTGTTTTCACCAAGCCTCCAGAAACTCCTCCAGGCTTTGGGTTCAATTTTGTTATCACTGAAATAGCATCTTTTAAAAGCGTTTCATCTTCTAAAGATAGTTTCTTAATAATCTTATCGTAATGCTTCTTAGTGAACTCATCAAAACAAGACGAAAGTATGTTGATTGCACAGGCTAGCACTTCATCCGGATTGTCTTCATCTTGCTTTCGCTGCAATTGAATTAAAAGACACTCTTTTAAATTTCGAGCTGCAATTCCAGGAGGATCGAACTTCTGAAGTTCAACAAGAATTTCTTCGAGCTCCTCTTCGTCTATTTCTAAATTTTGAGAAAAGGCCAGGTCATTAACGATCGCATCAAGTTCACGTCTTATATATCCGTCACTTTCAATACTTCCAATTAACTGTTTAGCTATGATAATTTGACGGTCATCAAAACCTCTAAACCCGAGTTGCATTTCTAGCTGATCATTCAGACTCACCTGCATTTCTACAGGAATCACTTTATCGTCATCCTCAGAATAATTCCCATCACCCTGCATTTTATAACCAGAAGACTCATCGTCACCGAGATAGTCCTCTACATTTAAATCTTCTGTCGAGCTAAGGTCTCCTTCTCCTAAATCCTCTGCTTCGCTTTCAACTTGCACCTCGGCTTCTTCGCGCCCTTCTTCTAAAGCTGGATTAATTTCCAGTTCTTCTTCCACCCGGGCATTTAATTCTGCAGTAGGAACCTGTAGCAGCTTGATAAACTGTATCTGTTGAGGAGACAGCTTTTGACCGAGGGTTTGACTTAGATTAAGTTTTTGCATTTGGTTGAAAGAATTTCTTTCCCTTTACCAAAGTTAAAAGAAAGTGACGTGTTATTATCAAATTTGAGAACATTTTATCAAAAACCGTGCAAGAAATTAAAATCGACTTTAATTGACTTGAAAGCTCATAAAATACACAAACACACTCGACTAAACCCTTACTATTGTTAAGGTTTTTTAATCGCATTCTGTTGTTAATCAGTTGAAAATATGGTTGCTTTGCCATCGATTTAATTGAATATTTTTTGCTCGCACTATGAAGACTAAAAGAATCAAAATTAAGGCATTACTATCAAGCCCTACAATCGGAGCTGAAGTAAATGTTAAAGGATGGGTAAGAACCAAAAGAGGAAACAAATTCCTCAACTTTATTGCTTTGAATGATGGCTCTACCGTCAATAGCCTTCAAATTGTTGCTGACCTTAATGAAATTTCAGAAGAGGCAATAAAGGATGTGACAACAGGGGCCTGTATTTCAGTAACCGGTAAAGTAGTTGAATCACAAGGATCCGGTCAATCAGTGGAAATCCATGCGGACGACATTGAGATTTTAGGTATTGCTGATGCAGATGCATATCCCCTTCAACCTAAAAAGCATTCTTTTGAATTTCTAAGAGAAATAGCGCACTTAAGACCTCGCACTAATACTTTTGGTGCCATTTTCAGAATTCGTCATGCCATGTCTTTTGCTGTCCATAACTTCTTCAATGAGAAAGGCTTTTCTTGTTTACACACGCCAATCATTACTGGTTCTGATGCGGAAGGCGCTGGTGAAATGTTTAGGGTTACCACGCTTGACCCAAAAGACCCACCGCTAACGGAGGATGGTGAAGTTGACTACAAACAAGATTTTTTCGAGAAAGAAACTAACCTAACTGTCTCTGGGCAATTAGAAGGTGAGCTAGGTGCTTTAGCATTGGCTGACATATACACCTTTGGACCAACATTCAGAGCTGAAAACTCAAACACCACGCGTCATTTAGCTGAATTCTGGATGATTGAGCCGGAAATGGCATTTTATGACTTGGAGGACAACATGGATCTTGCTGAAGAGTTATTGAAATATTTAGTTCAATATGCTTTAGACAATTGTTCTGATGACCTTGATTTCCTAGAGAAACGATTGTTGGATGAGGAAAAATCAAAGCCAGCAATTGAAAGGAATGACATGAGCTTAAAAGAAAAGCTTAAGTCAGTAGTCAACAATGATTTCGAAAGATTGACCTATACTGAGGCAATTGACATCCTAAGAAATTCAAAGCCTAATAAGAAAAAGAAGTTTAAATTCCCTATCGAAGGTTGGGGAACTGATTTACAGTCAGAACACGAGCGGTACCTTGTCGAAAAGCATTTCAAAAAACCAGTCATTCTTGTAGACTACCCTAAAGAAATTAAGTCCTTTTATATGCGACTTAATGAAGACGGTAAAACTGTTGGTGCAATGGACATACTCTTCCCAGGTATTGGAGAGATTGTTGGCGGTTCACAAAGAGAAGAAAGACTAGATAACTTATTGGAAAGGATGGATGCAATTGGAATCCCTAAGGATGAAATGGACTATTATCTTGATACACGAAGGTATGGTTCGGCTCCTCATAGTGGATTTGGTTTAGGCTTTGAAAGGTTGATTATTTTCATAACTGGAATGAGTAATATAAGAGATGTAATCCCATTCCCAAGAACTCCAGGTAACGCTGCCTACTAATAAAAAAAGCAGCTCTTGCCGCTTATATTATTTCTTAGAAAATCGGACCGTTTGCCGAAATTTTGATCGGTCATCTTTGACCACTACAAGATAATATCCGGGCGGATAATCTTTTACGTCAACCCGATGCTTCCCTCTAGAAAGTTTCTCAACAGTAGTTCTCATTTGACTACCAACGATATTCCTAATCTCGATTTTAGGTATCTCCAATTTCAATTTAGAAAAATCAATTGTGAGATAATCTGTAGTTGGATTAGGGAAAACCTCAATTTTAACTTTAACCGGAGCCTTTGAATTATTCGTCTCTTGACCATTAGCACTGATGCCAATCATAAGAAATGCTGCAACAAACAGTATTTTTGAGAATGATATTTTTGGGTTAAAGAGATTCATTATGTACTAAGACAGCATTTCTGCTATCAAGGTTTAGTTAAAGTTAAAGTATTTTCAAATAAGAACCATGTTTTTTACGTTACTAATGGCTTTTGGTATTATATTAAGCAAATCTGATGCCATCAATGACATTTCATTAACTTTTTTTCATCCCAGCACTTCCATTACCTGCAGTCACCATCCCGGAATTCCCAGAATGACAATAGCATGGATTACTTTCCACATTCGAATAACGGGATGTGCTTGATTAGCTACAAGTATGCTCTTTTTTTCTTGAGCCAATAACTCTCAATGCGCCGAAACAAATCAATTGTAGCAATATGTCCATGCTCAATGCTGTATTTGACTTCAGCACTGGCTTATTCTGCAATCAAGATTGGCATCAAATTAATAAGCCAAATAGGGCGTTAATCTATTCAATTGGAATTCTGAGAAAGCTTTGATGTTCACTAAATCAGAATGTGATTTGAATTTACCGTATTTGCTCTTTGTGTTTAAGATGTCACCGGCTTGTTCATATGAGATATATGGATGTGCTAAAAGCTCTTTAAATGTGGCGATGTTTATTTTCAATTGTTTAGGAGAAAATGATTCTTTGATAACCAATTGATCTATAAATGAATTAAGCAATGAATCGGAAAGGCCATAGACTTCTTGGAGTTGATTGATTTCAACAAATCCTCCTAGCATGGTCCTGTATTTAATAATTCTAGCGGCATAGATTGACCCAATACCTCTTAACAATTTATAGCCACTCGTATCTGCCGCGTTAAGGTCAACCGTAACAAGGGCCTTCATTATTAGTCCTTTATTAATTTCAATTTTTTCTTCTGTTTCCTCCGTCAATGGCTTTTTTACCACAACTTCCTTGTCAGGTAATTGAATGAATGGTACTAAAGTCCGATAGAGAGAATCAGGGAAATCATATATTTTTTGTAGGTCAGACTTGATTCTAAAAACACCTCCTTTAACCCGATAATTGATTATTCTCTGTGTTAAAAAAAGTGGCACGCCTACTTTCTGTAATATTTCAGCATCAGCAATATTAGGATCAAATGGTAATAGTTCAATTACCTTATCCATCGAAGGGTTTATCCGTCCTTCATTTGATTCCCTGACGAAAGCATTTTCATTCCACATGGATAATAAGCTATCCAACATGACCTTATCGACATCACCATTAGTATACCGCTTAGAAAAAACTGACGTATAGAGCGATGGTGCAAAAAGTAAAAATAGCATCAATGGTATCAAAATCATGAATCCATTCGTTTCAGTTTTTGTGAAACCAAAGTTGTTTCTGATCCAAACAGACATTGATTTAAGCATTTGGAAAGGCCAGGTTTATTAAAATTAAAATATAATATGATTATTCATAGTTAATATACTATGTTAATGATTAATAATAGAATTTTGAAGCATTTTAATCAATATTATTTAGAATGGTTATAAATAAAAAACAGTGATTTAAGTCACTTTTTTATGACCCAGTTAGGGTTTAATTTTGCAGAAGAGATTCAAGTAGAAGAAGATTAACAAATGGTCAACCCAACGTTCAAAGCAATTAGTATTTCTTATAAGAAAGCTCCAGTAGCTATTCGAGAAATCATTGCGCTTGACGAGGCCATTGTAAAAGAAATCTTAGCTGAAGTTTCAGATATAATTTCAGTTGATGAACTACTCATTCTGTCTACATGTAACAGGACAGAAGTCTATTATTCCTCTAAAAATGATTGTACTGACAGTCTAATTTCATTCATAGGAAGGAAAAAAGGAATAAGAGATATTACAACTTACACGGAGTTCTTCGAACGATTTGATTCAAACTCTTCTGCAATCGATCACCTGTTCAGGGTATCGATGGGACTAGAAGCGCAAGTGATTGGAGACATGCAAATTTCTAATCAGATTAAGCGAGCGTATCAATGGACAGCCGATGCAAATTTGGCAGGCCCATTTTTACACAGGCTCCTTCATTCAATATTCTATTCTAGTAAAAGAGTTGCTCAAGAAACGGGTTTTAGAGATGGGGGCGCAAGTGTTTCCTATGTAACATCAGAACTTGTTCAAGTCTTAGCTGAAAACATTATTGAGCCGAAAGTATTAATTATTGGATTAGGTGAAATTGGTGAAGATGTATGCAGGCACTTATCTGGTACTAATTTAGACATCTCAGTTACCAATAGGACAGCCTCTAAATCCGATGCTATTGCACAAGAATGCAGTCTTAAAACTATTAATTTTGAATCTTCTCATAGTGCTATTTCGACTTCCGATATAATTATTTGTGCTATTTCAAATGATGAGCCTTTCATTAGGGAGGAACATTTAAATGAACAAATGCATGGTATCAAATTTTTAATAGACCTCTCTATTCCAAGATCGATTGAAGCTTCCATTGATAATATACCTGGGGTTGAGGTTTATAATATTGATGATATTCAAGCCAAAGCATCAGCAACTTTGAGTAAAAGACTAGCAGCTGTGCCAGCAGTGGAAACAATCATTTCTGAATCTATAGAAGAGTTCAAGAATTGGTCTGAAGAAATTGTGGTCTCTCCAACCATCAATAAATTAAAGAATGCACTTGAAGAGATCCGTAAACAGGAATTGACAAGACATTTAAAAAATGCAACGAAGAGTGAAACTGCTTTTGCAGAAAAACTTACAAAGAGCATCACCCAAAAAATACTCAAACTTCCAGTACTACAACTCAAAGCTGCTTGTAAAAGAGGTGAAGCAGAAACATTGATTGATGTGTTGAATGATCTATTTGATCTTGAAAAACAAAAGCAATCAGAATAATACTTCTTTTTTTCAGCCATCGTTTTTCGTAAGCTTACCCTTAGTATTCTTTTTCCGTATTAGAGATTAATGAAATTTATTGCCCGTATTTTTCCCTTATTCCTTTTGCTTTGGTTAAATGCCTTTTTTGCATTTGCTACTACTAACGATGGGTTTCGGAAAATTACAGAAAACGGAAAGATCGGGCTAGAGAATACTTCAACAAATCAAATAGTAATTCCTCCTACATTCGACGACATCGGCTGGTCAAATGAAACGACCGACCTGGTCATTGACGGTGTTATCGGATTTAAGCTCAATAATAAATGGGGCTTGATAAACCTTGAAGGTAATTCCGTCATTAAAGAACAGTATACTGTATTATATCCATTTACAAATAACTTAATCATTGCTGGAAAAAGAAGTAGGTCATCTATCCTATTTGAATACGGTGTAATAAGTAGTGCTGGAAAGTTCGCTCTCGAGTTGGAATATCAAAGGTTAGAAATAAATGGAGATTACCTTCTTGCTTCTAAAAAAGAGGCGAGACAACTTCAAATGGGACTGCTCTCATCCTCATTAAAAACAATAATCCCTTTTGAGTACAAATCTATAGCGGCAATTAACCCAACACTGTATGCAGTAAAAAACGAACGTAATTTAGCCGCTCTATTTGACGTTGACAAAGGTTTAAAGTCAGATTTCAATTATGAAAGCATGAACGCCTTAGGCGAGCAGCATATCCTCGTCAGTCTCAAAAATAGAAAGGGAATTATTGACTTAGAGGGAAATACCATTGCAGCACCTATCTATAAAGAAATTAAGATTGTTAATGAAAAACTCGTAGGAACACCTTTCCCTAAGTGGTCATTTCTAGACACCAAGAATAAAACGCTCAACTCATTTTACTTTGACCAAGTACATACGCTTTCCAATACTGCTTTCGCTGTCCAGACGAACGATAAAGTGAGTATAATTAATGAAGAAGGAGACTACTTAAGTTATTTTCATGACCTCCACATTATAGCGGTGAAACATGGATTGGCAGTTGTTAAAAGAGACAGCTATTTAGGGGTTCTGGATCAGTACGGTAATATAATTGTACCCATTAATCAAGATTCAATATGGTTAGATGAAGGATTTATATTTACTAAGATCAAGAAGACAGACGGGCATTCTTGGACGCCATATGACCACACAGGAAAACGAATAGGCTATTCCGATTATCAAGAGTTTGCGCGAATTAATGGTGAACGCCTCCGGGCAAAAAGAAATGAAAAATGGGGGCTTTTGAATAACGCAGGTGTCGAAGTGAGTCCATTCTCATTCGACTCTCTTGGCACTTTCAATGCAGGTTACTCAAGCGTACGCTATTTAGAAATGTATGGCGTAATTGATCAAAATGGCAGATGGGTAATCACCCCCCATAAAGATGGAATTGAAATATTAAAAAATCATTTCCTCTATAAGTTTGGAAGCGAAAAAGGACTAATCAATCAGTCCGGTGATATCATTTTCAGAAGCCAGAGCGAAATCAATCCATTAGGTGAATTCTTCACGGTTAAAAACCGGGACGACAAATACATATTACTTAACCAAGAAGGTAATCGCGCAATTCTGGAACCTGTTGACACCATCTATTTCGCGGAGCCTTCACTCTACGTTTATAGTAATAAGGATCAATGGTACATGCTCAATGGTGCTAGCATGCGCGAGACTAAATTAAAAAATAACATTCAGCAGATCTTAATAATGAGTGAAGGGCTAATCATGGCGGAGATAGATGATTATTGGGGATTTTTAAAAGAAAATGGGCAACTCAGTATTGCGAATCGGTATGATTCTTTACAATTCTATTCAGAAGGGCTTGCCGCTGTCAAATTGATTGGGAATTGGGGATTTATTGATTCAAATGAAAAAATAATTATACAACCGAACTTTGAATCAGCTGCACCTTTCAATAGCAATTTATCCATTATTAAAAAGGACGGGTTTTATGGCATGATCAATAATAAAGGGACGATTGTCTTGGAAATCAAGTACGACAAAATCGAACAGACTAAAGATCATATCCTACTTTTTAAGGGTAACCTGATTGGATTGGCTAACAGTAATGGAGAGTTGCAAAGAAACATCCAATTCTCCTCGTTAGAGGCAATTGATAGTACTTATTATTTAGTATCAAAGAATGGCAAATACGGAGTTATCTCTAAGAGTGGTATAGACATAATCCCTACTTACTATGATAAGGTAATTACTGTCAATGGTAAATTTTTGGTGAAAGAGACGACCTCAGTTTCCAATATTGTGATTAAATAAAAAAGAGCCATTTTCATGGCTCTTTTTCTCATTACTTATCTCCTTTTTTCTTTCTTGTCGAAGTCTGCGACGGTTTTGCAATGGACTCTCTCATATCCGTATCTGCTTGGATATTCTCCATTTTATAGAAATCCATTATTCCAAGGTTACCCGATCTAAAAGATTCTGAAATAGCCAAAGGCACTTCAGCCTCAGAAAGTATCACTTTGGCCCTTGCCTCTTCAGACTTAGCTTTCATCTCCTGCTCCTTGGCTACAGCCATGGCCCTTCTTTCTTCAGCTTTTGCTTCTGCTACTTTCAGATCTGCCTGTGCTTGATCTGTTTGAAGAATTGCGCCAATATTCACCCCAACATCAATGTCTGCGATATCAATTGAGAGTATTTCAAATGCCGTTCCAGCATCCAATCCTCTTTGAAGTACCAGTTTAGAAATCTTATCCGGATCCTGTAACACAGCTTTGTGTGAATCAGCAGAACCAATTGAAGTAACAATACCTTCACCAACCCTGGCCAAAATAGTGTCTTCGCCAGCACCGCCTACTAATTGCTGGATATTTGCTCTTACTGTGACCCTGGCAATGGCAATTAATTGTATTCCATCTTGCGCTACTGCCGCTACTTTAGGCGTAGTAATCACCTTCGGATTAACTGAGATTTGAACAGCCTCAAAAACATCTCTACCTGCCAAATCAATTGCAGTAGCCTGTTTAAATTTCAATTCAATATTTGCCTTGTCTGCAGAAATTAGGGCTTTAATAACTGTCGGAACATTGCCACCTGCCAAGAAGTGGGTTTCCAATTCGGAAGTTGATATTTCCAAACCAGCTTTTGTCGCTATGATCATGGAATTAACCACTAAACTTGGTGGCACTTTTCTAATTCTCATGAATACTAACTCCAATAAACCGACACGAACGCCTGAAAATTGTGCCGTAATCCAGAGATTCACTGGTACGAAATATAAAAAGACGAATAGCAGGATGATTGATCCTAATACCGCTATAAGCGTGGTGTAGTCTTGCATAATTAGTTATTAATTGATTCTACTATAATTTTATTTCCTGTAATACTTGATATTTTCACCAGTTCACCCGTTCCAACATGATTCCCATGAGTTGTAACTTCATAACTCTTATCGCCAAATTCAGCATTACCAATTGGCTTTAAGTCTGACAACGCAGTCCCAGTCATATCCTCTTTTAAATCGTGCGTATAATCTTCATTGAATTTACCTTGGCTCTTAGTCTTGAGTGCAAATTTATTCCAGGCACCTGATTTAAAGCTATAAACTAAGGCAATGATTGACACTGTAAAGGAACCTGCCAAGACTAATGAACCCGTCTCAGAACCAAAGACATCATAAGTAAGATAGATACCGATTCCTGTGAAAATCACTCCTAAAACTCCAAAAATTGTAGTCCCAGGAACAAAGATCAACTCAAGGTAGATCAATATCAACCCAACGAGTATCAATAATATAATAGGCAACCAGTCTCCCATAGTTTCTTTAAAAGTTAGGACTCAATATACCAATAATAACGATGGCTCCTTAGTAAGCCCGAGCAAAAAGAACCCGTTTATTTGATGGCTTACCGGAGTAGATACAAACACCAGCCTCTTCTTCAGCATCAATTGGAATACACCTAATTGTTGCTTTCGTCTCTTCTTTGATTCTATCTTCAGTTTCAGATGTCCCATCCCAGTGAGCTGAGACAAATCCTGTTTCATTGTCAAGCACTTTTTTGAATTCTTCGTAAGTATCTACTGTCGTAGTTTTTTCCTCTCTAAACTCAAATGCTTTACTGTATATATGCTTTTGAATTTCGTCCAACAAGTCAGTGATCTTGGAAGCCAACCCTTCATTTAAATCAAAAACCTCCTTCGTCTTAGTATCTCTTCTAGCAATCTCGATAGAATTACTTTCCAAATCTCTAGGCCCGATAGAGAGTCGTAAAGGAACTCCTTTCAATTCCCATTCAGCAAATTTAAATCCTGGCTTATAAGTGTCTCTGTCATCAAATTTAACAGATACTCCTTTTTCTTTTAATTCATTTCGAATCCCATCTACTTTCTCAGAAATAGCAGCTAATTGCTCATCCGTCTTATAAATAGGCACAATAACTACTTGAATTGGTGCCAACTTTGGAGGCAATACCAATCCTTGATCATCCGAATGCGCCATTATCAAAGCACCCATCAAACGAGTACTTACTCCCCAAGAAGTACCCCAAACATGTTCCATTTTACCTTCCTTGCTTGTAAACTTAACATCAAATGCCTTCGCGAAATTTTGTCCTAAAAAATGTGATGTACCAGCCTGTAATGCTTTTCCATCTTGCATTAAAGCTTCAATACAATATGTCTCTTTAGCACCAGCGAATCGTTCACTCTCAGTTTTAATTCCTTTTATTACAGGAAGTGCCATAAAATCTTCAGCAAATGTTGCATACACATTCATCATCTGAACCGACTCGTCAATTGCCTCCTGCTTTGTTGCGTGTGCTGTATGTCCTTCTTGCCATAAAAATTCAGTGGTTCTTAAAAACAAACGCGTTCTCATTTCCCATCTAACCACATTGGCCCATTGGTTAATCAATAATGGCAAATCACGATAAGACTGAATCCAACTTTTATAAGTATGCCAAATCACGGTTTCAGAAGTTGGCCTAACTATTAGTTCTTCTTCCAGCTTTGCATCCGGATCGACAATTACACCCTTGCCGTTCTCATCATTCTTCAATCTATAATGCGTAACAACAGCACATTCTTTAGCGAAACCTTCAACGTGATCTGCTTCTTTACTCAAATAAGACTTAGGAATAAACAATGGGAAATAGGCGTTTGAATGACCCGTCTCTTTGAACATTCTATCAATCTCGGCCTGCATTTTCTCCCAAATACTAAATCCATAGGGCTTAATTACCATGCATCCACGTACCGGAGAATTTTCCGCTAAATCTGCCTTTTTCACTAATTCATTGTACCACAACGAATAATCTTCACTTCTTTTTGGTAACCCTTTGCTCATAATTAAATCTTGGTATGATACTTGCCTTTTTACTGCATAGATATATTAGAACAAATATAGATGATTCAGTAATTATATAATCTATTTTATCTGTTAGACGTTAATCAAAAAGCCAAAAAAGGACAAATCATGAGAAAAAGCACTTACTCCAAAATCTTACTGGCCCCTATTGCAGCATTAATCCTAGGAGCATGCTCTTCAAAATTGCACAACCAGTCTCAAGAATACGATGATATTTACTTCAGCACGGCGGATAGGAATAAAGCAACGCAAACAGATCAACTAAATCAGCCAATATTAGCCCCTCCTGAAGAAAAACTACAGATCGTTACTAAGACACATTCATCTCAAGAGTATTCGCCACAATATGTGGACCCTGCATTAGTTGATAAATTTAATAATAACCAAACTCAAAGCACGGCAAATCAGGCTGGGCTAATTGTTAAGAGCGTCAACGATTTAAGCTATAGCAATTTCGTTTCAGATTACAACAAGAATTATGTAGAGTACAGAGATTTACCATTGGAATGGGGTGATGGTTACTGGTCACAAATTCAATTTGACAATAGAGTATCGTTAGATTATCAATTTAGAAATGCTTGGTATGATTACTATTACAATGGATATGAAGGAAGTCTAAATAACTACTTTGAGCAAGTCGAGTCCAACCAAAGTTATGCTTCAAACAATAATTTTTACGCCCCAATTTCTTTTCGCCCCAGAGTACGTTTTAGCTTTATTGTAGGATATGGCTATGCAAATAGCCGTTTTTATAGCCCTTATAGGGATCCATTTTATGACCCTTACTTTATCCGACCTTATCCATATCCTTACTACGGCTTTACTAATCCGTTATTCACAAGTGCAAATGTAATAATTGGTTCTTCTTTTTGGTGCCCACCAACCTATAGTAATCGGCCATCATATGCCAACTACCCCTACTATCCTAGTTCCACTAAGAACCCGGGGAAAGTTGAAACTGGGAATGGTCGAATTATTACTAATGGACCAAGAAATGGTAGGAGAGTTATTGCTTCTGTTCAAGATGACCTTACTAATGGTACGTCACCTGGCACGAGGTCTGAGGCCAATATGAATTCCAATGCATTAAACGGAAGAAAATCAATCAATTATGATTATAGCAAAGCTTCATCTTCTAGTGCAATCGTAGGTGGTCGAATCAATAAAACCAGCATTAACAATATTGATGATGTTACGGACTTTCCATCTAGGAGTAGAACGTCTGCGGTTACCGTCAGTTCTAGGGACTCAAGAATCTCATCAGACGATTATTCCTTTAGTAGGAGAACTAAGACTAGAAAATCTTCAAACGTAAGAAGTCGGACGTCAAATGATTACATTAAGCCAAGCAAAGACAATTTTAACAGGTCAAGTCGCAATGCTAAATCCGTTACTTCTTTTAGTAGGATTGACCACGGTGCTAGCCAAAATTCCAGGAATGGCTATAGCAGGCCTTCATCTTCAAGGTCATCTACAAATTATAACAAAAGCTCAAATTCCAGGTCTTCTGGGATTTCAAGGTCTATTCCTTCTCGTTCAAGGTCTACAACTCCGGTAAAGAGATCATCAAGTTCAACCAGGTCGACAAGTTCATCCAAGTCGTCAGGTACCACAATGCGATCGAAAAGCACTAAATCTTCTAGCGCGTCAAATAAATCTGGACGATCGAATGAATAAAGCTTAACACTCAAAATACATTTCAGAATTTGAATTTGTCGCGGTCTATATAAGACAAGCCCAGGATTCTTATGTCTAATTTCTAAACAACAATCCAAATGAAAAGAAGCCTTCAACTTATCATATTGTACACAATTGCACTTTTAATTGGCACTAATGCTCAAGCACAAATTGATTCCCGAGCCTATGGATACTATGAAGACGCACTAAGATTTTCTCAAACCACTCCTTTTGGTTCCGCAAGGTTCATGGCGCTTGGTGGATCAGGCATGGCATTAGGAGGAGAAATTGGCGCCATCTCTGCTAACCCAGCTGGTCTAGGAGTATTCAACCGAAGTCAATTTGTATTTACCCCTGGCATTCATTTCAATCAAGCTGAGGCCAACTATTTAGGGAACACAGTGGATTCAGAGATGACAAAGTTTAACGTTGCTGGGGCTGGTATAATTCTCAATTTTAAAAATGAGGATGTCGAAAACAGCAAGTGGCGTGGGGGCTCTTTAGGAATCACTTATAATAGGACAAACGACTTCAATCAAAATATTCAATATTCAGGATACAATGATCAAAATTCCATCATTGATGCAATGATTGAACAGAGCAATGGTTTAGCGCCAAATCAATTAAGCGGATTAGGCTTGGCGGGTTACGATCATTACCTGGTAAACCCACTGTCTGGTACTGAGAATGTCTATGATTCATTTGTAATAGGCTTTCCAGATCAAAGAGAAATCATTGAACGCAGAGGAGGAATAAACCAAATTAACATCTCTTTTGGCGGCAACTATAATGACCATGTATACTTTGGCGCAGGTGTTGGTATATTGAGCACCAATTATTCTCAAAGTCGTGTGTTTACAGAAAACTTCGTAGAGGAACCCCTTGAACAATTTACTATGGATGAATGGCTCAAGGTAAAAGGAACCGGTGTGAATGTAAGCCTAGGCCTCATATTCCGTCCAGTGAGTTTCTTGAGATTTGGCGCTTCTTTTACTTCACCTACCTGGTATAAGTTCACTGAAGAAAGTGACATCTATTACCAATCAAATTATGATAACTACGATGTGGCAAATTGGGTAGATGATGATGGTAATAGGTTAATTCAAGAAGACACGGTCTTAAATACTTTAAACAGTAATACTGATTTATTCGTGTCAGAATATAATTTAAGAACACCGTCAAAGCTTAACATTGGTGCCTCTCTTGTATTAGGCAAGCTTGCATTCTTTTCAGCAGACGTGGAACTCGTAGATCATGGAAATGCCCATGTAAGTTCTAGTGATTTCATTTCTGAAGGAGACAACAATACGATCAAAAATATTTACAAACCCGTAATGAATATTAAGGCTGGTGGAGAATTAAGGATTAGTGCATTGCGTTTGAGGGCTGGACTAGCCTTATACGGTGATCCTTATAACTTCACGGATGAAGTTGATCGTTCAAAACTGATCGCTTCAGCTGGTATGGGTGTAAATTTTGGAAAGGTATTTTTTGATGTAGGATATTCAAGAACTGTCTATAATGAAAACATCTTGGTTTACTCTTTAGGTGGTTCAGGCCCAGTAGCGGCAGTAGAAAACACAATCAACAATGCGCAGTTTTCACTGGGCTTTAATTTCTAAAGGTAATTATTGATCATTCAGCTTAGCGATAATCATATCAATAGTGATTTGATTATTGCTGACCTTAATTTTTGCTTGGTTGTAAAATGGCGTTCTTTTCTCCTTTAAATCTCGCAGTTCTTGGATCAGATCCATCTGATCATAGCTCATAAGTAATGGCCTTTTTTCCATTCCTTGGTCCATGATTCTCAGGGCCAAGTCACCTGGGCTAACATCTAAGTAAACGGAAGTCCCATGATTATTCATAAAGTCTATATTGAAATGAAAGCACGGAGTCCCTCCGCCTGTTGCTAAAACAAAATTTGTTTCTTTCGAGCACAATTCATGAAGGAGCTCTTTTTCTCTTATGCGAAAATTACCTTCTCCCTGGAATTTAATAAAATCAGGAATGCTTTTCCCTTCTCGTGCAGCAATCTCTTCATCAAGATCAAAAAATGAGTACCCTAATTTTTCGGCAAGTGACCGCCCTAAGGTCGATTTACCCGAGCCAGGTAAGCCAAGAAGAAATAAATTAGAATCCATTATCTCACTTTTCTCATAACGTCGGTGTCAGAGGGGATGTCGTTATAGTGCCACTTTTCCATAACCTCTCCATCTTGCAACAGCACTAGACCGGGGTTAGACCTCACCATAGTCTTCAACAAGGTCATGTCTGAATAATAATAAGGTACAGCAAGCTGCTCTTCATGACGCAAGACTTCAAAATCAGCTCCAGCTGATGCTGTAACTGCTACAACCGATACACCTTGACTTTCTAGATCTCGAATAATACCGATGATCTCCTGGATCGATGATTTATTTGTTTTTGTGGCATCATGAATCACAATAACCAATTTCTTTCCGGTTAAAACATCATAAGTATAGTCAGCTGTATCTCCCCAAATGGCAAAATTAGAAATCTTAGGAACCGCCATTGGATCATCAACAGGTGGTACCATGTCGGTCGGAATATGGGTACCCACTTTATAGGCCCTGAAATCAATTCTTGGTAAATGTGCAACAGATCGGAAACAAACGACCAGACTAAAAACCATGAACCCAGCAAGGATGATTGACTTCCTTTTGAAACCTTCACTGATTTCGTTTTTCTTCCTGTTGATAAAGAGTACTACAATGAAGAACAACAGAATTATATCCTTAATGAAGGACTGCCATGGTGTAAGTTTTATGGCATCACCAAAGCATCCACAATCCGTTACTTTATTAAAATAGGCAGAATAAAAGGTCAAAAAAGTAAAGAAGACAATCATACTCAATAATAAGGAAACAACGATATTCTCCTTATATTTTATAAGTAATGCCACACCCAAGACTACTTCCAGAGTGGAAAGTAGGATAGACAAGAACAATGAAGCAGGTTTAAGCGCATCAAAAAACGGTGCAATGTCCTGAGCAAATACAGTGAAATATTCCTCTAATTTTATTTGAGTTCCCGCGGGGTCGTTAATTTTTATGGCACCAGAAAAGATGAACAGCGCACCTACGAGGTACCTGGCAATTGTAGATAATAATTTCATTTAGCAAAGTCCATTAGGATTAAACAAAAAACTGCATAATTGAGCATGTCTTGATAGTTGGCATCAACACCCTCAGAAATAATAGTAGCTCCTTCATTATCTTCAATCTGTTTTACTCTGAGTAATTTCATGAGAATAATGTCAGTCATGCTTCCAACCCGCATCTCACGCCAAGCCTCACCATAATCATGGTTCTTATCCATCAACAAGGCAAGTGTATCTGCCACCTTTTGATCGTAGAGTGGCGCTAGTTTTTCAACGTCCAGTTCCATTGGATCGTTCTCAGTAAGGTCCATTTGGATTAAGGCGATTACGCAATAATTAATTATTGCTAAAAACTCACCTGTTATGCCCTCATCAATTTTTTGAGTACCCTTGTCTTGAATAGACCTGATGCGCTGGGCCTTAATAAAAATCTGATCAGTAATCGATGCCAAACGAAGAATTCGCCATGCTGTACCGTAATCTTTTGTTTTCTTGAGGAATATGTCTTTACAAGCCTTTATAACTTGATTATATTCGCCTATTGTTTGTTCCTCCAAAGTGGTTCGAATTTAATTTAAGGGTAATGTCTTGAGCATCGAAGATAGTCTATTTCATACAAAAAAAACACTTAACCTTAACGGAAATCTGGTAAGCCTTGGTACTCCACAAGTTATTGGGATCTTAAATGTAACACCAGATTCATTTTTTAAGGACAGTCGGGTTGAAAACGAACAAAATATTCTAAGTCAAGCCAAAAAAATGTTAGATGCAGGTGCAATAGCACTTGACATAGGCGGCTATTCCTCCAGGCCAAATGCAGAAGACATCTCCATTGAAACTGAAATTGCAAGGGTGGTTCCTGCCATTGAACTTATTCTCAAATCTTTCCCAGATGCTTATCTGTCAATTGACACCTTCAGGTCTGAAGTGGCAAAAGCAGCGGTAAAAGCCGGCGCTTGCATAATCAATGACATCTCTGGCGGGCAATTAGATAATCAAATGTTTGACACTGTTGCGGGTTTGAATGTACCCTATATCCTAATGCACATGAAGGGGAATCCCCAGACCATGATAAGCCTGGCCAATTATAAAAACGTGACTAAAGAAGTCGCACAATATTTTGGTGAAAAATGCCGCATTCTTTTTAATAAGGGCGTTAAAGATATTATATTGGATCCGGGCTTTGGATTTGCCAAAGGCAAGGAGCAAAATTATGAGTTACTCAAAAATTTGAGCTATCTTAAAATGCTGAACCTTCCTATTATGGCTGGTATTTCTAGAAAATCGATGATTTATAAAAATCTAGACATTCAACCTGAAGATGCTTTAAATGGCACTACGGCATTGCACATGACAGGATTAATGAATGGAGCTTCCTTGTTAAGGGTTCATGATGTAAAAGAAGCAGTAGAAACAGTGAAATTATTTAAACTCACATATCCTTGAATTATTTATTCAACATAGGATTCTTGAACGTTCGATGGACAGACCTTATCGACATTCTCCTTGTAAGTTTTTTGCTTTATCATGTTTACAAATTATTGAAAGGCAGTGTTGCAGTCCGAGTATTACTTGGCTTTCTTTCGTTGTACCTGATCTACCTTGTAGTGAAAGCAGCACAAATGGAATTGCTCACTAATATCTTGGGTCAATTTATGGGCGTTGGCGTTCTGGCAGCGATCATTTTATTCTCTACTGAAATAAGAAAATTCTTATTGCTCTTGGGCAAAACCACCTTCAGACAGGAAGGAATGTTTTGGAGAAAGAGAGCTCCTAAAGAAACGATGAACCTCACCGCACTAATGGAGGCCATTAAAGCACTCTCTAGCAGCAATACGGGTGCACTAATTGTATTCTCAAGAAGTACAGAATTAAAATTTTATGCAGATTCTGGTGATTTGCTTGACGCGTATCTTTCCAAACGGTTATTAATGTCGATCTTCAATAAGCACAGCCCGCTGCATGATGGGGCTGCTATCATTTACCAAGGGAAAATAAAGGCCGCAAGGTGTATCTTACCCGTTTCTGAAAGGGACAACATACCCGCACAATTCGGAATGCGACACCGTGCTGCTCTAGGCATGTCTGAAGCCACAGATACACTCGTCCTCATTGTTTCTGAAGAAACCGGTCAAACATCTTTGGCCAGAAATGGCGAGTTAGAAAACAACCTTTCGGCTCCAGAAATCAGAAAACGACTGAACCGTTACCTCACCGAAAAAGAAGAAGTAATCGTCGAAGAGCAACCCAATTTAGAGATCGCTACTTAAATAACACCCAAGTCCTTACCTACTGCTATAAATGCCTGAATGGCTTTGTCTAAATGATGACGCTCATGTCCTGCTGAAATCTGCACTCTGATTCTCGCTTTGTCTTTTGGAACCACTGGAAAATAAAACCCGATTACATAAATGCCTTTTTCCAAAAGTGCTTCAGCCATTTTTTGAGACAAAACCGCATCATAAAGCATAATTGGAACGATTGGATGGACACTTGGCTGAATGTCAAACCCAGCATCTGTCATTTGCTTACGGAAATACAAGGTATTCTCTTCTAGCTTATCCCTTAAAGTTGTTGTTTCAGATAACATGTCCAAAACAGCAATGGATGCACCGACTATTGAAGGTGCCAATGTGTTTGAGAACAAATAAGGTCTTGATCGCTGACGCAGTAATTCTATAATTTCCTTTCTACCGGACGTGAATCCTCCACTTGCTCCGCCTAAAGCTTTTCCTAAGGTACCTGTGATGATATCAACACGGTCCATGCAATCTGTGTACTCATGCACTCCCCTTCCGTTTTTGCCCATAAAACCTGAAGAATGACATTCATCTGTCATTACCAAAGCGCCATATTGGTCAGCCAAATCACAAATTTTATCCAACTGCGCGACTATACCGTCCATTGAGAAAACACCATCGGTTACAATGATTTTTTGCTTAGCACCTTTTGCAACAGCATCCTTCAACTGTTCTTCCAAGTCAGCCATGTCATTGTTCTTATACCTGAAGCGCATGGCCTTACACAACCTAACACCATCAATAATTGAAGCATGGTTTAACGCATCTGAGATAATGGCATCTTCGGCACCTAAAAGTGGCTCAAAAACTCCACCGTTAGCATCAAAAGCAGCAGCATAAAGTATGGTATCTTCCATGCCTAGGAATTCAGAAATCTTATCCTCAAGCTCTTTATGGATGTCTTGTGTGCCGCATATAAAACGAACGGAAGACATACCAAAACCATGTGTATCAATCGCCTTCTTAGCTGCTTCTGTCACTTTAGGGTGAGATGACAATCCGAGGTAATTATTAGCACAAAAGTTGATCACTTCTTTCCCTCCTTCAATCGTAATATCGGCAGATTGAGGTGAGGTGATTACTCTTTCGTTTTTATAAAGGCCAGCTGCCTTTATTCCTGCAATTTCCGCTTCTAATTCTGGTTTTAGATTATCGTACATTTTATTTCATTTTGGGTTTTGGCATTGCAATTTTCGGCTTCATCATTTTAGGCTTTGGCTTTGGTTTTTCCACAACAACAGCAGATAAATATTTTCTTCTTAATGGGTTGATCAAATACAGTTTTTGTGAAGTAAAGCTTTTAGGACTTACCTGATCATAAACAACTTTTAATGATGAATAGAGTTCCTTATCTCCCATTTTAAATGCTTTTGCATCGATTTTTTTTAATAACAAATATTCATCAAAAAGCGGCAAGTCACTCATGTCACAAATATATACATGATTTTTAATCACCACTTAGCAAATCAAACATTTTAGAATTAAGTCTGAATACTTATTATTGTAGCTCAAAGAAGAATCTCATGGATAAAGTGTTGGTGATTGGTGCCTGTGGGCAATTAGGGTCTGAATTGACTCATGGTTTAGGTAAAGTATTCGTTAACGAAAACATTATAGCTTCTGATATTTCAAAACCAAATGCTGCTGTAGCGGGTTTCCAATTTGAACAATTGGATGTAACTGACGCCAGTAGGATTGCCGAGATTGTAGACCAACATGGCATCACACAGATTTATCACCTTGCTGCCATCCTTTCTGCGAAAGGGGAAGAACGACCACTTTGGGCTTGGGATTTAAATATGACCGGCCTCTTGAATGTGCTTGAAATTGCTAGAACTAAAAACTTAAAAAAGATCTATTGGCCAAGTTCGATAGCTGTCTTTGGACCAAATACTCCAGTAGACAATACGCCTCAGCATACGGTGATGGATCCCAATACGGTGTATGGCATAAGCAAGCAAGCTGGTGAAAGGTGGTGTGAATACTACCATGAAAAATACGGTGTGGATGTACGCAGTATCCGTTATCCTGGATTGATTGGCTACAAATCTTTACCTGGAGGTGGTACTACAGACTATGCCGTAGAAATTTACCATAACGCCTTGAAAAAAGAACCCTTTGAGTGTTTCCTGTCTGAAGATACGGCATTGCCAATGATGTACATGCCTGATGCTATTAAAGCTACGATCGACTTGATGCAAGCACCAGCTGAACAAGTCAAAGTGCGTTCCAGCTATAATGTATCCGCCATCAGTTTTTCACCAAAGGAAATTGTTGCTGCCATAAAAAAACAAATCCCTGAATTCACTGCCACTTATGCACCTGACTTCCGACAAGTGATTGCCGACTCTTGGCCCAACTCTATTGACGATGCAGTAGCGCGTAATGATTGGGGCTGGCAACCTGCATATGACTTGGATGAGATGACCGCTGATATCTTGCAACATTTACCTGAATTATTGCCAAGTTTTCAATAATCATTGTACTTCTGATATCTTAGAGTGTTGCATAAACACTCTCAAATTCTCTTCCGGATGACCCTAAATGGGAGTAGTATTCTATAATTCCCCTAAGCGCTAACAGAAGAACATTTCATTGTATTTTTTTTGCAGTAAATTAGTAAGATAGTGGTTGATAGCACACTATATTGGTCGGCTATGAGGAACAAGAGTGACACAATAGCAAAAATAACGGGAACAAAAGGACCTTTTATACAACGTTGTAAGTAATTAAAAATAATATGAATACATTTCTTTTTGCATGGAACCCGAATAGATGGGATTGGACAGATTTAGAAGAAAGCATTGACCAACTTGAAACTGTAGGTTATGTTGAAAGGAGATGGAGTTGTGGTAATTCAAAAAGTATTAAAAAGGGTGATAGAGTTTTCTTAATACGACTTGGTAAAGAGCCAAAGGGCATTATGGGAAGTGGATATGCAAAGTCATCATATTATGTCGCACCTCATTGGGATGGAACTGAGGGAAAGACTACTAATTACATCGACATTGAGTTCGACATTCTAATAAATCCTAATGAGAACTCATTATTTGATAAGGAATCATTGGAATCCGTTGATATTAATGGCGTGCAACAATGGTTCCCTCAGCAAAGTGGGATTTCAATAAAACAAGAGATTATTGAAAATTTAGAATCTAATTGGTTCAATTTCATTAAGGAAAATAAGTATATCAAAAACAGCTTTGTTTCAAATGATGTTGTAACAAAAATAAAAGAAACATTTCGAGAAGGGAAGTCAAAAGACATTACACAAACGAGATATGAAAGAAACCCAGAAGCACGTAAAAGATGTTTAAAACACTATGGATTTTCGTGTAAAGTATGTGAATTTAACTTTGAGCATCATTTTGGAGAAGTTGGACAGGGATTCATACATGTGCATCATATAAACCAGATTTCCGATATAGGTAAAGAATATGAAGTTGACCCTATCAAAGATTTAATCCCAGTTTGTCCAAATTGCCATGCAATGATTCACTCAAAACGCCCTGCATTTACTATAGAGGAGATAAAAGAAATTAGAAAAACTACTTACAACAATGTATAAAATGCATTAAAACGCATTTTACACTAACCGTTAGCCTTCATTATAAAACTGAAAACCAATGATTAATTATCTTAGAAAAACACGCAAGAAACTTGCAGATGATAATAAATCATTAAAATACTTCAGATATGCTTTTGGTGAAATTATACTTGTAGTAATAGGGATTTTAATAGCTCTATCAATTAATAACTGGAATGAAATAAGAAAAGAAGAACAGCAAGAAATAATTTCTTATTGTAAGATCGGAGAAGATATTAAATCTGATAAAATTAGAATTGAAACTATTATAGAATCTATAGTAGAACGGCAGTTGGTTTGCAAACGCTTGTTACTGAAACTGCATAGCACTCCAAAGGATAAATCTGTAATAATGGACGATTATTTAGCTGCAGTTCGTTCTGATGTTTTTTATCCCAACAAAGCGGCTATTACTGATCTGACTTCATCTGGTAAATTATCGCTACTTCATAATGAAGGGTTAAAGGAATTGATTCTTGAGTATTATACGGATATGGAGAATTCACTCAGAATAATTTACTCTAATCAATCAGAAATAACTGATCGTATTTTTCAATATGATAATATTCTTGTAATGGGTGCTCATCAAACATTTTATAGAGAAGAATATGGAAAAGAATTAATGGATTTACTTCCTAATGTGAACTGGCAGAGAGATAAGAACAATCCATATTTTAAAAAATTTGAAGAACATATTGCTATGGCGATAGTAATTAATGCTCGAGAAAAACAAATACTCGAAAGTACTCTATCTAAAATTCAGCCATTACTACTTTCACTTAATGAAGTCTGCATAAGATAATAACAAGTAAACATTAAAATGAATCACTCAATTCTAGAAAAAAAAAGAGAC
>Ga0209223_10000350_pt1 | contig 52820 bp, 28 predicted proteins | sample COG_06_FD_184750 | JGI IMG/M metagenome (GOLD analysis project Ga0209223, IMG submission 184750) | Pelagic Microbial community sample from North Sea - COGITO 998_met_06 (SPAdes) (version 2) | ecosystem: Environmental > Aquatic > Marine > Neritic zone/Coastal water | place: Helgoland, sampling... | reverse complement strand
ATTATTGTTCCAAATTGAACTATATTCAAAGTAAAAAGCAAGTTTCTCATATTTGACGTTGTTTAATACTTGTATGTTATTTTTTGTTTTTAAACTATTACATCATTATTTTTTAATTCATGAATATCCAGATTATCTGCATCAGTTAAATCCAACGTTGCATCATCGTCTGGTAATTCAATTATTCTTTTATATTCTCCAACTGATATTTCTTCATCAACTAATGACCAACCAATTTTTTTAAAGCTTTCAGTTACATTATTATTACCTATCTCAACAAAAATATACTTCTTTGCAATTGCATGTCTTTTTTCGTAGTTTTCGTTGTGATTCAAATGATTGATTTTAATTTGAATATCAAATATACAACATTCAGAACAAGCTAAATACTCAATATGCGAATCTTTTATATAGCTCACATAACACAACTCTAATTTTTCAAATGGATTATATACACTTACACCTGGAATATACTTATTATGAAAACATAATTGTAACAATGGAACTATGTAACTTATTTTATCATCATCATTAACATATTTTATGTAAAGAATCTGATTATGAAACATATATAAAAAAATGTATGATAAAAAATGAACACATCTTATATACATATCATAAAAATCAAGAATAGTTGATATATAAATATTCATTTAAAAAAAAAAAGTTATTTAATTTTAAATGAAAATCACCAAGAAATTCTTAAAATCATTAGAATCAGATACTGTGAATGTTTTACAAACTATAGAGAAAAAAGATGTGATTAGATTGATTGACAAACTCGAGAAAGAATATCATGAAAAAGGTAACAATCTTGTATCAGATGATGTATTCGATGAAATTAAAGATTATGCCCTTTCTAAAGGATTCATAAAAAATAATGATGTCGGTTCAAAAGTAGACAGCAAAGATGCTGTTAAACTCCCTTATTGGATGGGTAGTATGGATAAATATAAACCTCAACACGAAAAAGAACTCAATAGATGGATGAAAAAATATAAAGGTCCTTATGTTGTGACAGATAAACTCGATGGTGTCTCTGGACTGCTTGCAAATGGTGTTTTATACACCCGAGGCAATGGTTCAGAAGGTAGAAACATATCTCATCTCATTGAACATCTAAAAATTCCTAAAGAAATACCAGACAATTGTGTCATTCGTGGTGAGATTATTCTTACCAAATGTGATTTCAACATTCTTGCTGATAACGGCATCGAACAAAGTAATCCACGAAATACAGTATCTGGACAAACAAATGCTAAAAAACCCAATAAAGATATCATCGAATATATGAGATTCATAGCATACGAAGTCATTGAACCACGATTACCTGCTAATGAACAAATTAAATTTCTTAAAAGCAAAGGATTCAATACTGTTCATACAGAGAATAATGAAGAAATATCAGTTGATATTTTGACTCATATGTTGAAAGTTCGACGTAAAGACTCTCCTTTTGAAATTGATGGTATCATTGTTACAGATGCATCAAAAAATCATGCGGTGAATAAAAGTGGTAATCCAGACTTTGCATTTGCATTTAAACTTCCTACACAAGCAGTTTCTACGATTGTCAAAAATGTTGAATGGAAAATATCGAAAGATAAATTTGTGATTCCAACAGTAGTATGTGAACCTATTGCTTTAGGTGGAGTAACCATTCAAAGAGCTACTGGTTTCAATGCTAAATTCATCATTGATAATGGTATCGGTCCTGGTGCAGAAATAAAAATTATGCGCAGTGGAGATGTTATTCCATATATTACCGGTGTTGTTAAACCTGTTGAACCTCAAATGCCTTCATACAAATATGAGTTCACTGATAACGGATTACATATCAAAGTTACTGATGTTGAGGATGATTCTGAATTATCGATTGAGATTCAATTGAAACAGTTTGAACACACTATTAAAAAATTAGACATAGATGGAGTAAAAGGCGGAACTATCAAGAAACTATTCGATGCCGGTGTGAAAGATGTGGAAGCACTATTTGCACTAACTGTAGAACAAGTAAAATCCTTTAAGATCGCTGGTTTTGGTGATATATCTATCAAGAGTATGATCGCTGGAATCTCTAAAGTTAAGAGTAATCTTGATTGTGTTCAGTTGATGGAAGTGAGTAATTCTTTTGGAAATGGATTTGCTGGAAAAACTCTACGATTGATATATGATAAGTATCCTAATTTCGTTAACTCTGTCCCTAAAGTAGAGCAATTAACCGAGATTAATGGAATTGGAGGTGTAACAGCCAATAAATTTATTGAACATATTGATAGCTTTAAACAATTCATGAAAGATAATCAATTAATGTCATACTGTGATGTAAAAGAAAAAGATACGACAAAAAAGATTGCAAAAACTGGTAAATTTGCAAACATGAAGTTTCTGTTTACCGGTGGAAAAGATAAAGAATTAAGTGCATTTATTGAAAAAAATGGTGGCAGTATTGAAAGTGAATGGTCTAAATCGATTAATGTATTGATTACTGCTAAACCAGATACACAAACTAAGAAATATAAGAAAGCTATTGCTAATAATACGACTGTTTTGAGTGTCGATGAGTTTAAAACTAAATACATGTAAATCTAAATCTAAATTTAACATTTAACAATTAAAATAATTTTAATTGTTCTTTATACGTGGATGAATCACTTGGTGCTTCATCTATATGTCTATATACTGGATATACACTTTCTCCACTTCCTGAACTTGTTGTTGTTGTTGATGATGTCCCTGCACCTGATTCGTATGTTCCTGTTATGTATAGATATCCTAACTTATCTACTATCATTGCGGAAGTTGCACTACCACCTATTAAAGCAGCAATATCATTTGGATTATTCCAATGATCTTGATACATAGGTGTATATTCATAGTAATGTCCACTACCGCCACGTATATTATAACCATTATAACCCCATGTGTATAATCTTTTATTTTCCATTAGAGCTATTGAATTGTAATAATAACTTATCACTTGAATAGCTTTCATTCCATCTATTCCTACATCATTAGGAGCAACTTTACCAAATATACTACGGTTTGTTCTACTTGCTGATTGCTCTCCTAAATTACCATAATAGTTATATCCACATGCATAAACATCTCCGGTGTCTAATAATATAGACGTATTATAAGTTGAAATTGAAAAATCTTTGATGTCTCCAATTGCCTCATTTAGAATTGCAACATCTGTATTATTTTTATTCATATAATTAACTTTTGTATATGATGAACGATTTGTCGTATCACCTAATCCAAGTTGTCCATAATTATTCTTACCACACATATATAAATCATGTCCATTTGTTAAATATCCTGATTGATATCCTCTTGCACATATTTTACTTACAATAGCGGCTGGGGTAATTGTATTAAATCCTGCCTGATATGCACTATCTGAAGCCGTTGAACCATTTCCTAATTGACCACTTTCGTTTTTCCCGAATGTAATTATTTTATTATCATCTGTCAATAACATTGTAAAATATTGTCCCGACATACAAGCTACAAATTTTTTATCACCTGTATATCCCTTGATTTTTGAAGGATAATATGGTATAGTTGAAGAATCATTATATAATGAAACAGCATCGGGTAGACCCCATATATATGCATTGTCAGTAGCTTCATCTGTAATAGCTACATAATAATCATATGAACATGTTACATCGATAACTTTTACATTATTATTAAAAACTACTTTATCAGCAGCAGTAGTAAAACCATATCTTCCTAAGTATGTTGAATATCCCCATGTAAATAATTCTCCGTCTGAATTTATAGCCGCACCTATTCTTGTTCCAGTATCACCTTTTACATTATATGTAGTTGTTCCTGTTGTGATAGTTGGAATATCACTAGCAATTATAATGATATTATCAGTTGTAATGTCAGTAGCATTGTTTATAGCAATCACTTTAACTCTATAAGTGCCTTCTTCTTTAATACTTAACTCAAATGAATTACTGTTACCTCTATCATAATATTTTAATATAGGATCTCCCGAATCTGGAACTTTTATTAATTCATAATTGTATCCTATCTCTGTTATATTAGTTCCTTCAATATTTACAGTAATTATATTTTCTGTTTTAACAACACTTGCAGAAGATATTATACTGTGAGTTAAATCACTGTTTTTATTTTCTATAAATTGAGAACCATTGTTCTCAATTCTCATATACATAAAACTACTATTTGCTCCAGTTGTTCCATTAAAAGTTTGACTATTTTCACCCGATCCTCCATAACCCCATGCATATGGATTTCCATATTTATCTAAAACAAATCCAACTGCATTACCTCCGACACATGCACTATTAAATTCTAATTCTGTGGTATTTTTAGCAATAGAATAATCGTTGTAATACTCAATATAATTATTATGAAATGAAGAAGAAACACTCGAATTCGATTTTGAATGAGACAAGAAACTGTTACTAGTCCATCCCCATGTATAAATAATACCTTTTTCAGTTATTGCCATAGTATAATATGAATTACCTTTTATATCTTTGATTCTTTCATCAAATTCGTATAATGTAGGTTTATAGTATGATAAATATCTACTATAACCTAATTGATTATAATCCGAATATCCCCATGAAAATAATTTACCATCATTAGTTAATACATATATTGACTTATTTGACCCAACTATTTTACTTATATTATTTGTTCCACCAAAATGTATATCTAGTTTATTTTTTGACATTATATATACTTTATCTTTATTCCATTCTGTTGAATCTGAAATACTGAAAAATTCATGTTTCACATAATTATTTGATTGTCCTGAACCCCATGTTAATATAGTACCTTCTGTTGTTATTGCAAAAAACATATTATAACCATCGAACATGCGTACTATTGAGTAATTACTGAAATTTCCGATTACATTATTAGTTGTGTTGTTATATATATCTGCATCGAATAACTTAAGTAATCCTTTATTCATCGAATAAACTTTATTATCATCAGTTAGTATATACCACTCATAATCACCTGTGTGAATACTCACTATATTCTTATTTTTCAATATTGTGGTGTCTATTTGTAAAGGATAATTATTAGTAGACCAGAAACTTACTGAACCTAATTCACCCGCTGTTCCTCTACCCCAACCATATATATTATTTTTATTTGTTACAATAAGGTTATAATAATATCCACATTCAATATCAACAGCTTTTTCTTTATTTGGTATAACTATTTCATTCAAAAAGTAACTATTATTATTTACATTATCTCTTCCTAATTTTCCATATGTTGTTTCACCCGTTGTGAATACTCTTCCGTCATTTGTCATATATACAGTAACTCCAACTTCATTTTGTATTTTTGACATATGTAATTTTTTTATATCTTTATTAGCGATAGTTAATTCTGTTTTATTTACAGCATTACCATATACATACGTTCCACCAGCTAAAAGTTTGTAATTATTAGAATACACATCAATTAATTCATATACTGTGTCGACTGTTTCTGATGTTATAGAAGATAATGTTATGTTTTGATTATATACCTTGACAGAGTTTATAGTTGCTATGCTAAATAAATCCCCTGAGAATGTATTAGTGTCTTTATTTTCTAATAAAATTATACTTTGACTACCATCTACATTATCGAAATTGGAGAAATCATATAAATATTGATAGTTATAACTAGATGATCTATTACTACTCTTGAAATCAAACTTGTATGTAGTATCATTCAATATAACCTCGGGTATATAGTTTCTCATGACAATTGATAAATTTATATCTTTGTTAAGCAACATATCATTTGTGCTAAGTAAAATATTATCACTTAAACTTTGAATATTCGTGTTATAGTTGAAGTCATAATATTTGTACATATCAATGTATAATTTACATATTCCTTTACCTAATTCAATATAAACGACGAATGTTTCTTTTGAACTATCATAACTGTCTGTTTGGAATAATGTATATTTTTCAGTAGTATTATTAGCTAATTGTGTTAGTCCCACACTAGTCAATTTAAATTTAATATTGAACGTTAATCCTTCATTAGTTTTAATATTTTTAGGTGTATCATTCTCCATATTGGATAAGAATAATCCAGATGCAGATGAGTTTGTTACAGAAAATACATGTGTTGCAGATATTTTTTTCATCATATGATAATCACCAGGAATTCCATTGTCATGTAATTTTAATGTATTATATTTATCATGTACTAATTCGACAATATTTGCTGGTATTGATGAGATACTAAAGTCTTCAGATTTAGTAGATTTATTATCAGTTCCATTTAATTCAACTTTATATGTCCCGTTAACAGTTGCATAATAGTTAAATGTTTCTCTATAAATCTTACCATACTTTTTGATGATTACTCCACTATTATTCTTTATATTTACATAATATCCTTCATTAAAGCTAAAATTACCTACTGTTATGGATGCTTTATTTTGATTGATAGTTGTTGTAATTGTCGCATCAGTTACATCTGTTAATTGTGAATTATTAGCAACTTTAAATTGATCCCCATTATGTGACACTCTGAAATATCCCATTGAGTTACTTGAATTTCCATATCCCCCTGAATTAGAATTACCTAACGCTCCATCGTAACCATAACCTGAACCATATGGATATCCTTCTTCTGTTAATACAACAATTGCATTGCTACTATTAACATGAATTTTATCAAATTTAACTCCTTCAAAATTTCCATATTCAATTAAAGTTGGATAATTTGCCGTTGACGGACTTCCAGAAACATTTGGATGACTTAAAACACTACTTCCATTATATCCCCAAGTATATAATTTACCTTGTGTTGTCACAGCAGCAGTTATATATGTGGTTGAATAAAAATTCTTTATTTTTGGTAGATGATAGTTATTACCCTGTACATAATTAATTTTTACAATAGGGTAATAAAGTTGATCACCAATAGCACTACCTATATGATGAGGGTTTGTATATCTTCCAAATCCGATGGCATTATAATTTCCATTATATCCCCATGCAAACATATCTCCTTCATATGTCAATAACATTCCAAATTCACTCGTGATGCATATTGTCTTTATATTATCAGTGCTTTTAAAATTATTCGTTACCATTTCTTTATTTACCATAACTGGTTTCGAATAATATCCAGTTTCTCTTATCAATAATCTATTATAGGAATTATAACCCCACATAAATAACTCTTTATTTGTATTTGTCACAACAAATACATTTGTTTGTTTTTGATTAAATATTCTTTCAACTGGATATCCGTTGAAATATGATAATGGATATTTATATAATTTTGCTGAATTATAATTATTTATTGTTTGTGTTTGTCCATGACCCGCTGAATATAAATTACCTTTGTCTGTTAATATATAAGAATTATACGATGTACATACTACATCTACTGCAACTTCATCATTAAGTTCGTCATTGAATACTTCAATTAATCCTACACTTGCATATGTATGTGAATGAAATCCTAGTTCACCATACAGACTTTTACCCCAACCATATAACTTACCACTTATACCAATGGCTAATCCATGGTATTGACCAATATCAAATTTAATAATTTTCTCTGGTGAATTAACTTTATTTAAGAATAAATTATTCTGATTTATAGTACTTCTTCCTAATTGTGCATAATCATTTGAACCACATGAATATAATTCACCGGTTTTTGATAAATATATAGTAAAACTACTACCTGATGTTTTGATATCACATATGTCATCCATATCATAAATATTACCCTTGCTTTCAATATTTTCCAAAGAATTATCACCAACTTTTATATTAGTTATATTATCATTGGTATTTAATTGTAGAGTTGTTTTATGAAGTTCTAAATATCTTGAATAACTTACGCTATTTACATCATATGTAAGAGTATTAGACATTCCACTATTTATAATCATATTACTTCCTTCTATACTAATTAAATTCGAATCAGTAACATTTATTGAATCATTAAATTCAGTAAAATCAGTTCCCATTACATAAACTATGTATGTGTCCGCATTATCCACTCTTACACTGAATGAGTTCGTGAATACCATATGTCCTTGATATATTTTATCAGTGCTATCTTTCAAATAAAAGTATACGCCTTTATCAACATTAGATACAGTTAAATTGACATTAACATAAGGTCCTTCAGTAGATAAAGTAATGCTGCTTATTTTACTCTTATCATCATTAGATACAGATAAATTGAAAACTTCACTTGAACTTCCTAAAACTCTTCTTGATAAACCACTATAAGTATCAATAAATTCTTTATGTCCTAAATTGTAATCATAATTATGATTATAACCTACTGTTCTAACATGATATTCTAAACCTGATTTAAACACTCCTAATGAGTAATTATTGAATTGAATTATATCAACGGGAGCGTTATTACTTGGATCCCATGAATAATCGGTTCCATTATGTTTTGGCTCGGTAGGTTCCGTTACCCAATAACTTGTGCTACCAGTGCTTGTAGTGTATTGTAACCCAGCTCTTTGATATGAATTATCACCCCATGCATATAACTTGCCATCATTCTTTCTTAAATAAAATACTGTATTACCACAATATATATTTTCAATTAGACTATTAAAATTAATATTGTCATATTTCAATAATACATTACTTCCTTTATTAAACATACCACTATTATAGTTATAATATCCATAACCCGACATATACATGTTTCCATCTTCGCTTAATGCACACATCACATAAGTTGAAGCAATAACTTTTTTGAATTTTACATTATCTTTGAGAACTTTTTTATTTGATTCTTCAATGGTATCGGTCCATTCATAATAATTTTTCACCTTCACTGGATTATCTAATGTTGTGTTATTACCCAAACCAAATTGTCCATAATAATTATATCCCCATACCCATAAGTTTCCATCTGTATCAATAGCATATATTGAATTGTTCATCTCATAGAGATATCTTATAAAATAATCCACTTCACCTGTATCATCGCTATCATTGAAAGCTACTCTTTTGAATTCATTATTTTTCATTGATATTTTATAAACATGTCCTTCTATACTTAAGAAGTATAATTCTTCATCACTATTATTTGTGCTATATTTAATTGATATCATCTTATTTTTTTTGAAAAAATCAATATCCATTTTTGTTGGCACTTGACTTGTAAAACCTGTTGTCAATATTGTATCACGTCCTGTTATATAAATTTCACCATCTCTAGTTAACATATAAGTAGCTCTATATTTTATACTTACCACGTCGATGCAATTTTGTAATAGTAGTTTCGCATAATGATTATTTGAATCATTTCTGTTACCAATTCTACTTTTATCAGTATCACCCCATGCATATAAATTAAATTTGTCATCAATCACAAAAGAAGCAGCATCATTTATAAATACTCTTGGATATGTATATAACTCATTATCCTTGTCAAAGTTATCAACATGAAGTAATTCAGTTGATTTAATATAATTTGCATTTGTAACTGAAATATGATTTGATTTTATATAATCTATGTTATTATGTCTAAATGTAGCATAATATAAGCTAACGACGCTACTACTAATAGCATGGTTAGATTCATTTGATATATCCGCATAACTAGAAGTAAATGAATCATACAATTTTATGTTTGTATAATCTCCATCGTAGCTCACCTTAACATTATCTTTATCTACGCGAATTAATTTCAATTCATAATTTGATGGATCATATGTAACATTATTATATACTATTGTTGAAGTTATTGTACTATCATATTCAATAGTTATTACTGAACCATCTGTAATTGAAATTGAACTTAAATCAACAGTCACTATATCATTACTTTTTGATAAACTTGGTGATATATCGGAGCTTCCATTTTTAAATGTTAATTTCTCTTTCCAGTCTACTATTTTCGTATTATTACCTATTCCAAATATTTTCAAATTACCATTGACTAATGATAAAGTCAATCCAGTGATAATTTCAGTGTATTCTATATCTTTTGATTTTATGACTTCGTCTGTTCCATATACGTCTATTTTATACGAAGCAACTTCTGTGATATTAAACGAATTATTATTGTTATTAATTATTGCATGTTTAACATCATTTTTATATATTACACCTGTCCAACCAATTGATACATTTTCTCCGGATATACTTGATACAGTTAAAGTATCATCTGTAATAGTAGTTTCAAAATCTTCAACAGAACTATGTAACATTAATTTGATATTTTTATTTATAGATTTGAACAATCCATTTGTAAAACTGTAAATGTCATTAATTTCATCAATGAAATATAACTCATATGTTGAGGAATTATATATTAAATCTATGAATTTCAGTCCCTGTGTATCAACTTGTGCAGGATGATTTTGGGAACTACCATTTATATTGTATCCTGTAAATGGTAATTCTGTTCTATTTATTTGTCCCCAGACGTATAAATTACCTTTATTTGTTAACACTATACCTTTGTTATATGCAAAAGCCATATTTACAAATGTTTCACCCGAATCTAATGTAAAAGCTTCAAGAGTTCCATTTACATCTTTTTGATCCATTTTACCTGCAACAATATTATCGTATTTAGCTGTTGATGAATCATAATTTATTGTTCTTCCTAATTGTCCATAAATATTATAACCCCATGAATATATGGCATCAGTTGTTAAAACAAATGATGAATAACTATTGGAAGCATATACTTTTACAATGTTACTATTTATTCCACTTGCTCTTGATGTATCTATTGGTTGTGCATTATATCCAGTACTTGTAGTTGGACTAGAGTATGATCTACCCAAATCATAATAACCATTATAACCAAATGTTTTTATAGTTGAACCTGTTACAACTATCGTATGATTTGAACCTACTGATAACAATTTCATTCCACTATTGCCAGTAGCAACGGGTGTAGAAGCATCCATATATTTTACTTCCACTAATGAATATGAATTAGAACCACTATCATTACCTAATTGTCCTTGACCTCCATAACCAGCTGCATATAATTTAATTCCAGAATCTGTTTGTAATTCATGATAAATTACGTAACTAGAATTTGAATATAAGTTAATTATTGATTGAAATCCTGTGATTGATGAATAATCGTTCATATAATAAGCACTGGTTGTACTATACGACTGTGTTCCATTACCATATTTTCCATAATAATTGTATCCAATTGCATAAACTACATTTGAGTCTGTGATGAAGAATAATTCTCTATTATCATGAATTGTTCTTACAATTTTACCATCCACCGCACTAATATTTATTGAATCACCGTTTAATGAATAGACTTTTCCATCAAAGTTATATAACATATCTGTCATATCTATGACATAAGTCGAAGGATTATTGACATATCCCACAATAATTTCATCAAATATTGTTGCATCATTTTTATCAAATATTTTGTAAACTCCTTGAGATGTTACGTTGAGTATATTTGTCGATAATGATGTATCAGTACCAAAACTACTACTTAAATCCAATTTTGTCTTGTAACTTAAATTACCTGTTCCATAATCATAATTTGATGTTATTAAATAATTTACAGATGATGACTCAATACCACTTAAAGTGGCTATTAATTTTTTCGCGAGTGTAAAAGTTGTAGAAACATTTGATATTGAATTATTTAAACTATAAGCACGAACTTGAATTACATCATCATAAGCGATGACTGGATCCAATGTGATTGTTATTTCATTTGTAAATATGATATCAGTTGATTGAACGAAAGTGTCTCCCTTATAAATTGCTATTACGTAACCAACTGTATCAATATTTGTTCCAGTTACATTAACTTTAATATTTTTCTCTTTATTTTCATTTAATGAATCTGTAACTGAAATAGCAGTTATTTGTGTTTTTGTCTCAAATGATAAATCATCAGGTGTATATAAAATAGTAGGAACCATGATATAATCTCCAAGATTTGTGGATAGTCTTCTATAATAATTATTACCATAACCATATATACAACCATCATCCGTTTGGAACATTAGATGTTCATTTCCACCACCTAATAATTTAACTATTTTTTTACCATCATAATATTTTGAATCTATTTTATCTATGTTGAGAGGATCACCGGATACTCTACCATTATATGGTATTCCCCATGAAAATAATTCTTCTAATTGTGTGTTTGGATTATAAGCTAAAGCTAATGAATAGTAATTCGCAGAAACTATGTCTGTGAATTTAATATTAACATCATTATTTTTAACACTATCGACAGCAAAATCATATGAATGATTACCATGATAAATGACAAAATCTTTAATTATAACATTCGTTAAACTATTTGTTGTTGTTATAGTTGATGGCGATGAAGGATTATATTTTCCTAATAATGTATGTATTTTATGATTTATATACTTACTGCTCATACTATAACTTATAACACTTTCACCATTTACCTTGATGTATAAGTAGTAATTTTGATACATTTGAATATAAACTGTATTAGGTGAATCTATATTGAAGTTTACATTTTTTCCTTGAACTACATCATCATCAAATGTCCACCTTAATTTACCTTTTTTGACTTCAATTAAAAATGAAGTCGTATCATTTGTATATTTGTATCCTGATTGATCTTCTGATTTTATATAATACGATTCATATAATACTTTATAATCATCAGATAATTCAGTTCCTGGTTCTACTATGAAATCAAACGCAAGAGTATAGTAAAACATTTGTGGATGATATTCGGGCGATAGTTTAAACATATGAGGTAATTTTGTTCCAGTATAACTTACACCATTTACTGTATGTGTCGATATTGTGTCGATATCAGATGGTATAATTGTTGCAGATTTATCTAGAATATCGTAATATTTATCCACGTCAAGATTATCATCAGATGATAAATCTATTTTTTTTGTAAATGATGCATAAAGTATGCTGAGACATGATGGATGATTAAGTGGATATGGATGATAACTTCCACCACCTGAATAATTTCTATATGTTGAATTATGATAACCAGTACCATATAATGAACCTGAATTGGTTAAAAATATAGTATAATTATGTTGAGGAGCAACTTTAATAATATTTGAATCAAAAGTAGATTTTGGTTGATAAATATTAAACGGACTAGAATTATTTGTACTACTTTGTCCATAATAGTTTATACCTAATATTTGATGATTATGACCCCATGCATATACGTTATTATTTTCGGTGATTCCCCATGCACACGATGATCCACCACCTATAACTTTTGTTATTTTTTCATAATTAAAATAAGAAGGATTAACCTGGTGTAATACACCCGTTGTTGGTTGACCATTATAAGTGTAAGATCCATAACCCATAGAAAATACTGTTCCATTACTTAACAATACTACTGTCATTCCAGCTGCTTGATGTAATTCAATTATTTTTGAACCGTCTATAGTTGGTGGTAATTCATACTTTTCCAATTTATAAAAGAACAATCTATTGGATGAACCACCTAATTCTCTATAATGTTGGTCACCAAATCGATATAAATTATTCATGTTTGTCAAAACAAATAATCCTCTATATGCAAATGATGATTCAAATATAGTTTTAACAAATTCACCTGTTTCAAAATTTGATGTATCCACTAAATTTTTAGTTTTATAATCTGATGAATTATGTCCTGAATAATATGTATTTGTAGTTCCCCATGAATATAATTTAGAATCGTGAGTCTTTAATACTGCATTAAATGTTGTTGGTTTCAATTCTGTATTATTGGACACGGGTGAATAATCTATTATAATATCTTTAGTAACTATTTCACTTCCGCTTGTAATTTTAAATGAATATTTTCCTTGATTTGCAACTTTATAAAAGAAAGCACCTTTCATATTTGTAATACTTTTTAGTGGTTCAGTTGCATCATTGTATGTTATTTGTATATTTTCTGCTGCACCAAATTTCAATTTAATGATATCAAAAGTATCATATTGCAATGTTGATGAACTGTTTTCAACAGTAATTGTTGTAGATTTTATTACATCGTCTGATCCTTTCACTTCTAATATATACGTTCCAACTTTGGTAAGAATCAAATTAAAATCTGTATCTGTTATTAAAGTATTTGTGTTGTTTGAATCTGCTTTATACGATATATAATATTTACCGTCAATAATTTCATAGTTATTTAAAATATATTCATTTGTATTATGTTTGAGTGAAATTGTTATTCCATTGTTTATATTTTTTCCAGTTACTGCAAATGAAAAAACATTATTACCAGATATTGATGTATTGTATGTTAATGTTTCTACACTGCTATCTTCAATATCAGTCAATGAAATATCTTTATCATACAATTGTAACACATTTACTCCGTTATAATTTACTTTACCATTATAAACACCCCATGAGAATATTTTACCAGATTTAGTTATTACATACTGTCCGTTCGTTCCAGCTGACTCTATATCTCTAATAGCTTCGTTATTGAATAATTTTGGATCAATTAAACATGGATATCTTGTATCTTCGGTTGAAAGTGTAAACTCACTTGTTGAATGAGTCTCATCACCAAACATATATACATTTGATTTATTTGTAAGTAATAATACAGGTACTGCATTCGACTCTACATGTATTATTTTGATAGGTTTTTCATCATCAGCCATGGTGGGTTTAAATAATGTCCTATCCATCAATTGAAATGTATTATAATTAGTCCTACTACCGTTTCCAAAAATGTAATAATATCCATATCCAGCATAATAAACATCCCCATTTTTCATAATAATATAAGTGCTATGATATCCTGAAAATACATCAAGAACTTCTCCAGAAATTATATTAACTTTTTGTGGTGATGATGTAGCATTTGTATTACCAGTTCCAAGTTCTCCAATTCCACCATCACCCCATGTATACACACTATCATCTTCCGTAACAATAACTACATGAGTATAAGTTATAGATATTTTTCTTACTTTTTTATTGTTAAAATACTCAGATCTTTTATATATTGAAGGTGTGTATATATTACTATCACCTATTAAATTATAAGATGTACCCCAAGAATATAGTTGTCCATCATCTGTTAATATAAAAGTTCCATAATATCCTGCTTGAATGTCTATAATATTACCACTTATATACCTAGTATCAACTTTGCCCCAACTTGTATAATAATTTTGACTTATACTATTTATAGCATATCTGTTAGTAGTATTTTGATAATTTAGTCCCATTCCATATACATTATTTTTATTTGTTACTAAAAATACTCTATAATATCCTTGGAATATATTTTTGACATATTCTCCATCATCTAATTGGGGTTGTGCAGTCAAATGTAATTCTGTAAAAGGTGTATCACTTGTTTCATTTCTTCCATCTGCACCATAATGTGAATTCTTCATAGAATATAATAAATTATTCTGTAATAACATTACTGTTGTTCCTGCAATTAACTTACTAATAGGGTTATTGATAGAATTTATTACGAATGTTTTTGTTTCAAGTTGCGAATCTAAATTACTCGAATTGTAAATACTAACATCATATGTTCCAGTTTCATTAATTGTTATTATATTTCTAGTCTTAAGTTCATCACTCAGAATTTGTTTGAATAATGTAGTATCTTTATTAACTTGAACGACATAATTTTGTGTTGAAACATTTACAATTATAGAGTTAAAGTTATCATATGATATAGAATAATTTACTGGATCAGTTATTGTAAATAAAGCAGATAATACATCTGGTGAAGTTCCTAAATGATTATCCAAATAATCATTACCATATACTTCTACTTTATAGTTTCCTATAAAATCAACGTCAATTGTTATAGATTCAAGAGATGTAAATTCAATATATTGTAAATGTTCTTCACCTTTTAATATTCTACCACCCCAACCTGAACTAATATTAGAACCGGAAACATTTATAGTGACTTGTTTATTATTTACGACACATGAAACATCAGTTAATGTGCATTTTGTAGTTGAGGTGAAAATATTTTCAAATTTACTACCTCCAGTGGATTTTAATGTGGGAGAACTATATGTAGCTGAACCACTATCATAAACATCCCATTCATATATTTCATCATTTTTACCGACTATATAAGATGCATATGCAGAAATAGCTATACTTTCTACAATTAAATCAAGTGCAAAATGATCACTAATATTTAATTTCATAATTTTCGTTAATATCGGCACAGAAGAGTCCATAAATCGCATTTGATGGGAACCCCAATAAAATACTTCATTTACATCATTTATCACAAAAGCTTTATCATTAGATAAGAATATTTTCTTGACTTTTTTATTATTGAAATTAATACTAGGAATGTTTGAAGGATAGTGGTAATCACTAGAAGTTAGTATCCATTCTCCATTAGAATAATATCCTTGTCCATGAACTCTATAATATCCATAACCCCAACCATATACTAATCCTTCTTCTGTTAAAGCCAATGTACAATGATGGTATGTTACAACATCTATAACTTTTGAATAATTAAAGTATTTTTCATTAATTTTAACTGGACTACTTCTATTGGTTGTATCATTTAAACCTAATGATCCATGTGAAGAATTTTGTCCCCATGAATATAAATTACCATCATCAGTAAGGACAATACCATAACTGTTAGCATGTTTTACAACTTTAATTATTTTTTTATTATCAAAATATGAACCAAACACTTTCGAATTTTGATAATCTACACTTACTCTGTAACTATCTCCTCTTATACCATTGTCCATAGAACCTGTTGTGATTAAATATCCATCTTCAGATATTAAAGCTTGTGAACTGTAACCAAGATCACCACCAGTAAATTTACCTGATATGATAGGAGATTTGAAAAATTTACCGTATGTTGTATTATTCGTAGAATTGGCACCAAACATATAGGTGTTGTTATATCCAAATGAGTAAGGTGTTCCATCAGTTGAGATCAACGTTACGGCTGGATATTGTGTGCTTCTTGATGTTATTACTTTTTTGAATTTTTTTCCAATCTCATTTTGAATGAGTCCTGGAATATGAAATTCTTCATAGTTACCATGACGTTTTAGATGCGCATACGAATCAGTTCTATATGATTCATGAGATACCCATGAATATACTTCACCATTACTATTAATTACGTATCCTGTCCCACGTTGTCCAAGTACGATTTCTTTTGTAATATTGTATGGAGTATATAATATTTTTATTGTATTAGATTGATAGAAACCGTGAGTTTGAGTTTGAAGTCCTGAAAAAATAGAATACTCACCCGGCTCTGTAATTTCAAATGAATCTTCAGCTTTATTTGAAATTTTCTTAACTTGAACAGATTTATAAGTATTTTTATAATTTCTATGAACTAAAAATGCATTCCACGAGAAATTAATTTTATTGCCCGAAGAATCTACGGTTTTGAAAGATAGCTTATCCAATCCATCATATTCTAAAATAACTTGATGAGGAACCGTAAGTGTTTGTGAATATGAACCTACTTTTTTAAGTCGTAATTTACAATAACCAGATTTATTACCAGAAACGACACCATGTTCGACATCATTTGTAACACCGGTTGCATAATTATAAATTGTTGGTTTCGTGGTTCCTGTATCATTTGAATCATAATCGTCTGGAACAGTTAGTAATGAATATTTTGTATATGATACTAATGTATCATTTATATGAACTTTAAAATCACTACCACCGCCTATTGTTCCTAACGTCTCATAGGGATCGACAAAGTTTCCCAAAAAGACTGTTCCTGAGTAACTACCTGGCATATCACTCGATTCAAGATATAACTTTATCACACCGCCTTCGTGTACAAACTGGTACGTCGCGGAACCTCCCGAGGTCCATGTCTTCGTTGCTGGCACGTATTTTAAGTCATGGGACGCGGTGTAGCCATATTGTCCTTTTGTGCTTAATCCATAAATGTAGTTACCATCGCCGTCTGTGCTTTCATAATTATAGTGCCAAGAAGCCCATTGACCAGAACCCGATTGAATGTCTACTTTCTGAGCGATACCGTTCGGGAAATTACTTGAAATGAATTCATTATCAACATATACATCAAAAAACTCTGGAACTACATCTAAAGTGACATTCATAATATCCACATCTGCACCTGTATTAACCATTAATCTTACGTAACCATGTGTAAATGGTGAACTAGTATTATTGATCTTATCAACCGTAACAATTTCATCGTCTACAATATATTTAGTGAGTAAATTAATTTGAGAAAATGAAGAATTATACGCTGTTGTTAATACATTTATATCACTTCCATTGTATTGAATAGATTTCGATATATCGTGAGAATCTATTGCACTCAAATCTGAATAAAAGTCTAACTCGTACATGTTGAATTCTATATTTGTAGATGGTGCTCCTAATGACACTTTAAAGACAAAATTCGACAATTCTTTAGGAGATTTACTAACAGAAACAACATTATCCGAAGTATTGAAATAAATACCTTTTTCAATATTATTCAAGTAAACGATATATGAACTTGGAATTACAGGTAAATCACTGTTATTTTTATACGTATTTGTTTCAACTTTGCTTTCACCGATCCAATTAATATTCATATTTTTTGTCAAAGCTGAATTATCAGTAATAACACCAGATAATTCTTCAAAACCATAAAACTCCATTCTATCAATTCCACAAGACAGATTATTGGTGTTTCTTAAAATGAATAATAATTGTTTGACTTTGATTTGTTTGATTGAAAATTCTTTTTGCCCAATTCCACTTGCAATTTCACTACTTTCAAATAATTTAACATTACCATCACTCGATAAAACTTTACCTTCAGTTGTTGTGCAAGGTAAAAATTCGACTCCATTAAAGTAGTAAATTTCAATCGTGGCTTGGCTATTGCCTAATCTATCAGGTATAGTTGAGTCAGAATTTATTATTGAACTGTATTTAATCTTTGAAAGAATTTTGTATTCTTTAAATTCGTATATGAATGAATTATTTACAGCTGAAAATCCTACTAATGTTTTAGTATAATTTGAATCACTAGATGATAAGTTTTTCAAGTTAATTACTGAATCTATATCTTTACCGATTGATTTTAAAGGCCCAAACATATTACCTGGATGATTGATTTGAGTTGAATAATTTTCTTCATACTTATAGTAATAATGGTGTGGATGATCTGTTCTTCCATATACTTTATCTCCATTCTCAAGAGTTATTTCCAATTTTCTTTCACTTGCTAAAGAACCATAATTTAGATATTTTGACCATGAACCATTATAATTGAATTCATAATTAGAATATTCACTTAATCCATTTCCGTATAATAACATACACATGTTATAAATACTGGATGATGATATTTTATCTGGCTCTTGAACAGGTGGTGATGTGTTACCATTTACAAATGGATATATTTTAATAGTATTATCATCAGCACCAGCACTAACACTAATACCACGTTCTATTAATGAATATTTTTTGGTACTAAAGTCATATATCGATGGTTGGTAAACACCATTTTTTAATATTTCAACTTTAACTTTACCATTAAAATCTGTTAAATCTGATACAACTTCTATTGTTTTAACGATAGTGCTTTTAGGAATATATAAATCTACTAACTTTGTTCCAGTCAATTGCATTACTTTTGATTCAAATGATCCATTGATATCTGTATACCAACAAACGGAATTGTCATTATTTAATAAAGCGGTAGAATTTGAAACAGTCCATCTCATAGACATAATGTATTCTATATATAATTTGGCATCTGTTATGCTCCATCCAGGATGATAAAAAACGTAATCATAACAATAAATTGTTAATTTATTATACTTACTTGGTTTAAATGTTAATATAATGTCTTCACAATTATTAGATAACTCTGCGTTGAAAGATGAGTCTGTTTCACTTGTTGATGTATGATAATTTCTCATGTATTTAAATGCTACAATTTCGTTTGTATCAGTATTTTTTACTTGAACATATATGTTATTATGATATTTGGCATGATCCCAATTATCACTGTGATTACTACGAACAACGGATATACCACGAACTTTTATACCACTTGTATATTCATCTAATTCTTTATCTATCTGCTCGTGATATTGACTTGGTTTACCCATTAAAACTCCATTAGTGTATTGTCTAAACTCGTGGAAAGTGTTTGTAAATCCTTTATCGAGAAACTTTTTATATTCTGTTGAAACTTCATATATCTTTGGATTTTTTACAATGACACCATTAGCAGTTCCAGAATAACTGTTGGCTGGATTTCCAAAAAAGGTTAAAGTTGAAAAACTATAACCAGAATCTAATACAATTCCTGTTAATTCAATAATCAATTCATCATTTAAATATACATTGATTTGTGGTCCCAAGCAAGATATTTTGATATTAGCCCAAGTATTTTCTGTAATTATTGTCGATGTGCTTGATTTGATCTGATATGTAGCTTCTCTGTCAGCGGTTCCCGTTGATATATCTGTAGATGCAGTCTTGAAATATTTTAATTTTAATTGAACAACACTATCAATTTTCTCAATCATCATATACACGTAATCACCATTTCCAACGGTTGTCATAATACCCGATTCTAAACTACTCAAGTATTTAAAATCATATTCAAATGAAAATTTATTAAATCCTTTATGAATGTTAATGTACATACCGCTCACTGAACTATTTGCTACTAAGCCACCATCGTAAACTGTTTGTTGTTCATAATTATTATAAATATAGTTGATATGATAACTTGGACTACCAGATGGAGGATACACGTATGAATGTGTTGATCTAGGTAAAGTTGAAAAACTTAATGTTCCTAGTTTATTCCAATTTATATCAACACCACTTCTATTGAAATCATCATAGATGGCACTATCTACATCGTGTGTGGTATTTAAAGCAATCACATTATCATTTTCATCAATAATATTAGTCTTTTCTAAAGTATCATCACTACCCACATAATAATTATAAGACTCATTTTTATTGAATTTTGTCAACATTGTGAAAGTTAAATTATTTGTGAATCCTATCGACTCATCATTAACTTTAATTAATTTATTTTCATCAAAAGTTACTGGAGAATTATCTTTATCGATTACATTAAGTGTTTTAATATCGAATTTTGTTGCCGGTAATTCAATATTGACTTCTTTAGCTATTAATGTATATACATCATTGCCAACTAAACTTGAAACATCTGCTACAATATTTGTAGGAATATTAATGATTGTTTCATATAAATATCCATTCACATTAATATTTGATAACTTAATTATTTTATTATACACTTTACCTCTAAATGTACGGCTATCTATTTCAAATACCATTTTAATGCCAGCAAACTTTTGGTCACTTTCTTGTAAGTTTATTTTATGTTTGAATGTAGATGGGTTGAATATAATATTTTTTGAAACTAATTCTTCTTCTGTTGAACCAGTATTGACACCATATATTTTCATTCTATTGGGAGTATACATCATATATGGTGTTTCAAATTCTATCGATATGGGAGTAAATTCTTGTAAACTACTATTCAATTGTGCTGTAAACTCTAAAATAGTCTGCTTTGTTATTAAAGATTCTCCTAATATATTTGTATAACCCGATGTTCCATAAATAGTGTGATTTGTTTCGCTAAATCTTTTAAATGTTTTTATGGTAGGTAATTCATTAACATTAAGGTTCAAATTGCTTTCACCTATACTAACATCCATCACAGAATATTCACTAGAATCCAACACAGTAGTATTTAAGAATTCTAAAATTTTCTTATCTCCACTTATAGTTTCACTTAAATTAGCAACTATTGAAATTTGTTCTGATGTTATAGGTTCATCTAATGTAACGTTACTACTCGCATCAATATTAGCGTTTCTATATGAAACAAATTCATCAATATTTAAATCCGTATCTTCAACAATTGTAAAAGGAACATCAGTGTCCCCTATCTTTAGGTTAATTGTATTGTTTTTTACATATAATGAGAATACATCATTCTTTGTTATGATTTCTTGTTCATCTGAATTAGTTAAGGTATCCATATTAACCCATGCCGATATACTCATCTTTGAAGAATTAACGGTAACATCAGAATTAGGTATATCAATAGGAACACTTAAATTAGAAAATGTTAAGGATGTATCATAACTAGATAAGCCTTGTGTATATTTAGGATTATTATCGTTATGTTCTATTTTAATTCTTTTATTAGATGTGCTTACATCATTATATAATTCATCTATCGTTCTTGTATGTTCATTAAATTTTAAATCTAATTTTTTTTCAGAATTATAGTTGTAATTATTTTCAATTGTTGATAAGTACTTGATTTCATCATTATTCAATAATTTATTGTACATTTTTACATTATCTATTTTCCCATTCATGTCATTTCCTAAACTTATATCTGTTTTTGTAAGATCGGGTAAAGTAACCGTTTCACTTTTTATTTTAATTCCGTCTAAAAAAATATTGAGAACATTTACATCTCCTTGGGAGAATGTAAAAGCTAAATGATGCCAGTTATCAACTTGCAAATTCGAGGTCATATTTTATATTTATAAAATATAAAAACATACACACTAAAATTACTATTAAATACTTAATAACGATATTTCATCATTATCTAACACTTCATTATAAATTTTAATTTTATCTATATGAATTTCACTCAAAACATTAATTTTATTTTCTATAGAATCGTTACTTAATTTATACTCTCCTATATCAATAGTATCATTAATATTACCTGAGTTGATATCAACTAGATAATCTTCTACTTCACCTATTAATTGTGCGTTGTGATATAATTTTAGTAATCTTTGTGATTTGCTATATGTGATAGCAATATCAATAAACTCATCTTTACTAACTTTTAACACTTCAAATACTTTTACAAAATTAGATATTTCAATAATTTCATTTATTCTAAAGAACCCTAAATCAATTCTCAAATTATCGATCAATACTTTGTTACTGTTGTTATTTTTGCATGTTATTGAATTATTGTTATCAACAAAAATCTCTTCTGTAGTGTTATCTATTGTTTTATCATCTGTAAATAATTTATTGTTTACTATTTTAACAAATTGTACTTTATTGTTAACAGTATTTATATTAACACCAATAAATATCCATTCACTATTATCAACTGTAAATGTAGATTCAAATGTTTTATTAGATATAGAACCAGTATTATTAAAATACATAGTAAGTTTAAGTTTTCTAGAGGATGTTACTTCAAAAATATAAGAGTTGTTTTTAGAACTTACGATAAAATTAGAATTTAATGTAGATAATTTTATCCAACAAGATGTGAAAGAATTTTTCATCGTATATTTTTCATATTTTGTTGTATCAAATATTATTTCTGATGAAGTTTCCATACTAATTGCTCTACCAAAATCTGAACTATAATGTATATCAGTATCTATATTTATTGTATTATTTACTACACCATTATTCTTAAATAACGAACTATCATTAATTGTTTGTAAATTAGTTTTCTTCACATTTACATCAAAAACACAATTAAGTAGAGTTATATTACTTATATTTATTGTTTTATTATAATTATTTATTATTTCTTTTTTACTAATTATTCTTTCATATAAAGATACGTTATCAATTTTACCTAGTAAATTACTACCTAAAACAATATTGCTTGTATTGGAACCAATGCTAAATGAATCCACGTTTGACCCTACTAAATTTGCATTTTTGTAAAGGTGAATTTCATTATCATCAAAGTTTAATAAAACACTTAAATACGTCCATATATTATCATAATCTATATTGCTATCATTTTTAGTTGATAGTTTCTTTATTTGATTATCACTTAATATCTTTGAATAAACAATTAAATTATTAATAACAGCGCCACCGCTTTCTAAAAAATTTATTTTATCAATGAATGGATAGTAACTTTCTGTTAAAGTTGAAGAATTTATAAGTGTTCCATTCTTATAAATATTAATGCTTTTATTAATCGAATCAATAGTTATTATATAATGTGCATTATCAAATTCTGATAAAGAATATACCTTACTCATTTTTAATTTACTAATATTTTTTACACAATATACATTATTATAAACTTATATTTGATGTATTTTTATTATACTTAATATCAAAGTAATTATTTTTGAATAACGAGAATTCTGTTTGACTTGTTTGATCATAATTAAACCATCCAGAGAAAGATATATTTGAAAAAGAATTTCCAATAAGAAGATTCTTATTAATTTCTAAATTAGACTCCTTGTGTTTTACTATATATTTTGAACCAAAAATAGTTTCATTGTATATCAACTTACTATCAAGATCCGTATTGCTCAAGCTATTTGCATTATTAATAATCTTAGTATTGTTATTAGAAAATTCATCCGTATTATCAAATGAATTATCATATAATACAGTATTGTATGATGACACATCATCTAAAATATTAGTAATATTATCAGGTCTAACTATATTACTACTTGAATCATTAAAGAACAAATCCACTGTTTTATTCTTTAATCCAAATGAAAAAACATTCTTTCGTGATAAAATAGGAATGTAGTTGCTATCTGCGTATGTATTTGTAGCAGGAACTTTTATTCTGGCATAGAATGTGCATTCATTTAATTGATCTCCACCTATCATGTTATTGTCTTTATGTCTTTGAAATTCTAGCTTTTTAACACCGTTTAGTATAATATTTGAATTTTCTTTAGTTAATGAAATATCAGCTGGAACAACATTAGCCTTATAACCATATATATCATCTGAAAATAGTTTATTACCATATAATCTATTAAAATCCATATTAAATAATGTGTTATTATGCTTTAATGCTTTTTTCTTATATGATTCGTTAATTGATAAATCTGACTTTTTTAATTTTAATATTTTTGGTTCCTTAACTCGTCCTACGAATGTTTTAGATAATTTAATTTTTTTATTCGTAGTGACTACATCAATTGTTTTCTCTACAGACTTTACACCATTAACATAAACAGTAACTTTTGTTTTATCTACGGTATCTATTGTGACATTTTCAGTATATACTGTTAAATCAGACCATTCATATTTTTTTAATTTAGTCATAGTTTTAATAATCTATGATAATAAAATTTATGAATAGATAAATAAATGTCTGGTTCATTTACTGCTGCTAATATCAGTGTCCAAAATATACATGTTGAGAATTTAAATACATCTAACGTAGGAACAAGTTTAATTCCATCCTCAACTGGTATTGACTTAGGAAGAGTTGATAAGCCTTGGAAAGATTTATTCGTATCGAGTGAATCAGTTAAGTTTGTGTCGAGTGAAGCTGATTCGAAAATTGTTTCAACATCTACTAAAAATGTTGGTGAAACTGAATATATAATTTCCGCTGATGCAACATCTTTTGGAGCATCAACTAGTTCAAAAATGAAAATTGATTCCTCGAGTATTAAGTTTATTGAAGATGGTGTTGCTACAACAGATATTCTTGATAAATCTTGGAAAACTACTACAATAGAAATAGCCAAAGCTGAAACAGCTGAACTTGTAAGTAGACGTAGAGATGTTAATAGTTTTGTATACAATTGTAAATTAGAATATGCAAGCACTTCTGATGGCGAATATATATTAAACGATTCTAAAGAATATTATCCTATAAAAGTTATGAGCGGAGAAGTTGAATTAGGTTCTGATATTCCATTTGTTCAAAGAGCTGAAAATACAGCTAATAGAAACCTTAATGATAATTCAAAATGTATTGTCTATAATTTTTTGAATAATAATTTACCTGAAATTGTGAATGTAGGATTTAGTCATGAATTCAAACTATCAGCAAGTTCATTTGATAAAATAACTTTGAGTGAATTCAAACATGATTATCTTAATGACAAACATTATATCATTCCATTAGATAAAAACATCAAATTCAAAAACTTAATACCTGTAACAATATTTGATATTAATAAAAAACCAGGTTATATAAAATTCAAAAATGATATAGAATATTCAAGTGATTTAATGAAAAATGGTATAAAATCATTAACAGGTTATGCATCTCTCATTCATCCTATGCTTTCAGGATTTAACATATTTTCTAGCGGTCTTTCTTCTAATTCAATGGTTGTCGAAGCTATTATATACTATGATAATCCGATATTATCACCAATTGATCCTTACATAATAGGACCAGATGAAATTCATTATTACGGATATTTGTTTTATACGGATATTACTAACAGAAAAAATAAAAAATTCTATCAAAAAACCAGTTCTATTGGCTTTACACAAACAACTAATAATGACAGTACTGATTTTCCGTATCCTTCTATTACAATACAATTATGGGAAAACAATAGATTTTCGGGACTTGTATCAGAACAAAATTTAACTTCATATCCAGATATGCTCAAAGCTTATATTAAATGGTATGACTCTTCTTCTGAAACACTGACTCTTGATAAAGTAATTGCACATTTCAATGATAAGTCTAATTCGATAGTAACTAATAACTGGTTGTTCATTTTATTAAAGTTAACATATGCATTTATTAAATATGGAGAAGCTACTTATGAATTAAATACTACAGAAGAAAGTAATTTAATTTCAAAATTCGAAGCAGTTGATAACGCATTTGTAAAGGCAAATTTAATAATTAATTCATCACCTATGAAACTATTTTATAAAAAAACTTTCTATGATTTAATTTGAAATTACATCTCAAATAAATAAATAAATAAATAAATAAATAACGCTATGAGATTATCAAAAGTTGATGTTTATGTAAATGGGACAAAAACAGAACACGCACTATTAAATAGTAATGGAATTACAGTAACAGATTCAGATTCAAGTGTTTCGACAGTAGACCTATCTGACAAATATACCATGAATAAGAAATTTGCCGTTGAATTTGAATTTGATTTTACTTTTTATTCAAATCCTATTTCATCGACACATTATTTATGCACAATTGGTAAAAAGACATATTCACCTGTTTCCGATGCACTAACAATTGGCCTAAAATATGAATCAGGAGAACAATATTTGTTTTTAGGAATGTTAGATCATAACAAGATTATTGAATCAACACTAATGACTAGTAATACTAGTCTTAAAGGTATTAATAAGTTTAAATTCATATTAAATTATGAACCACAATTACGTGTAGAAGACAAATATAAACTATATTTATCCAGATACATAGATGCAGAAGGTTCATTTGAAAACTTTAAACTTGCCGCACAGTTTAAAATTGACAATATAGTTACAGGTATAAATAATTTCCAAATTAATGATTTTATAATTTATACAGGAACAACAGGAACAAATAATGAAAGTTATTCAGAAGATTCAGCTGAATTTAATAATACATTTGGAGTAGTTTTAAATGATACAATAAAAATATCAAACATTAATGTTTCATTTAATGACATATTATATAAAGATAATCATACAGAACATGTATCAATTATAAATAATAATAATTACTATAATTATGTTGGTAAAAATAATGATACAATACAAGTAACATTTAAATCCTCATTATTCAATTCAGTGAAAGAAAATTTTAAAATTAAATTTTTAAATAACGAAACACTACAATTAGTTACTGATGAATCATTCGAATCATCAACTAATAAAAAAGTATATTCATTAAATTATGAAATTATAAATTTTACTGATGAATCAGCCACTGATTTATCATATGAAATATACTACAAGGATTTTACACCCATAACAAAAACAACTGCTTTTAAGGTTGATAATAGAACTCCTACATTGAATTATATTATAGATAATATAACTAGTAGTAATGTAACAATTAAATTAGGTAGTATTCTATTAAATACTCAAACATTTGATTATGCAAATTACGATGGTTTTAAATTTAATTTCCAATTTAGTAATGTAAATAACTATGAAGTAATAAGTACATCTAATATATCTGATAATACTTTCATATTCGATAATGAAGATTATTTAGAAGATGGGGTTATATATAAAATTACAGGGGATATAACTTCAATAAATAAAAATTTTACAAGTAATATATATCCGACAACAATCAACAATAGAACATTAAATCCATCTTTAATATTACTCGATCCCAAAGAACAAATAATAAAAACAGATGATACGTTACCACCCACGGGTCTTATATCCTTTGAAAAAATAAATACTATTGAACCTAAAATCAATATATTAGTTAATAGTGTTAGTGAAGCTATTAACCAATCATTACAATACGAAAATAATTTAAAGTCTTTCACATTTATTTCAGATGATGTTGCATTAAATGATACAAATGTATACTCAATATCAAAAAATTCTGATTGTAACGTTCAAAATTTAACATTTGAATATGAAGGTGACACAACAAAAACATCTTTAAATATTTCCAATTTAGAAAATGATGCAACACTTGATGTAAATACAGATTATTATGTATATGGTATAATAGAAGATTCTACTGGAAACTTTACTGTAATGACAAAGAATCATGTGGAAAAATTTGTAAACAATGCTTATGGCATTGATGCTGTTATTTTAACGAGAAATGATTATTTATATGATGTAAATTCAAGTGAAAATATTATAAAGAATGGTGATAAAATACAAGTAAAATTCAATACAAATTATGATTTACCAGTCGATAATATTCAAATAAATCTTAAAATTGGAAGTAGTGGAACATTTAAAGTTCAAACTAGTTCAATATCTAAAACTACGTCCATAACTCATGTAGAATATATTGCTGTGATTAATGCAATTGAAATTCATAGTAATGATCTACAAAAAGAGGATGTATTACACATTAAATTATCATCACCCGGATTCGCAGATGTAAATGAAACAACTGTCCTAAAATACGATAATAAAATTAATTCTACTGTATTAGATACTACAATAAATTACAAACCTGGTGATTTAAATACAATTATAATAAATAAAACAAGCTTACAAAGTCACATACATGAAATACAAGATATTCTTGAACATTATAAATTTAATCTTACTCTCAATGTTTTCCAAGATAATTCTGGATCTATGAGCAATTTAAATATTAGTAAAGAATTTAATGGAATAAATAGCAGTGACATAACTGATGATATTATTTTTGAAAGCACAGGAACAAATGTTATTGAAGAAAATAAACAACATATAATAAAAGGTTCTATAACTAATGTTTTCAATAATAACATTTTAGATATTGAATTTGGTAGAGTAGGTCCAGATTCAGCTATACCACAAATTAATACTTTCACTATAAGTTCATATTCTGGAACTCTTGAAGTTACTAATATTACTGTCAATGACTTAGATTCAGACTTTGACTTATATGCTTTAGCTATTCAAACAAATAATAACAGCAACTCTATTAATACAACAAATGTCATGAATTTATTCAATAATGCTACTATAGACAAAAATATTATTGTGAAATCTAATCAATCGAGAGAATTAGAGTATAATTTCAATGAAAATTTTTCCGCCAATACTGAACTTTTAACATGTTTTAAAAAAGTAGATGATAAAATTTTAGTTGATAGAATGTTTAACTCTAATTTGACTGGTGAATTATTAGAAGTTGATGAAATCTTTAATACACATAATATCACACTTGCTGTTTTAGTTAAAGATTCTACAAATAGAAGTAATATTCAAATAAAAAATATAGACATTGATCATCAAATCGAACAAATTTCTCTATCGAATGTATCATTTCCAGATTCTGTATTTACAACTCTTGGATCTAATGTATCACTTATTGTAGATACCAAATATAAAACACACTCTAATAATCTTGAAATAAAATTCGATGATGTATCATTAACTTGTAAAGAATCCAAAAATGATAAACAATTCATATATGATTTTGTAATTCCAGATGATAAAGATTACATTATTCATGAATATAATCTATCAAACATCCTAAAAGACCAATTTTCAAACGATTTGATAATTGATGATAAAACTTTTAATTTCAACAATACTTCAACAAATGACATGTTTATTTTATCCGATGAACCCAGTTTCGTATTATCTGATTTGACATATACAACTAATACAATTCAGTTTAAAGGAACAATATCAGACACATTATATTCATCTGAATATGACAACACAAATTATACAATTACTACCGACGAATATCATATTGGTGCTTCAACTTTTGAAAAGAATAGAACAATAACCACTAACTTAAATGTTACCAGTAAAGAAACAGATATTACTATTAGTGATTTGAATAGTAGTAATTACTACGAAATTTCGGTAGATTATTTTGATCCCGTTGACAATAAAAAGACACTAAATCTGTTAAGTGAAGTTGAAAGTAAATTAATCATTACAACAGATATTGTTTCTCCAAGTATAACAATTAATACATTTACATATGATTCAGCAACAGATGAGTTTTCATATGATGTTAATATTCATGATCCTACTACAACAATTAAGTATTACATTTTTGTTGCCAATAGATATAATGATACTATAATGTCATTACTAAGTGATGTAGTAAATGTTTCAAAAGGATCGATTGATACAAAACTATCAACAAATAAAACCGGCACATTAAGTAATTATTATGATTATGATGATGAAGCTTTTCAAACTATTTCGCAAGGCTATGAATATTATTTAATTGTTTATGTCGAAGAATATGAAAAAACCATAGCACCATATAATGAATTAGTGAACTTTACTAGTAAAAATAAAAAAGAATTTAAATCGATTATAACTCCACATCCAATAAGGACAAGTGATATTATAGATGAAAGTGGAACGTTATCAGGTTTGATAGTATATTATAATTTTGAACTTGAATCGTTATCTAATTATGTTGAAAATAAATTTAATGGTGTTAAAAACGGTAATGGTAAAATAACATTAAATAACACTACAAATGCTATTGTTGAAACATATGGTGCAATATTGAATGCTTCAACAGATAAACACAATATAAAAATTGTAAATGATTCTGATGAATTAAGTAGTTTACTTACAAATACATTTTCAATATCGACATGGATAAAAATATCTCAAAAGAAAACATTTGATTTAGCATCATTTTATAGTAATGATTCAACAACATCTATTTCATTTATTTATGATAGTGGTTCTGGTGATTATAAATTAAAATATAAAGAATCGGAGTTTAGTGTAAACGTTTCATTTAATGTCGATGAATGGTATCATATAGCTATTGTAAAACAAATAATAGGAAGTAATGATGAAATAGAATTCTATATTAATTCTGTGTTAATTGAAAAATTAGTAGCTCCAAGCACTTCATTATCCACTTTAAATAAAATTTATATATTTGGTTCTGGTGAAAGCACTATTACAAATGTATTTAAAGGACATATAGATGATTTCAGATTGTATAATATACCATTATCTATTAACCAAATAAATAATATTTATAATATGGGTTCAACTGTTGTAAGTAGTTCAACTGTTGATGAAGAAATTATAGAAGAAGATGTAGAGTTAGTCATTACAACATTAGATGAAACAAGCACAACTATTCAAGTCAACCCTGATTCAAGTTCTGGAACAAGCACATTACTAGATTATGAAAGTTTCCAAGTGGTTTATGATCCAACAACAGAAGAATTAAGTATCATTGAAATTTGATTATTTAATTTATTTATTTTTATACTATAAAAATGCTATATACAGTTACAACAGACTTTAATGAATATGAATGCTGTGAGATTATTAAAAGAAATACATCTAATACACTTGCAATTAGAGATATATCAAAATGTTGTCAAATATGTCATGATGAAAATGATATAATTTTAAATAATCATGACCTTAATAAATATTTGGAAAAAAATAGTGCTGAATGGAATGAAAAAATTTACTAATTACAAACTTAATATATATATATAAATAAATAATGGAACTTTATTTTCAGTTAATGATAGATAAGTTGATTCATATTATCATTATAATCGGTGCTTTAAATTGGGGCTTGATTGGTTTATTTAAATTTAACGTCGTTACAGCGTTACTTTCCTTATTTACACCAGTATATCAACTTAATAGGGTTATTTATGTAATTATTGGTCTAGCAGCATTATTAAAAATATATAACCGTGATTATTATTTACCTTTCTTAGGACATAGTGTGTTCCCATGTGATTCATTATTGATAAAAACTCCTGTTAATCCTACATTAGCTACAAAAATAAAAACTAAGCCTAATTCTAATGTAATTTATTGGGCATCAGAAGGAACTAATGATATCGTTGTTAAAAACCCTTGGAAAGCTTATGATAAATATAATAATACTGGTGTAGCACTATCAGATGGTGATGGATATGCTATATTAAAAGTAAGACAACCAGTTCCTTATAAAATACCAACAGGCTTTACACTTAAACCTCATATTCATTACAGAGTTTGTCTTGGTAATGGTATGCTTTCACCTATTAAAACAGTATTTTTAAAATAATTAATTGTAAATTTATAATTTTTTTATTAATAATATTTATGCAAAATAATTAACTTGCATAAAATTAATAGATATTATCAATGGATAAAAATATAGAAGAAATTTCAAATTCATTAAATACCATAGCAAGTGCAACTAAAATGACTTCAAATATAAATGCTTTTAGTTTTATACTTAAATCACCACAAACAGTGTTTTTTTCTGTTGTTGCGATAATCATAATGTGTGCAGTATTATATGTTTTAGTTGAATTCTTTAGTAAAAATAGATTTAGAGGTATTAGTTTTAATATATTTTCTAAACTCATTACTGTAACTGATTATATAAATAAGTTTAATATACAATTATATCAAGATTTCAAAAATATCAAAAAATATCATGTTCAGTTAAAGTTAACAGATGAACCAAATACTTATAAATTAGATAAAGAAGATTACAAAAATAAAGTTTATTTTACAGAGACAAATAAACTTGATTATAAAAATAGTGATAAAAATCGTTCTACAACGTCTATCACATTGTTAAATGCTATAAGTAAATTCATGAGTGATGGTAAAATAGAAACTCAAAAAGATTTTAATCAAAAGATAAACAAATTTTTTCAACCAAATCCTTCTTTTAAAAAGAATATCACAGATAATGAACTATATAATTTAAAGTCAATTTTTGAAGCATTATATGGTGAAAAATTTCACAAACAATTCTCAGATTGGTTCAATTACGATTCCATTTGGAATTTTGCTTATAAAGATTCGAGTGATGGTAATCTAGATAAAAATCTATTAACACTTCAAATATATAATTCAAAAAATAGTGATGGAACAACAGATACAATACCAAAAATTTTAAGTGAAACAATTGATGGTAAAGACAAAGATTCTGAAAATAGTTTAAAAGAATATATTTCTAAAAATAACTTTGATTCAGCTATGACAAAAATGGAAGATTATATGAATGGTATCAAGAGTTTGATATCACAAAAGGCAACAAATAAAATTATTGATAATATGATTCGTGAATGGAAAGATGAAGTTATTAAACTAAAAGTTAATGAGGAAAAAAATAAAAAAGCTATTGAAGACTTTGAAAAAAAAATAAGCGAAATAACAAGTCTTAGAACACAATTAATGAACGATGTTAATTCATTATTTTTTAGTAAGTCGACTATAAATTATGAAAGTATTTCCCAACAACTCAACGAATCATGTTCTTTATTAGATGATGATGCAAAAGATAAATTTTTGAAGGAGTTTAATGAAATGAGTATAGGACAGGGTAAATTGAAAAACATTGTTGAATCAATGAGTTTCATTAATGTTCTTGATGCACTAAGAAAATCAAACTATAATGTAACACATACTACATTGAGAGGCATTAACAACATCCATCCTCATATTATAGAAGTATTTGAATCAATAAATGTAGATAGTAAACGAGAAGAAAAAGCAAGTATATTATACAATGCTTGTTTCGAAGTTTTCAATGAATTTATATACACGAAATATACATATAATGGTGTTGGAGAATTCATGTTTTTGGAAGCTAATGATGTCAATGATTTAAGTAAGAATGATTTATATAATAATGTTTTGCAATACTTCAATGTTCACATGATCCTCTTATACAAAGACAACATTAAATTTGCTAAACATTTCAATTCAATACAAACATCGACTAATAAAAATACATTTGACAGTATAACTGAGGCACATGTAAGCATTGCTAGATTGAAATATCTCATTCAAGATTACTTTGTGATCATCATGGAATATAATGACAAGAGCTTTCCTGATAAAAAAGACATAAGAGACTTTTGGCAAAAAAGAGTCAACTCTTTTGGAATAAGTATGCCTGGAACAAAAAAATTCAACAGACCAAGAGATGCACCAGATATTGATTATGTTGCAACACGAACGAATCGTTCAAGAAAAAATAAATCTGGTGAAAGAAGCAAATTATTCAATGAAGATGGAAATGTCATGGATGATTTAGATCAAGTGCTCAAGAAAAATACACCTTTTGAACTTTATAAAGAATATTTTTGGTCAATATTTGGAACAAGACACCCTAAAATACCATTTTTCCAAAGTATAATGGCTGGAATAAGATTCATGTTTCCAGACCCTAACACAGTGTTGGATAATTTCTTAGCACAATTGAAAGGAAAACCACCTTCGTCTTCTAATAAACAAATAAACTTTGACTTTTCATTCAAATATGATCCATACACAAGAGTAATTGATGGAATGGTTGATAGATTCAGTGATCCGGAAGTAGGAGTAGATAAAATGGAAGATGTGGTTGATTTAGAAACACATGATGCTAGTGGCATACAAGCAGCTGCTACAAGAACAAATAGCAAAGCACAAAAAGAAGGAACTGCAGGAGCAGTTTCTGCAAATGTAGGAACAACAAGCGGGTCTGATTTTGGAACAGATTCAGAAACAGACACATAATAAAAAAACCTCTTGTATGTGGTGAGAATGAGAAAAAGGTGAAAAAAGGTGGTAGAAATTCAAATGAATATGAATGTGTTCCTAAAACACAAAGAGAAATTGATATGAAAAAAGCCAGAAAAGCCCCAACTTGTTATAACTCAAAGAGCTGTATATAAACCCCGTAAGAAGAAATACATATGTGTAGACAAATAATAACTTGTAAAATACAATGTAAAAATAATACAAATTTATGAAATTTCACATCAATCTTTTTTTATATCATTAATAATTAATTAGTTAATAATAATGCTTTTCATACCTATATTTATTATATTGTTTGAACCTATTACAAAAGTTATTAATGGTTTTATTAAATTTTTTGCAAATATTCCAAAGCTTTTTATGACACTTATAAATGCATTTGGATATTTTGTAACAAACTTTATTCCATTGTTGATCAAAGGTATAAAAAACATCGGTGTCATATTACAGAGTATTTTCTATTATTTACAGAATCCCACTAAAATTTTTGATTTATTGATTCAATTATTGATTTTCATTCCATTGATGATAATATCTATATTATATCATATACCAGTTGATAAAAAGTATAAGCTCGGTGATTTTTTTATGTATTGGTTTTGTGGAGGCATATTCTCAGCTGTATTCTTTTCTATAACAATATTGTATTATGTAATATACAAAATTATTATAGAATATATAATATTGGGTAGTCTAGATAAAATAACAAAAGGTGCAATATCGACTTTCTATTATAGATATTTCCTGGCATGTGAGAATCCACCTGATAGTTGGTATCAAACAGCCAACTATCAACATCTAAATAAAAATACAAAAATACTAGCCTTTGCATATAATAAATGCCCCCCCGGTTTTATACCCAATGGAATTTTCTGTGAAAAGAAGTCGAAATATATTCCAGATTATTGTGAAGAAGCACACATTTATAAACATCATATCAATGAAGAAAAAGTATTCAATTCAGGATTGTTATTTCCTACAGAATTTAATCAATACAATCAAAGCTATTTGAAAAAGAAATCTATCGATAAGATGATAGATATAGAAAATTACTCAAATGATGTTAAAGAACACATTGACACATGCAAACAAGTTCATAAAAATAAAGATACCTTAATAAAATCAATTTGTAAAGATACTTCTAATGTGGAAAAATCAGATGAGCTTAAAACAGTATGTAAACGAAGATATTGTGTAAATGAACAACAACCATTTTGTCATATGTACAAGAAATATGAAGTGAAAAATAAGGATACTGTAGAAAAAAATACATACTCACAACTACTTGTGCTTGTTATTTTCATATTAATGTTGACAATTGGTTCTTTGAAATATACAAAAAATATATAATAAAAAATTAGTTATATTAATGATATGGGTATTAAAAGTTGGGTGAAGAAAACAATTAACTCAATTTTAAATGCCGTTATAAAACCCATCTTAAATGCGATTATTATCCTACCACTTAAATCATTCCTTCGTGCTTTAGGTTTCTATAAACTTATTGGGATTATTGACAAAATATTTGAAATTATATTTGGTACATTAGAGTTCTTTTTGAACCTAATAACAATAATTGCTGATCTACTAGAATTTATAGTTAAATTTTTCCTGATAATAATAGAAATTTTTACAAACATAGGATACTACATCACTCGTCCATTCAAGTTATTGATTATATTGATCAAACTATTCATAACATTTGTAACATGTGGATTAGGATTTGTATATCATAGCTTTGAGGTAGGTGATAATCTAAAAGCTGTAGAATGGGTATTGTATTTTACAATAATATTATCTATATATCAACTTGTCATGCTAATACATATAATATTCTGGTTAGTATGGAGAATTTTTGTAGAGTATATCATTCTAAATAATATAGATAAGGCAGCTGGAGGAGCTATATCTACTTTCATGTATAAATATTTTGAAGCGTGTGAGAACCCCCCAGATGCATGGTATATGACTCCTGGATGGCACAAAGAAAATAAGAATAAAAAATACATATTTGCTTTTAATGCATGTGAAGCAGGATATACAGCAAATAATGTAAGTGGATTATTCTGTCAGAAAAACAGTCCATATGAATTAGAATTATGTCCTCAAGCAAACTTGTATAGAATAATGGTTAGTAAAGAAACAAAAGGTAAATTACACAATCCTGATTTCAATCCAGATACTCAGGAATTCTTGAAGAAAAATTCACTTGGAAAAACAAGAATGATCGATGAATATATAGATGACATTAAAACAAACAATAAAGTATGTTCGCAAAAAATGAAAAGCAAAGACACAATACTGAAAACATATTGTTCAAATAACACAAATGATAAATCACAAGAAAGTCAATTATGCTATGACATATATTGTAGAAATGACAAAAGAGAACCATTCTGTCACAAACTAGAATATAATGGTAAAAATGATACCGTTAAAATATCCCAAAGTTTTGAATCTTTGATAGTTTTACTTGTATTTATAACTTTCATTGTTTTGGCATCGGGACATTACTTGAAGAATACCTCATCTTCATGAGGTTATCAACATTGTCACACATGAGAGGACCGCCACAAACACCTTTAACATCAACGGCCTGGGTTCCATTTTGTCCTTCAATCACATTTAGACTTACATATTCACCGCGTTTAAGGGTTTTAAAGTTGCTGTTAAGAGGGTGAATTCCACTATGATGAACAAAAATGTTATTTCCTTTATGTTCACCAGTATATACTGTAATAAAGCCGTATCCTAGTTTTTTGTTAAACCATTTACAACAGCCAATGAAAGCACCAAACTCTCTATCAGTAGAGATTTCAGTAATTACTTCTGGGTAGGATTCTTCAGACATAATTTTTTATGTATATACATAGATGATAAACTTTAAATGATTTATACATTGAACACATTTTGTCTTAAATAAAGTGTGTCAAATTGTGAATTATTTATATGTTATCAATGTAATAATGAATCTTTTAACTTTATTCATAATAGTATGTATTGTTTCATACATATATATATATACAAAACCTAAAAAACATATGGAAATACTTCAATCAGAACTTTCTTCACTAAAAACCGAATTCCTTTTAGAAAAACAACCACTTATTATATATGATAAAATAGTTGATCCAATAGAAGTTATTCATTCAACTTTCAAATATCTTTATACATTTAAAATACATAAGTTATTAACATTAAATCAAGTATATCAATCTAATTCTAGATATGCATTAATTCATAATCCCACAGAAGAAGATCTTACACTGACACTATCGAAAAAAAATATAAAAAAAAATCATCTTAATCTATTCTATACATTTATTGGTAATGAATTCAAAAAAAACGACAGCACTATTCAAATCATATTAAAACCTTACAATATGATAGCTCTACCATATCTATACATGATGCAATGTGAAGAAAATCTCGATGTTTATTTTTTGAATGATATATTTCATATGGTATCCATCTAATATTTGTTTAATTGTTTTCTGATGAAAATTTAATTGATACACTGTTCTTAGGAATTGATATCCCATTAGTTAAAAATGTAACTTTTGGTTCAATCACAACACTATCTATTGCTTTTTTACATTTATCTAATTCACCTTCCAAATATACTATCATATCTTCATAATCTTTTTCAGAAAATGCATCACCTAACATTAAATTTTCATCATAAATTATTGAATTGACTTCATCCACAATTTCTTTTATTTTCTTCATATTAAACTTCCTCATTAATTTCATCACTTTAATCTTAGATAATCTAACATTTGATACTACATTCATCTTTCCTTTATTGTTTTTCCATAGATATATCAAGTATAATAGAATATCCGTTTTTCTTGTTATTGTCTCACTAAGCTTTCCATTATGTAATAAATATCCTTTTGACTTCAATTTTTTAACTGTATTCTTCAAAATATTATCAGAAATCTTCTTATCTTTACCCATTATAGTAATAACTGTCATTTCTTACTTTTATTATATTATCATAACAAATTTTATTTTGTTGTAGTTTTACTTTTTTACTTTCAGGTATATAATTCAGTTCTATCTTTGGTTTAACGTCTCTGCTATTTGGATACATCACCATACAACAAGTATGTATATAAGACTTTTTATTTACACGTTGTTTATAACCAAGTTCTTCATATATAATATTTATTTTAAACATAATTTCTAAAAAAGACCGTTTAATGACATGTTCTTTAGACCACAATTCTTTATTTTTATCCAACACATGTTGTGATATTTTTGCAAGTATATTGTATATGATGTTCATTCTTTTTTTAGATTCAATTTTATTATAATTGCATGTGAAAATGCTAAATTGTTCTTTTATGTATGAATACAATCCTTCTTTTACATTTTTTCCTATTTTGAATAATTCATACCATACTAACCATATACATTCATTCTTATATTTATCATCGATATCATTGAAAGATATCTTAGACTGAGTTCCGTTTTTGCAATAAGATGCACATATATCTTTGCAATCTTCTACATTTTTATCATCCATTAACAATATACCTAAATCAGGCAATGTATGTTTTGTTGTTTTAGGTTCATATACGGGAAAATAATGTACATGACTATTATACAATAATAGAAATAATTCCACTATGACTCGTGATCCATCATATGTTTCCATTGTGAGTTTTGACAATCTATTTGTTATATTGTTCAAAAGAATATGATTATTCGAATGTGAATAGTACTTAGCATAAAATTCTATAAACATATTAAGTGTTTTCTTTTTACTTTCAATGTAACTTGTGCATACTTTGTAACATAGTTCAATGACATTTCTAGATATTATACAATGAATTATTTCATCCATTAATTAGTTAGTCGAATTTAAATTCGGCATTTTTTCTACGGTGTCTAATATGAGGTTATAATTTACTACAGATTGTAAATAGAAAATCATGAACAACCTTTTAATTTTCAATTCAATTTTATTAAGCTCTGCGTGTGTTAAGACTTTAAATTCTACACCATCATCTGTATTTACAGTTAGGTCTTTTAAAACCTTATACATTTCTTTAATCATGACAATAACATCATTCTCCTGTTTGTTCAATTTTGCCTCTAATGATTTCGATTTTTGAACGATAAATTTCTTTTGAACATAACATGTTTCATTAGAGAAAACCATATTTTTCTCCGATACATCGAATTGTAAGTAATTTCCACCTTTTTGTAACTCTTTATTCATAGTAATTATCTCATCATTAAAACCGCCAAATTCTTTCATCAAGAGTTTATCAGCTTGGCTTAATTTCAATCGTTTACTTCTAAGTAAACCTGACATTAGTTTGTAAAATACATGTGATTCTTCCTTCGATAATATATTATTCATCAATAATTTAAAACCCATCAATTGAGATAAATCTAATTTACGTGATTTTAATCCATTCTTCTTGAATACATAATTATGATATTGCTTGCTATCACAATATTGTATTTCAACTAGTCCACTTTCTATTTGATTAATATTTTGGATACCTATTCCCGCTATACTATAATTAGAATCGTTCTCAATATCAAGGATCCATCTCATAGCGTGTACCAATCTCAAGACTCTATTATAGTGATTAGCAATTGCACTACATATTTCAGATTTATTGATATTTTTGTTTGAATTGGTTCTAGGTATAATTATAACATTGTCATGCAGCTCCTCTATATAAACTTTTTGATGTCTGTGTAATTTCTTTTCAACAACATAAGTAAATTTTTCACATAAATTTTCATATGAAACTGTATATTCTGCATTTGGTTCTAAACCATTAATTGATATAATATTGTTCAAGTAAGTTTTAAGTATTGATATTTCGTTATTAAATGTTTCTTTAAAATTTGTTTTACTTTGGGACAATCCCATTTTAATATTATATGATGAAAAAAATGAAATGTATATATCATAATATACGACAACTAAATTATATTTGCATATTTTGAATATTGTCTTAAACTACATTATTATGAGGTGTCCTTGTTGTAAAAAAAAAACTGGTTTGAATGCAATCGATTGTAAGCATTGTAATCTTTCATTTTGTATATCATGCCAGAAACCAGAGAAACATCGGTGTATAAAAATTGATGAATTTATTTCCAAATCTAAATTAGAACTATCAAAACAACTTTTAAACAACATTTGTAAAGCAGATAAAGTTGATAACAGATTATAAAATTAATTAAAAATATCTGTCGTATTATATTATATAATGTCGTCCCCAACCCAATTCAACGAGCCCATTCTTCAAGAAGATAACACAAGATTTGTTCTTTTCCCGATCAAATACCCGTTAATATGGAAAATGTACAAAAAAGCACAAGCGTCCTATTGGACTGCCGAAGAGATATCTTTTACTCAAAAAGATATTGAACAATGGGAAGCATTAGATAATAATATAAAATTTTTCTTGGAAAGACAATTAGCATTTTTCGCAGGTAGTGATGGCATTGTAATGGAGAATCTCGCTTCGAGATTCTGCAGAGAGATTGCAATTCCAGAGGCTAAAAATTTTTATGCTTTCCAATTAGCAATGGAAGGTGTTCATAGTGAAACATATAGTTTACTCATTGATACTTATATCAAAGATAGTGAGAAAAAAAGTTATCTTTTTAATGCAATTAATGAAATTGAATGTATTGAAAAGAAAGCTAAATGGGCTCTTAAATGGATTGAAAATAATGATATTTCATTTTCTTTTAGATTACTTGCTTTCGCTATTGTTGAAGGTATATTTTTCTCGGGTGCTTTCGCAAGCATTTACTTTGTGAAAGAAATGGGTATTTTGGATGCTTTAACTTTTAGTAATGAATTGATTTCTAGAGATGAAAGTTTGCATACAGAATTTGCAGTGCTTATTTTCTCATACATTGAAAATAAACCAAACGAATCGGCAGTGCATGAGATGTTCAAAGATGCAGTAGATATTGAAATTGATTTTATTACACAAGCTATTCCTTGTAATTTACTTGGATTAAATTCTGATCTCATGTCACAATATGTCAAGTTTGTAGCAGATAGATTACTCACCCAATTAAATTATTCTAAAATTTGGAACATTAACAAGTGCCCATTAGATTTTATGGAACGTATTTCCCTAGATAATAAGACAAATTTCTTTGATAATCGTGTTTCTGATTATTCAAAAGCCTCCATTCAAAACAAAAAAGAAACACTCACATTTAGTAACACTGATGCTGAAGATTTTTAAAGGTAACCCATAAGTATGAAAGTTTTATTTTACATTATTCACTATTCTTGAGCTTTTCCAATATTTCCAATGGAAATATATGCTCTTTATACTTTATTAGTTTTTTGTAACATTTATTGATTGTTACTTCTGATATTTCACATATCTTTGAAATATTTTTTTTCGAAATATTCAAATCACAAATATTACTTATCAAGAATATGACACCAGCTGCAATAGATGGAGGTGCATTCTCGGCAACAATTGCATATTCATTTGATTTTTTTATAACATACAAACATGTTTCAATTATATCAGAACGATTAAGTTTTGTACAAAATCTATTAATGAAATCTTCTGGAGTTGATGATTCATAATTTATATTCATTATTTCGTTGAACTTTTTACATCCTTTTGTCATCGTAGATATATTCAAATTGAACATTTTAGCGACTTCCTTTGCACTTCGTGGAACATTATTAGATTTACAAGACATATATATGCTGGAAGCGATCAATCCATTTCTGTTTTCTCCACGAGAAATCTTCTCTTCTGATAATTTCTTATAGAGCACTTTTGCATCATCAATTATAGTTTGCGATAACCCATTATTACCAGCCTGAATATTTATATTATTTAGAATATTGAATAAACTACGTTCTTTATATGGCATTGAATTCCATAAGTGATACTTCCTCATTCGTGTATATTGATAAAATTTGTTTGATGTATTTTCCATTCCAATTACTGAACCAATTGACGATTTTGGCATAAATTGATTCACGGGCATACCACAACGGGTTGGATTACTTGATTTATTATCTTCGTTACCATAATAACGCCATTCAGCATTAGAATCAAACACCTTGTTTTGTATCATAAAACATTTCATACACGTGTATTCATTCTCTTCAAAATTGAACTCTGATGAATCACATTGTGGATTTATGCATATTTGAATTTCTTCATCGTCCACATAATCTTCAACCGTTTTTAGATTCTCCAATTGTTTCCATATATTCTCGAAATCGTCAAATGACTGGAAAACTTCTGTATCCATAATGTAATGTTGGACTACGTATATAAATCTGAATTAATTTCAAATTTTTATATCATTTTTTATGGTTCTGAAATTATTAAAGATGATCAATCCTCAATTAGTCTAGATAATATAATTGATAAGAGTATGAATAAAATTTTACATAAATTAAACACCAATCAAATCATTAATATTGTTTATAATAACACAACTATCGATAAATTCACAGAATTCTTTTCAAAATTACTTAAAGAACATTTTAACATGAAATTAAAAAATGATAGACTCAATCTGTGTATCACCAACAAGATTATAGTGAATCCTAATAAAATTTAAAAATAATTATAGAATAATTAATATAATGAGTTGGTCAACTAGAAATAACATTATTGATTATGATATTATAACATATGGGTTATCTTGTACTCCATGTTTATTTGGTGAAAATGCTTTCAGTATTACAAAACACCCCAGTTGTGTATCATATGCACTATCTTATAATATTCTTATATTGTCTTCTCAAATGTCTGGAGCTATCATAGGATCTTTAACTATGCCACATAACATATATATTGGCACAGTTATTGGAACATTATTATCGAGTGCTTTTATTGGACATTATGCTGGAAATATGAGAACTCAAATACGAGACAAATATGGCATAGATGGAAGTGCCACTGAAGACTTTTGGACTCACTTTTATTGTTCACCATGTGCAGTGTGCCAAGAAGCACATGAGATTCGTTGTCAAAATAATGTGAATATTTTGGATGATATCGATGATTGTCAATATGCTTCATTTATTCAAACAGTGCCCACGGCACCAGTTATGAAAAAATAAAAACAATAAGACTTTTTGTTTTTATATGGTTGATTTATATATTTATATATGTTTCTTTTACTTCATCAATAAGATGTTCTGGAATACAATTCATATCCACCATATTCATATTGTTTTTAAATTTAGAATTCATTTCATAAGAGTTCATAATTTCATATACGTCTTTTGTTTGTAGCAATTCCTTCACCTTTTTTTTTGTCATTATACTCGGAATGTTATCTGAAGGATCACCACCCAAAACTTTAAATAGCAAATCTTTATCATTTGAACCTAAACTCTTGTCTCTGAGAGATTTCATCTTCAAATCATAAATTTCAGTAGTATCATCAAGCAATTGTAAGTAATCATTATCACCGGTTATAATTATTTTGTTTTTATCATTGTGCATATGACGACAATAGATATATACAAGATCATCCGCCTCACATTTATTATGTTGAATTTCGTGAACAACAATCGGGCACACTTTGCGGAACATTTTAAATGTCTGTAAAGACACTTTCAATTCAGGGATAATTTCATTAATTGTCAATGGAAACACTCTTCCATCAAAATCATCCATACCTTTTCTATCTTTATAATCGGTCATCAATTCTGTTCTCCAAATATCGTTTCGGGGACAATCAAGTGCAAATATAATCTTTGTTGGCTTAAACTTTTTACATAACTTATGAATCATGTCGATAAATGTGCGTCTATACATATTTTTGAAGATATCATTGTCAATTGTCAATTCTACATCATCCCGTTTAGATATTTTGAGATACGACTTGATTGCATAAAATCTAAAGAAAATAGCATAGGAAGTATCTATAACTAAAATAGGTTTGCTCATTATTAATATTTATATATTAGTTGTCATAGTATCTAAATCATTTTTTAAATTTAAAAAAATGATACATATATATTATATCATACTAAAATCAATTCAGAATGGGTATTCCATATTATTTCTCAAATATTACAAGAGAACACACTGATATTGTCAAATCAACTATGAAAGTAAATTCTAAATATTTATTCCTAGATTTTAATTGCGCCATTCATTACTGTAATAATGCTATAAAGAAAGAGTCCAATTATAACATTGATAATCATGAAGAACTATTAATTGCAAAATGTCTTAAATATATAGATACAATTGTCGATAATTCTCATTTCAAAGGAACACTATTTATTTCTATTGATGGTGTAGTGCCTTTTGCTAAAATGATACAACAAAGGAAACGTAGATACTTGAGTGTATGGAGAAACACCAAATTAAAAATTACAACATGGGATAGCAATGCCATATCACCTGGAACAGAATTCATGAAAAAGTTGAACAAAGCGTTGCATGAATATGAAAACACTAAATTAACTACAGTTATTATTAGCGATAGTACAATTCCTGGTGAAGGAGAAGCTAAAATCTACAAATACATAAAGAAAGAAAATATTGTAAATGATAATATCATCATATATGGTTTGGATGCAGATCTCATCATGTTAAGTCTATTGCAAGAAAACAATGTGTTCTTAATGAGAGAGTCTGAATTTTACAAATTTAAACTTGAATCACTATTTCTATACTTGGATATTACACATTTGAAGCGGGAGCTTATTAAATATATTGAACAGTCACTTAATAATACTACAATTAAAAATCATTTACAATCATACGTATTGTTGTGTTATTTAATTGGAAACGATTTTGTTCCATCATTATCATATCTAAAAATTAAAAACGGTTCTATCGATTTCATGTTACATATATTGTCGAAATGCATCGATCAAGACGGAGAAGAATTAATGTACGTAAATGATGAATGTAAATGGGATTTGAACTGGATTCTCTTTCAAAAATTGATAACATCTCTTATGCAATTTGAGGATCATGAGTTTTCAAAGAATCATTACAAATATTACAATTATTCTCGCAATTATAACAATGATACAGACTACTATGACAACTATGGAATGTTTAATAAACCTACTGATTTGATAAAACCTAATGAAGATGGTTGGAGGCATAGATACTATACAACGTTATTTCCAAACATAAAAATCGATACTATTTGTAAAAACTACATTGAAGGGATCAAATGGAATATTCAATACTATTTCAATGATACATGTCATACAAAATGGTATTATAAATATGATTATTCACCTACATTGTTTGACTTGAATAATTACTTGACAGTGAATGATGTGAATATGATTTCATACAATCAAGATGTTGATTTCATTGATTCAACGAAACATCTTATGTGTATTCTACCACAGTCATCGCATAATTTACTATGTGACGAAAAAAAAGGACTGGTTAAAACATTCAAATATAAAAAATATTATCCGATAGAATATAAAGTTCAAACATATCTTAAACAATATTTACATGATTGTATTCCTTTCATTCCTCGTATGGATTTTGAAAAACTATAAATCACGAAAAATCAACCTCTGCATTTTGCTTAGATATATGCAAATTATTAAACTTGTTATTAATTATGTTATAATAAATTAATTTCTTTCTATTAATAATTCTCTCTTTTCTACAGAGTTTATAATCATACAACTTTAAAAATTGTGAAAGAATTGTAATGCTTCTCTTAATTGTAATGTCTTTGAGATATATTTGTGACTTACATGGTAAGTAATACAAAATCATCTCTGGTATTAATTCTTCTATTTTGTCTATAGTATTGATGTCTTTTAAGTCATCCTTACAAAATTCTTTTTTGTCGTCTAATGAGTCTATTCCAAAACAAGATAAAAGTAAATTGATGAAATCTATATTAGGTTTTTCTGTAAATAATTGAAAATATTTCATAATATATATATATAATCTTACAGATATTTTTATAAAAAATATATAATGATATTAGTAATTAGATAATGTTAAATGCATTCAATGATACATGTATATTAAAAGAATGCCAGTTTGTGCACATGTTACTTCCTACTATTGTAAAACAATGTCATTGGAATTTAAAGACAGTTTGTAAAAACATTTCCACTTGATCCGAGCATATTTTGATAGTTTCTGGTATTATTTAAAATTGATATACAGAAATACGATCCAAACATTAGTATCAATATTGACATTGATAAATTTACATATTTAGTATCTCTTTTCATCTTATTTATTTGAGATTGTACAGAATTAGTTTGATTTATATATTGTTCATAAAGTTTTTTTTGAATTTTTGCATCATTGTTAGATGGAGCTATTTGTGTAGGAGCTATCATTCCCATTGGAAATCCAGTTGTCATACCACCTTTTTGATTCTTTTTGTTTTCTTCAATGTTTTCTATTGCTTCATCTAATTCATTGATTAACTTTAGATAAGCTTCTTTTTTTGCTTCTTTTTCTTCATCGGATACAATATTCTTACCTTTTGTTGTTTTATCTTTAAAAACCATTTCCATTTTATCTTCCAATTCTTTGTTTATTTTACTATATATATCACGTATGTAAATTTTAGCATTATGCCAATCATACTTTTCAATGGCCTTGTCGAGTTCATTCTTCTCTTTGTCCAAATCTTTCTTAATATTATTTACCATTTCTTGTTCATCCATTGAACTTATATTATCTAAACTATTTAAGAGTTGATCTAGTTTATTCTGATTTTCCCAATAGCTATCCACATCTGTTTGAATAAATGTAATATACAGAACAGCTAAGAATATTAATAAAACGATTCCATTGGTCCACATTTCGGCTACTGGGAAAGGGGTAGATTTAATACTGGATTTTATGAAATTGCATTTATCATAAATATCTAACACCTCCACAAGACTATTGTAAATTTTTTTACAATTTTCAGTTGTTCTGTTACTTTTATAGTCTTTTAACGCAGCTGAAAATTTATCCATATCTGTTTCAAATTTTGTTGTATTTACAACATTAGTAATTTTGTCGTGTTTTAAATCTGCTTCGTATTTCATCAAATAACTTTTGGTGAACGTCATAAATATTCCATATACAACAATTATCAGTGATATAGTAATGTATTTATTGAATGATAATGCTTTCTCTGTTTTTTTTTCATCTTTTTCATATTTGGTTTCTTCTTTGGCTTCTTTGGCTTCTTCTTTGGCTTCTTTGGTTTCCCCGTCTTTGGTTTCTTCGGTTTTCCCGTCTTTAGTAAAAGATTCAGCACCTTCACCACCTTCACCACCTTCACCACCTTCACCACCTTCACCACCTTCATGTTTACTGTATTTAAGTCTATTTTCTCCAAGTTCTTTTCCTGTTTTGAGTGCTTTATTAAAAAATTTAGCAACATTTCTTCCTGCTGCTTCTGTACTAGAAGGCGCAGCCCTAATACCTTGAATTGTGTTTCCTATTTTTTTTTTAACATAATTTGCAGATTTACCAGTATAATCTGAAACATCTCCTACAGATTTAGTAACTGCATTACTAGCTGCTCTACCAACGTCTCGTATGTCTCCAAACTTAACTTTTGCAAATTTCTCTTTGAAATATTCTTCATATATAAACACCATAATTATAATACCGAGCACACTGAATATATCTCTATGTATTTTGTTATATACATGACTAATTTGTTCTTTCTTTGAGAATATAATTTCTTCTGTTTTAGTATAACGCCTGAAACCTTTAATCGTATCTTTAATGTTTTCTATGTAGTTATAAAATTTTACAAGATCGGTGCTATTCAATTCTGACATTTTACTTTCAAAATTCAAAAACGTAATATACTTATTAGTATTTATTTTTTTAGAATCCATAAGATCATTTCTAATAATTTGTGTTTGAGTTACTTTTTTCATTATTTTACTAACAATAAATCGTATATTTGATAAAATCAATGATGCAGATTTGTGATAATTGAATTGCTCATCATTCTTGAACATAAACGTCATATATCTCATCACGATATTCTCATTCAATTTATAATTTTCTGTGTTGTTGATAAAATTATCTGTTATTTTTTCAAATAACATTCCAAATGACCCTTCGTCAGTTAAGTCATCATCAACAAGAGCTCTTGATTTCAAAGCTTTGACAAAATCATAATATCTGCTTGTAATGGTAGATACATGACTTTTTCTATTTGTTATCTTTGCAAGGAAGGAATTGTGAATTACGTCTTTTTCTATGTCTTCTTCTTTGTCTTTTTCAATAATTAAATTATTATCTTTATAATACTCTAATACTGTTGTTTTAAAATATTGTACCACATTTTCGCTCAATTTATCTTTTATACCGTTTACATCTGTTACATCTGTTACATTTATATATTCTATGAAAGAATCTATTGTAAAATTTGCATCTTCCATTTTTACAGGGAATATTAACTTTTTAATTTGGTCATATTCTGGTAGGTTTTTAATATTCTTTAAAAATATTAATATTGTAGTTAAATGGTCAATAAATGTTTCTGATTTAGTTAAATCTAGTTTAATATCATTCATTTTAATGACTAGATCAATGAAATTATTGATAATGTAGTTGTCCCAAGAAGTTAAACCATTAAGTAACTTTTTCCTCATAGTTTCAGGTTTATCATCATCTGTAACTTGTAAAATCTGTTTTCCATGTCCTTTCAATAATATATTATAAAAGTCTTCCATGTATTCATTGTTATTTTTTTCATCCATATTTGTATTATGAACTTTAAGTAAATATCTTTTTTGTTTATCAATAAATGAGTTAATTGAGTTAACAGTTGTTTTAAAATGTTCCCTCGCTTGTCTAAACACATCTTTTATGTATATACGCTCATATAATTCTACTGCTGCATCAGTTATTGTTACAAAACAACTGTCTTTCGCGGGTTCTTCTATTAATTTCAAAAGATGAGTATATATTGTTTTTATATTCACAATAATATTAGATATTGTTGTGCATACTTTTTCATCATAATCACCCATTTGTCCCTGTAATTCAGAATACTCAAAATAGTGATCTTTTAATTGTGAAAATAAGTAAATATAAGCAGTGGATGAAACAAATCCAATATCATAGTTATCAGCTTTACCAACATATTCTGGACCCCCATATTTATATGATAAATATGTGAATAATAATACAAAAACAATAATCGTATAAATATATATTATTGTCGTTATTAACATCTTAGGACCTTCTAAGCGTAATTTTTTTGTATTAATAAAATCTAATCTTACAATGAGATCCTCTATTGATAATTTAAATTCATCTATTTTTATGTAAATTTTACTATTTTTTACATCTTCATATGTGTTTGAAAATATATGTCCTTTCATAAAACGTGTCTTATCTGTTGTTTCTGTCTTATATGTATCGTGATTAATCTCGTAAAAAATAATATTATCACAAATATGCTTAATTATATCATTTAATTGATTCATCTCCACATTTTTTAAGGATGGACTAATAGCACAATTGAGTATTAGACTGTTTATATCATCAATCCTATAATCTGTGCTACTCATTTGATTTAATATATATACTTTTTTTCTTTTTAAAATTTAAATTCACAATGATAGGAACAAGTGATACAGCTATGAAAGAATTGAACAACCAAATACAAACAATGAGAGAGAAATTAGAAAACGAATTAAAAAAGATTCCTGAATTGAAACAGAATATGACCTATGATCTCTTTAAATTTGGTATAATTGGTTTTGTAAGTATATTTTTTATGATAATATTAGTAAAAAATACGATGAAAACACTCAACGTTTACTTTCGAACAAAAACATATGAAAGACTTGCTCAAAAGTCGAATTTACCAGTTGATGAAAATGAATATTATTCATTCGAAAATGATATTAACTTTAGAAAAGAGTTAAGAAGAAATATTCATAAATCAAGTATTGAACAAAATAAATTATTAGAAAATGCTAAACGTGAAAAAATATCTGCAAGAAATGAAACCGTCAATGATGAGGCATTAAAATTAGAGAACTTAGATGCCAATATAGATATCAATAGTATTGATAAACAAAATGATAATTATGCATATGGAAAAAACAAGTCTACTTCAGATTCTTTCTGGGAAATGATATTTTCAAAAAAAGATGACAAATATCACTACATGTAAATAGTTTAAAAATAAATCGCATATTGTTAATTTAAATCAATAGTAACACAATGATTGCTTTTCTCATGTTTTTTTACTTCTTCATATTTGTTGCTCTGTTTGTAGCTATTGCAAATAAAAAAGAAGTTACTGTTATTTATATTACAACTAAAGATCTTACACATTATCCTAATTACGATAGTGACGACAATGATGAAATGCAAATTGATGAAGGTGATTCTAATGTAAAACATTCAAATGATAATGATTATATTCAAACATATCAAATTCAAATGAAAACAAAAACAAAAGATGAGAAAATCCTATATGAATTTCATTCGTATTTGTCAGAACATAACATAAATGAAGTAACAAATATAATGACTGTAAAAGATGATAATATATTGTGGGATATCGAATATGGTTCTAACGTATATGAAAAATTCTATGATTCATTAATCAATTATATTAATGAGAATTTTCTTTCTGAAAACTTGGTAGTGTTTTTGAATGGTAAAAAAATTGAAACGTATTCAATTAACCCTGAACTAGTCAAATAATTTCTTGTCAGATTATTAATGAATATCATAATATCTGGATTTGGTTGTAATGATCAATATTTTGTAAACTTAAAAAAACGAATAAAAAAATGTGAATTATATCATATAGATTGCAATAAAAGTATACATATGCATATTTTTGATCTATTGAAAATATGTGATCAATATTCTCAAGTAAACCTTATAGGATTTTCAATGGGTTGTTATATAGCATTATTACTAGAAAAGTACATTGTTGATAAATTACATAAGATAATTTTGATTAGTCCATCAAACATCTTTTTCTGGTGGACAACTACTGATTGTTATATAACTTTTCCAAAACATTTTAAACCACTTAGAATTTGTAAAGTAAAAAATATACCTAGATGTGTAAAATTTTTATATAATTTATCAAAATTCAGATTTTTCTACAAACTTTTAAGTTACTTTTACTATTATTTTCATTCAATCAAATCAAAAGAACCTATGTGTTTAATTGATAACATGTCTAACATGAATGTTCTGTGTGCATGGAATCAAATTAAATCTATTATGATTGATTTAAATTTTTATGAACTAATACGTAATGTCGTATATGATAAAACAATAACTATTATCACTGGAACTAGTGATTATAATTTAGATTTTTGTAATTTACTTCTTGAAGTAAATGGGTCAAAACATAAATTGAAAGTCATCTACGGAGCCAATCATCATATGATATATTTTGAAAGTGAACGTGTGTATTCATGTTTATTACCTATTCTTATTTAATTTGCATTTGTGACTTCAACTCTTTTGCTTCTTTAATGAGTTTATCAAGATCGGCATTGTATACAAATACTTTGAACGAATCGTCTAATAAATTGTTATTTTTTTCCATACTTAGCTCGGCTAGTTCGAGATAAAGATTGTTTAGTTCGATTAATTTATCCTTATTATTAGCATAATAAGCATCTAATCCATTTATTTTGAATGAGTTATTCAATGAATCATTGAAAAATTTCATCCAAGAATCTAATATATAAAGCTTGTAAATTTCTTTTATTTTTGGTGACAAGTTATCAAATTCTGCTAAATCCATTAAAGATATATTTTTTTGTTGCTCTATTTTTACGTTTCTTACTCTGAAGAAGTTTGTTATAGAGAGTATTAATGTCAACAATAAAATTATTATTATAATTATACCAATCATTATTATGATATATTGAGAAATAATTATTTT